>Ga0206677_10001432_pt1 | contig 22107 bp, 24 predicted proteins | sample M130m12015metaG_FD_155475 | JGI IMG/M metagenome (GOLD analysis project Ga0206677, IMG submission 155475) | Ammonia-oxidizing marine archaeal communities from Monterey Bay, California, United States - M1 30m 12015 | ecosystem: Environmental > Aquatic > Marine > Intertidal zone | place: USA...
CTGACAAACCAGAAGAAAAAGATGCTGGTGGCGGAATGCCTGCTGGTATGCCTGGTGGAATGGGCGGCATGGGTGGTATGGGTGGAATGGGAATGTAATACGGTTCCCCGACCAGAACACTCTTCGTACAAGAGTTAAACAAATTAGAAACCCTCAGAAAGAAATTTCTGGGGGTTTTTTTATGATAAGAATTTGGAATGTTAAGAAAAAAAATAAAAGTAGTTGATTATGTTAAATGGGTAGCGACTATAATTCAGTTAATTGGGTATGGTTTAACTGGTTTGAATATGACTCCCTATAATGTTTATCTATTTTTTTTAGGAATTTTTCTTTGGTTTACAGTTGGAGTTATGTGGAAAGATAAAGCGATAATAGTTGTTCACGTAGGTGCATTTATTTCATTACTTGTTGGATATTTAAACGCATAATATTTTATTTAACAATCTTTTGAGTTCCTTTTGAATTCCTTGCTAAAAGTGATGAACAGTGATGAACAATTTTAAGAAAAGATAAGTAAATCAATAATTATTAAACTGTCCGATGGGCATGTAATACGGTTCCCCAACCAAAACACTCTTAATACAAAAGTTAAACAAATTAGAAACCCTCAGAAAGAAATTTCTAGGGGTTTTTTTTATGGTAATAATTAGAAATGCTAGGAAAAAAAATAAAATTTAAAATTCCAAACGTACCTAGTAAAAAATTTCTAAAAGGTAAATTTGTAATCCTAGAACCAATCAATCCATCAAAACACAGTAAAGATTTATTTGAAACATTTAGTTTAGATAAAAAAGGTTTGTTATGGAAGTATATGCCAGATGGACCGTTTAAAAATTTAAAACAATTAAATCACTATTTAAAAAATACAGATTGTTTTTTTTATGCCATCTATTCAAAAAGACATAAAAAATATTGTGGATTAGCATCTTATCTAAGAATTCAACCAAAAGCAGGTTCAATAGAAGTTGGTTATATTACCTATTCTCCAATTTTAAGAAAAACAGTTGAGGCAACTGAGACGATGTATTTGATGATGAAGAATATTTTTGAAACACTTAAGTACAGAAGGTACGAATGGAAATGTAATAATGGGAATGAAAAATCAAAAAATGCTGCTTTAAGATTAGGATTTAAATTTGAAGGTATATTTAGACAGGCAGCAGTAGTCAAAGGCAGAAATAGAGATACTGCTTGGTTTTCAGTTATTGATAAAGAATGGAGGAAGTTAAAAAAAGGTTATTTGAGATATTTCTCAAAAAAAAATTTAGATAAAAATTTTAATCAAAAGAAAAGTTTAAAATTTAGTTAGTTGCTTTTGAGTTGCTTTTGAGTTCCTTTTGAATTTAACCCTAAAAGTGATGAACAATTATAAGAAAAGATAGATAAATCAGTATTTATTAAACTGCTTAAAAAGAATGAAATTCCCCTGCTCTCAAACAAAAATTCAAAAAGGGCAGTCTTTACTGCCCTTTTTTTTATTTATAATATTTTTAAAGTATCTTAAACAAAAATTGTGAATAAAAAGTTTATTATTTTTTTAACATCATTATTAATTTTTCCACTACCAACAATGGCACATGATATCATGGGCAAGATTGGATTTTACGATGGTCTTTCCCATCCTGTTTTAGGATTAGATCATCTGCTTGCCATGATAAGTGTTGGAATAATATCTGCTCAGATCGGTGGTAAGGCTATTAGGACTGTACCTTCCATTTTTTTAATTTTAATGACAGCTGGAGGTTTGTTTGGTTTTTCATTAATTGTTAAAGAATTTTATTTTGTAGAAATTGGAATTGTTTTTTCTGTAATTCTTTTAGGGATAGGAATTAGTATTGAAAATAAAATCCCAACTAAAATAATAATGATTTTTGTAGCAACTTTTGGCTTATTTCATGGAATTGCTCATGGATTAGAAGTACCTGCGGCTGCTAATCCTATTTTATTTGTTTTAGGTTTTATTATTGGAACAATAACACTACATTTATTAGGTGTCTTAATTGGTCACTTATCAATTAAAAATAACATGTCTTTAATTTTACTACGATTAACAGGGGTATCTTTTGCTGTTTATGGAATTTATCTACTTAATGAAATATTTTAAAAGTATTTGAAATTATCTTTAAATAACTGATATAATTTTTAAATGTCAAAAAGATATAGCGGAAAATCATTTAAAGACTCTAGTGTTAGTAAAAAACCAAAATTGAGTCTGAAGGAAAAAAGAAAGCAAAAAAAAGAAAAAACTAAAAAATCTTAAGATCAAGTTCTTTTTTTGCTATGTTTTTTAAAGCTAAAGTTTTTAGGTCTACTATTTCTACTTTTAAATTTTTTCTTTCCTTTAAAACCAAAGCTTTTATTTTCTGGTTCTGAAGATGTATTTTCTAAGGATTTTCTTTCAAGATACTTTGGATTGTTTGTAAAACCATTTGGTTTTGATTTATTTTTTTTAGTAAAACTTGATTTTCCTTTAAAACCAAAACTTTTTTTCTCTCCATCTCTAGATGGCTTATCTCTAAAACTTGATTTTCCTTTAAAACCAAAACTTTTTTTCTCTCCATCTCTAGATGGCTTATCTCTAAAACTTGATTTTCCTTTAAAACCAAAACTTTTTTTCTCTCCATCTCTAGATGGCTTATCTGATCTACTTTTACCATAAGATTTTGGCTTATCTCTAAAACTTGAAGATCTGTCCTGTTTACCTTTTCCAAAAGATCTTTTTTCATCTCGAGCTTTTCTTTTTTTATTATTCGGCCCCTTACCTCTTCTTTTATTTTTTGAGTCTCTTCTTAAGCCACTAGGTGCTGGTTTGAAATTTGGATCAATTAACTTATTTATAGAATTCCACATCGATCTATCATCAGGTGTTAAAAAAGTTAAGGCAGATCCTTCAGATCCTGCTCTAGCAGTCCTTCCGATTCTATGAACATAATCCTCTGGAACTTGAGGTAGATCATAATTAATCACGTGTTGAATTAGAGGGATATCCAACCCTCTAGCAGCCACATCTGTTGCAATTAAAATTCTCTTCAATCCTTTTCTAAAAGAATTAATAACACGATCTCTTTTGCTTTGACGAAGGTCTCCATGAATAGCATCAGCTGAATGCCCCTCTTCTTTAAGTTTTTTAACCATCTTATCCGCACCTCTTTTGGTCTTAACAAAAACTAAGATAGAGCCTTTTCTGGCTAAAAATTGATCAATTAATTCATCGTACTTATTTTCTTTAAAAACTTGAAGAGTTTCTTGTTTGATTTTTGCAATTGGAACAGAAGTTGCTCCTGTTGAAATTCTTTCAGGTTTGTTTAAATATCTATCTGAAATTCTTAAAATATTTTGAGGTAAAGTTGCTGAAAATAATAATGTTTGATGATCTTTTGGAACAAATTTTAAAATCATCTCAATTTGTGGGGTAAACCCCATATCTAACATTCTATCAGTTTCATCTAAAACTAAATACTTTGTAGCTGATAAGTTTAAGCTTTTTCTTTTTAGATGATCATTAATTCTTCCTGGAGTTCCAACTATTATTCTAGATCTATTACCTAGTTGTCTAAGCTGTTTTTGCATTGACTCACCGCCAATGAGTAAGGCTGATTTAATATTTATTTTATCACTTATAATGCTTTTAATTGCCTCCATTACTTGTGTTGCAAGCTCTCTTGTTGGACACATAACTAGGGCAAAAGCATTTTTGTCTAAAATCAATTTGTTAATTAAAGGGATACTAAAAGCTAAAGTTTTACCTGTTCCAGTTTGTGCTGTTCCTAAAATATCTTTTCCCTCTAAGGCCACAGGTATTGCCATGGCCTGAATAGGTGTCGGCTTTGTAAAATTCATTTTTTGTAACGAATTTTTTAATGAATCTTCTATTTTAAGTAATTTAAAATTTTCCATTTAATGATTTAGAAGTGTTGATCTTGATTCTGTGTTCCTTCTAATTTTATTGCGATATCTATATGTTTTTAAAACAATCACAAGAAATGAATTCTTCATTAAAGTCTATTTACTAAGTAATTAGTGTCTTTTTTTAAGTTTTCAAATCAAAGAATTAATGTATAAGAGCCACAATTTATGAGCAATAACATCAGAAACATCACCATCATTGCGCACGTTGACCATGGCAAAACTACCATGATTGATAATCTTATGAAACAAAGTGGTTCATTTAGAGATAACGAAGTTGTTGATGAAAGATTGATGGACTCTGGTGAGTTAGAAAAAGAGAGAGGAATCACTATTCTAGCCAAACCAGCATCAATTAATTGGCAAGATTCTAGAGTAAATATTATAGATACTCCTGGTCACAGAGATTTTGCTGCAGAAGTTGAACGTGTACTAAGTATGGCTGATGGCGCGTTACTTCTGATAGACTCTGCAGAAGGTGTAATGCCTCAAACAAAATTTGTATTAGCTAAAGCACTCAAACAAGGATTAAAACCTATCGTCGTAATTAATAAATTAGATAAAGCTGATCAAAGAGCTAATGAAGTATTAGATGAAACTTTTGATTTGTTTGTTAGTTTAGATGCTAATGAAGAACAATTAGATTTCCCAGTTTTATATGCAAGTGGAAGATCAGGCTGGGCAAGCAAAGAGGTTGATGGTCCCAGAGAAAATCTTCACCCACTATTAGATCTAATAATTGAACACGTTGAACCAGCTAAATTAGATAAAACAAAACCTTTTGCTATGCTATCTACTTTGCTTTATGCAGACAGTTTTTTAGGAAGAAGTTTGGTTGGAAGAATATCTCAAGGAACTGCAAAAGCTAATCAACCTATCAAAGCAATTAACCTTAAAGGTGAAAAAGTTGACGAAGGTAAACTAACAAAAATTTTTAGATACGAAGGGACTAAAAAAGTTCCCATTGAAATAGGTGAAGCAGGTGACATTGTAGTTATTGCAGGTTTAGAAAAAGCAAACGTGGCAGATACCATTTGTGATCCTGAGTTAAATGACCCAATTCCTGCAACTCCAATAGATCCCCCCACTATGTCTATTACGATAAGTGTGAACAGTTCACCTTTGGCTGGAACTGAAGGAAAAAAACTTACAAGTACACAAATTAGAGATAGATTAGTTTCAGAAGCCCAGAACAATGTTGGTATTACTTTTTCTCAAAATGAAAATGTAGACTCGTTTGTAATAAGTGGTCGAGGTGAATTAATGCTTGAAATTTTACTTACACAAATGAGACGTGAAGGATTTGAGATGACTGTAAGTCCTCCAAAAGTACTGTATCAAAAAGATGAGGCTGGTAATAAGCTTGAACCTATTGAGGAAATCACTGTTGATCTTGACGAAGAATATTCTTCAAAAATAATTGACTCTATGAATAGAAGAAAAGGTAAACTTTTAGATTTAAAAGATACTGGGAAAGATAAAAAAAGATTAGTGTTTCATGCACCAACAAGAGGCTTAATGGGTTACACAAGTAGATTTTTGACTTTAACAAAAGGAACCGGTGTAATTAATAGAATTTTTCATGGATATGGAAAGTTTGAAGGTGAAATGGATGGTAGAAAGAATGGTGCTCTAATTTCAATGTCCACTGGAAAAGCTGTAGCGTTTGCAATATTTAACCTTCAGGCTAGAGGCGAAATGTTTGTAACTCATAATGACCCTGTTTATGAGGGAATGATTGTGGGATTAACTCCAAAACCTGGTGATATGATTATAAATGTTATGAAGGGTAAACAATTAACTAACATGAGAACTCAAGGTACAGATGAAAATGTTGTACTAACTCCGGTAAGACAGATGTCAATTGCTGAACAATTAAGTATGCTAAATACTGATGAAGCTCTTGAAATTACACCAAAATCCTTAAGATTAAGAAAAGCTATTCTTAATCCTCATGACAGAAAAAGAAGTGAGAAGTCTGGAACTGCTGCTTAATTAAATAGTTTATTAACTAAAAATAATCCTAAAGCAACACAAGGTCCAATTCCAAACGCAAACAATAGAGTTCCAATACCAACTGTACCACCTAAATACCAGCCAATTGACATAACTGTTATTTCAAGAGCGGCTCTAACTAAAGCTATAGGTAGGTTTGTTTTTTGTTGAAGACCAATCATCAATCCATCTCTTGGACCTGCTCCTAAGTTTGCAACTAAATAAATTCCTCCTCCAATCCCAACTGTCAACACAGCAAAAGCACCTAACAATATTTGAGAAATATAATTTTCTGGAGTTTGAAAATATCTAATACAAACATCAATCATCAGTCCAATTATTAATGCATTTAAAATAGTTCCAATTCCAGGCTTCTGATTTAATGGAAACCAAAATAACAAAACAATAAAACTAATAAAAATAGTTATGACACCAACAGAAAAACCAAAATTTAAATATAAACCCTGAGCCAATACAGACCATGGAGATGCACCCGAAGCAGAAACAATTAACAAGCCTTCACCTAAACCAAACAAAGTTAGTCCAAAACAAAGAAAAAAAGACGTAGATATCTTTGGTTTTAAATTAAGCGGTTTAACTGAGCTCCATGATACACTTGGAATATTTTTAATTTTTAAAAACATTATTTAATAAATTATTTCTTTTAACTTCAAAGTCTATTAAAATGATATTTTTATGAAAAAATTTTTACTCTTAATTTTTCTTATAATCTATTCGTTTAATAGTAATGCTCATATGGCTCATTACAATAAGTTCAATAAAATAGAAATGGAAATTTTAAGGGATGGTGAAGTTATTGGCTACAATTACTATTTTTTTAAAAAAGATTTAGATAATACAACTGTCACCAATCAATTAAAATTTACTGTTAAATTATTTGGAGCAACTATTTTTGAAATTGAAAGTTTTGGAGAGGAAAAATATACTAAAGATAAATTGATTTCTTTTAACTCAAAGACACGTCAAAATGAAAAAGATAAATATGTTCAATTAAGCTTAAATGAAAAAGAAAATAGATACGATATTAAAGGCTCCTCATATATAGGCAGCGCATCAATAGATAGTGTAATTGGAAATTGGTGGAGTCACAAAATTCTACAAACAAACTCTCAAATAAGTCCAGTTTCTGGAAGCATTAAAGAACAAATAGTTACTTTTATTGGTAAAGAAAAAATTAAATTATATGGAAATATGTATGAAGTAGAGCACTTTAAATTAACTTCAAAAGACATGTCTATTCCCAAAGATAAGAGATTAAATTTTGATATTTGGTTTGATAAAAAAAATGCTTTAATTCTTAAAGTTGCCTATTCTCGAATGGGAAATTGGGAATATAAAGTTAAAAAATTTGAATAAATTTATTTAACAATTTTTTTGTAAAGATCATTAGCACTTATCCAGCCTGCTTCGAGTCTTGGTCCCGCAAACCAATCTGCACATACCCCTAGATTTAATGAAGAATTCCAATAACTTTTTATATTTAGAGGATTTGAATTTGATGAATACTTCCATCCATGATTAAGGGAAAATAATACTTTAGTTTTTTTAATACCTGTGAGCTTAAAAAAATGATTAATAAGAATTTTAGAATTTATATTTTTGTTTTCTCTATTTTTATTGATCATCTTATTTGCCCAATTGTGAGTACTTTGTAAAGTCCATAAATCTTGATTACTTTTAAATCTCTTTTTACTATTTTCTTTTGCTGCCCAGCCTAAAATCTTATCATCAAATAAATAGCTGCTCACATTTTTACTCGTTTTTTTTATTACTAGCATAACTGTAATATTAGCATCCATTTTAACTTTCGTTTTGATGAATGGAGCTTTTATAAATTTTTTTGACAACTTTGATAATTGAGCAAATGGAAAAGTTAAAATTAGGTTTTCATAAATTTTTTTATTTCCATCAGAAAAAGTAAGAACCCATTTTTTTTCCTTATAGTCAATTTTTTTTAATTCTTTTTGAAAATAACATTGGATATTTTTTAAAAGATATTTGCTAATATCGTTATTTCCTTTTTTACCTATAATTTTTAAATGATTTTTATTTTCTTTTTTAACTTTATTTAAAAATAGATGATTGCCACCCCATTTTTTTAAAATTTTTTTTTTTATCAAAATGTTGATAAATTTTTTAAAAGCTGAGCTTTTAGGTGAAATATATTGTGTACCATGATCAAATCCTTTTGTTTTATTTAATCTTTTAAAAGAAGACCTACCACCTGGCCCTCTGGCTTTATCAAATAAATCAACAGAATATTTTCTACTTAAAAGGTTAGCAATAGTTGCACCCGATATTCCTGAGCCAATTACACAATATCTGTTCATTTACCAGCAACGGTCATATCATCAATCATCATGGTAGGTGCATTAACTGAGTATTTAAATTCTAAATCATTTGCCAGTGTAATTTTTTTGAACATTTCATTAAAGTTTCCTGCTATTGTTATTTCATTCACTGGATACTTAAATTCTCCATTCTCAATTAAAAAACCTGTGGCACCTACTGAGTAATCGCCTGTTACAAGATTTGTTCCGTGGCCTATAGTTTCAGTTACGTATAAAATTTTAGAATGACTTTTTAGCAAATCATCATAATTGACACTTCCGTTTTCAAAATAAAGATTGGTGCTTCCACCACTTCTTCCATTTGATTTTAAGTTCAATTTTTTTCCATTGTAGGTATCCACTAAGTAATTATTTAAAACTCCATCATTTACTAATTTTAATGTATCTGTTTTAACTCCTTCAGAATCAAAACACTTTGAACCCATACCCTTAATTAGATCAGGTTTATCAATAACATTAATTGAATTTGAAAAAATTGGTTGGTTTAATTTGTCTTTAAGGAACGATGTTCCCCTTGCTATAGAAGAAGCTGAAATAGCTCCTGCAAAAGAGCCAAGAAATCCTTTTGAAATTCTTCTATCAAAAATAATACTTAGTTTATTACTACCAATTTTTTTAGGATTAAGTTTTTTTATAGTTTGCTCAGCCGCATTTCTTCCAAGCTCAGATGGATTAGAAATATCATTTAAGTGACATTTACTTGTAAATTCATAATCTCTTTCCATGCTATTTTCATTTTTTGCGACAGTAACGCAAGAAGCAGTAAATGAAGATGATTTATATCCATTACAAAAACCATCGCTATTAGCTAAAATAAAGTTTGATTTATTTTCTGTAAAACCTGACTCTGTATTTATAATTTTTTTATCAATTGAAGCTATTTCTTCTAACTCTTTCAGATAATCTATTTTTTTATCATTTTCTATATGAGATGGATCATACAAATTTAGATCTTTAATATTTTTTGCTAATAATTCTTTATCTGGAAGAGAATTAAATTCATCATCAGGAGTAATTTTTGTAGTTTCACAACATTTTTCGATTAATGTTTTTAAGTTTTCATCTAATAAATTTGAGGAAGATATTGATGATTTTTTTTTACCTAAATAAGTCTCTATGCTTATTGCTAAACTATCAGATCTGTTAGATTCATCTAAAATTTTATTTCTAAAGCTTACTGTCTCAGAAATTGAATTTCCAACATTTACACATACATCTGTTGCTCCAAGTTTTTTGGCTAGATCTATACAGTAGGAGGCCTTTGATTTTAGGTAATCTTCATCTTTGATCATTATATTACAGTTTTGTTCCACCAACAGTCATTTTATCAATTAATATTGAAGGTTGGGCAACTCCAACGGGCACACCTTGACCCGCTTTACCGCAAGTTCCAATACCCGGATCCATCATCATATCGTTTCCAATCATTGATACTTCTTTTAAAATTGAAGGGCCATCTCCTATCAAGGTTGCACCTTTAATTGGTGAGCCAATCTTACCATTAATTATTTCATAAGCTTCGGTGCAATTAAAAACAAATTTACCCGATGTAATGTCTACTTGTCCTCCTCCAAAACTAACTGCAAATATTCCCTTATCAACTGACTTAATCATTTCATCTTGAGTTTGCTTTCCACTCAACATCATTGTGTTTCTCATTCTTGGCAACACAATGTGTTTGTAACTTTCTCTCCTTCCACTACCTGTAGATCTAGTTTTCATTAACCTTGCATTCAATCTGTCTTGCATGAAATTTTTTAAAATCCCATTCTCAATTAAAACTGTTCTTTCTGTAGGAGTTCCTTCATCATCAATAGTTAAACTACCTCTTCTTTTATCAATAGTCCCATCATCAACAATTGTAACTCCTTCGCTGGCAACTTTTTGACCCATCAAATCATGAAATGCAGATGTTTTTTTCCTATTAAAATCGCCCTCTAATCCATGGCCAATAGCCTCATGAATTAATATAGCAGGCCAACCTGGGCCTAAAACAACTTTCATTTCACCTGCAGGGGCTGGTTTACTATCTAAATTAACTGATGCAATTCTTAATGCTTCCTCACAAACATTTTTCCAGTTGTCATTTTTTAAATACTCATCATAAGACTGTCTTCCCCCTATCCCATAAACACCTGTTTCTTTTCTTCCATTTTTTTCAAGCATTACTGAGACGTTAAATCTAATTAAAGGACGAACGTCTGTTAAAGCTTCACCACCGGATCGAATTATTTCAATAGATTTTTGCTCTCCACTAAAACTAGCAGTAACCTGCTTTACAGTTGAATCTTTTTTTCGTAAATAGTCATTTACATTATTTAAAACTTCCAGTTTTGAATCTAACGTTTTTTGCTCGATAGGGTTAATATCATCATAAAATTTATTATTACTTTTTGGTATTTCATGATTATAAGTTCCTTTAATTGATTTAAGAGTAGATTTTAAATTTTTTGCTGAATCGTTTAATGCTTCTTTTGATATTTCATTTGAGTGAGAATAAGCAACTACCTCATCAGAAACTGCTCTGAATCCAAAACCAAGATCAGAACTATAATTTGAACTTTTAATCTTATTATCATCTAATAGAATTGACTCTGACTTTGAATTTTCAAAATATATTTCTCCATCATTACAATTTCTTAATGTTTCAGATACAATCTCGTCTACATCTTTTCTGGTTAAGTCTGATTTGTCAAAAAAATTGCTCATAGACATTACATAGTTATTTGTATGCAATTTTCAATGGATGATTTTACGCATGTACAATATTTAATCCCAGATGTAATGTATAACAATGAAAGTTTATTTCAATAATTCATGTAAAATTTGTCGATCTGAAATTAATCTATACAAAAAAGAGGGGATTGACGAAATTGATTGGATTGATATTACCAATAATTCAAATGCTGAAAAAGAAACATCTAAAAAAGATAAAGAGCTTTTAAGAAGATTGCATGTTAAAGATGGGAATAGAGTTATTGAGGGAGCAGAAGCTTTTCTTTTTGTTTGGAAAAAAATTCCAAAATATAAATTTTTGTATAAATTCTTTAAGCTTCCAATAATTTTTCAAATTTTTAAATTTACTTATGAAATTATTGCCTATTTTTTATATTTAAAAAATAAAAAACAACTAAATAATTAGCTTGTAAAAAATAATAAAATTTTACTTAACAAAGACATTGAGGCAATAAACATAATCATTACTACAGAATACATTAGGCTAATAATTTTATTTTTTTTTCTTCTTAGTCTTACAAAATCTTTATCATCTAGGTCTGAAATATCTCTGTCGCCAACCACATGATAATCATAACTCCAACGCCATGTAGAATTTCCAAGTCTTGGATCAAAATTATTAAAATATGTTATCCAAGCAAGAATATACCTTAAGATTAGGTACAAAATTACCATTGTAATTGTTCCAAAAAACATAAAAGTTATATTACCTAATTAATTAAGATAATTTAATTGCTATTTTTAGACCTTTTTCTAGCAATAAGCTGTGTAAGAGAGTCAACCATTGTGTCTGATGCTTTAAATATTTCATTATTTTTAAATTCATGAGAAATATTTTTTTCAGGGTTTGTCTTATCTTCGATAACTATTCCCTCATCTGGAGAATTATTTTTAATATAAATTAATAATAACCACTCTTCATCAGAAGACTCATCCCATTTTACAAAAATCTCTCCTGTTTCAAATCTTTTATCGATACATCTAAAAATAGACATGTGCCTTGTGATATGTCTTTTATTTAACTGAAACACTAAACTACTTGCACTTCGATAGAAGCTTTCAAGTGCAAATTCAATTTTTTGCCTTGCTATAGTGTATTCTTTTTCTTTTTGTAAAAGCGTTTCTCTATCTTCATCACCTTGTAATTTAACTCCAAGGGCCTCTACTCTCTCTTTTATTTTTTGGTCTCTAATTATTCTATATTTTTCTTTTAGTTTTTCTATCCGCTGTTGAAGACCAGCATAATCATCTCTTTTTTCTCTAAGAGATATCTTTTCAAGTTTTTCTAATTCTTTAACTTCTCTAATTCTAAATTTTTCGATTTGTTTTTCTAATCTTAATTGTTTTAAAAATTGTTTTTGTTTTTCAGCTTGCTCTATTCTCAATAAAGCTTGTTCTTTTCTAAGGAAAATTTTTATATCCTTCGCTCTTAGTCTATCTAATTTTACTTCATCTCTTAAAGACTGTTCTTGAAGCTTAATTTTTAATTCTTTTTGTTTTTGTCTTTCATTTTCAAGATTAATTTTTTCCTGTCTTTCGTTTTCTAATTTTTCTAGTTTTAGTCTTCTTGCTTCATCTTTTTTGGCTTCTTTATATTCAAAAATTGTATTAGCTATTTTATCAAAGAAAGCTTGGATATATTTTTCGACACTAAAATTAATTTTAAATTTTATTTGGGGTTTTAAAGAATTTTGAAAATTTATTATTTTCAAAATGAAATTCTGTTTTTTTGATATTCTTTTATTTTTAATTTTTTTTTTTGTTTTATTTTTATTTTGAGTCTTAGTTTTTGACTTTATCTTTTTTACTTTTTTAAAGATAAATTTATTTTTTTTCTTAACTTTTTTTTTTACTTTAGTTTTATTTTTTTTTGATTTTTTTTTTATTTTTTTCATTTCAAAAGATTGTTGCTTCTATCAATAATTTATTGATAAATATAGTCTCTTGTTACTGGAGTAGAAGTATAATTTTTTGTAAGTTGAAATTGATATACAACCTGATCTCCCCACTTAAATGCCATTTCACAACCCGCCAAATAAAACTCCCACATTCTAAAAAACTTTTCATCAAACATTTGAATAATTTTATCTTTGTTTTTATTACAATTTTCTTTCCAATGTCTTAATGTGTGAGAATAATGAAGTCTTAAAACTTCGATATCAGAAACAATTAACCCAGCTTTTTCGATTGGAGTGGTCACTTCGCTTAAACTTGGAGTGTACCCCCCTGGAAAAATATATTTTGTTATCCATGGATGTGGGTCCCTAGGTGGATTTACTGATCCTATTGTATGAACTAAAGATATCCCATCATCTGCTAGTAATTTATCTAATTGTTTAAAGAATTTCTTATAAAACTTCCTCCCAACATGCTCAAACATTCCAACACTTACGATTCTATCAAATTTTTCATTGAGCTGTCGGTAATCTATTAACTTAAATGTTATCTGGTGTTCTAAATTAAGTTTTTTTGCTTTTTTATTACAATAATTCAATTGATTTTCAGACAGAGTTATCCCTGTAACATTACAATTAGCAGTTTTAGCAATGTCAATAGCTAAAGACCCCCAGCCACAACCTATATCTAAAACTTTCTGACCTGGTTTTATATTTAATTTTTTAATTATGTGTTTAATTTTATTATTTTGAGCTTCTTCAAGTGTGTCATTCTCATTTTTAAAATATGCACACGAATACTGCCTTTTAGGATCTAAAAATAAATCATAAAGATCGTCTGAAATATCATAATGATGCGATACATTCATTTTAGATTTTTTAATAAAATTAAAGTTAGTTAAGAATCTATAAGATCCCCTCAATCTATTAATTAAATAACTAAAAAAATTAAGCTCATTTCTTCCAAAATTCATTAGAGCTAAATCTAAAAAATCACTTAAACTTCCATTTTCTATAGTTATATCTCCATTGGTGTAGGCTTCACCAAAGTATAAATCTGGCTGAAATAATAATTTATAATGAAGTTTTTTATCTAAAATTTTAACCTTAATAGGCTTATCGCTCTCAGGTATCCCAATGATATAATTTTTTGAATGGGCATCTTCCAAAATAAAACCATCTTTCTTAAATACACTATTAAGAAACCTAGCTAATTGCATTTCAAGCAGCCATAGTTGATTTGATAGAAAAATTTAATTTTTCTAAACTATCAATTAGCTCCTTTTCTTCATTAGAGTCTAAAATTGATAACGGTGGTAAAACATTTTTATAAATTAAATTATTTTTTGAATAAATAGCATGGAGTCCAGATATCAAATTGTATTTTTCGAATGCGTTTCTAACATCACAAAGTTTTTGATTAACTGTTTGTTCTTTTTTATCAAGAAAGTCATTATAAACTTTTCTTGCTAATGCCGAGGTCACATTACAAGTGGCTGTAATTATTCCAGAGCACCCAAGCTCTAAACCTTTCAATAGTTTAGATTCAGATCCTGGCAAAACTGAAAAATTATCAATTTTTAGATTTTCAAAAAGATTATATGAACTATCTTTAACACCAATAATTTGTTTAGGAAATAATCTTACCAATTCCTTAACGCACTCCACAGTAAACTTGTATCCACACAATTTTTCAAAATTATAAAGCACTATTTCACACTCTGGGTGTGCATCAATAATTTTTGAATAAAAGTTAATAACATCACGATCTGAATATTTATAAAATGCTGGTGGCATAATTAAAAATTTTTTAAAATTCAAAGACCTGGCTACGCTCATCAAATTTATAGTTTCACTTAAAGAATTTAAACCAGTTCCAATTATATATTTTTCTTTATATTTGCTTGTGGACAATTGATTGAATAAATTTATCTTCTCACTAATTGATATCAACTGAGCTTGTCCTGTACTGCCAAAAATTGCAGCTCCATGACAACCTTGGTCGATAATCATCTCAGCATGCTGAATTGTTTTTTTAACATCTAAAGTTAAATCGTCATTAATAATAGACATTGAGGCCGCGTATATACCGTTGATTTTACTCATAAGTAAAATTTATATAAAAAAAAAATTTAGTAAAGACCTAATCAATTAAGATAAATCTTTTAAAACGATCTCTTTTGCTTCATTAACTATTGATGAAAGCCTTGAAGTTTCGGGTGAGATATCAGGATGAATTTTTTTTTGTATTTTAATATATGCTTTATTTACAATTTCTTTTGTAATTTTTTCAGACGGGTTAAGATTTAATATTTTGTATGCCTCTGAAGTAGTCATTGTGTTGGGATTAGATACGACATTATTATTGAATGAAAATCTTCCTGAATTTCTCAGTGTTTGAATTAATCTAAACAGTGAAATAATTTGAAAAAAAGATAAACCTTTTAGTTTTAATAAAGCTAAACTTGCAAGCGTTATAGGTAAAGTTAATAAAAATTTGCCTGCGACGGCAAACAAAATTGCAATGGCTATTAAGCCAATAAACAATAATATTCTAAGACTTTGTGATATTTTTTTTGAATTTATAGCGGCAAAAAACCTTAATAAAAAATATAAAGCTATTAAAATTAATACTGTATAAATTATTATATTCATATATTTCCTTAACAATGAAAATACCATATCTAAAAAAAAAACCAGAATTAAAATCATGCCATGATGTTACATGGGAAGATAATTATAGCTGGATACATCAAAAAAATATTTTAGAGGTACTTAGAGATAAAAATAAACTATTACCTGAAGTAAAAGATTATCTTGAAGAAGAAAATAAATATACCGATCACCATTTAGAAAACACAAAACCTATACAAAAAAAATTATTTGATGAGATTAAAGGGAGAATAAAACTAGATGATGAGTCACTCCCCTACAAAGATCATACTTATGAATACTGGACTAAAACAACCAAAACTGGCAATTATTCAATAAAACTTCGAAAGAAAATCAATTCAGATAAAATTGAAGAAATATGGAACGGGGATAAAGAAAAAAAAAACCTGAGTGTCGAATATTTTGGAGTTGGAGATTTAGAAGTAAGCAATAATGACAAATATTTAGGTTATTCCTTAGATACTAAAGGCTCAGAATATTATACAATTTATATAAGAGATATTGAAAGCAACGAAATAATTTCAAAAGAAATTCCAGAAACTTCAGGGGGAATAACTTTTAGTTTAGATGACAAATTTATTTTTTACTCTAAACTTGATGGAAATCATCGTGCAAGAAGAATTTATAGACACGAAATTGGAAATTTTAAAGATCAAGATCAGTTAATTTTTGAAGAAAAAACTGAGGCATTCACTGTTGGTATTGGCCTAAGTTCAGATGAAAAATATTATTTTATTAATACATCTGATCATAATACTTCAGAACAATATTATTTTAGTGTTGAGGAAAAGAGTCCTAAACCTAAACTAATAATGAAAAGAGATAAAGGCATCCTTTACTCTGTAAGTTCTTGGAATGGAAAGTTTTATAATCACACTAATAAAGATGCAGAAGATTTTAAAATTGATATTTCAGATAGTCTAGAAAATCAAAAATGGAAAACATTTATATCTGCAAAAGATGAGGTTTTAATAGGTGGTTTAACTTTTTTAAATAACTGGATTATTAGATCTGAAACCTCCAATGCATTAGATAAATTATTTGTGAGAAATATTTCAACAGGGATTGAGGAAGAATTATTATTTTCTGATGAAAATATTTACGTGCCTGGAGTTTCTTTAGTACAAAGAGATAGAAATACTAACGATGTGTATCTTGGCTATTCATCTCCAAAAACTCCATCAAGAGTTTATTTATATAATTTACAAACCAAAGTAAAAAAGCTTGTCAAAGAACAGGAAATACCTTCAGGGCATAACCCAAACGACTACATAGTTGAAAGATTAGAATATAAATCCCACGATGGAAGATTGGTTCCTTTAACAATCACCAGACATAAAAATACTAAAATTGATGGCTCAGCCAACTTATTACTTTATGGATACGGTTCATACGGCAGTTCAATGAGTCCTAATTTTTCTTCCACTAGATTAAGTTTAATCAATCGAGATATCATTTGGGCAACAGCTCATATTAGAGGTGGTATGGAAAAAGGAATGAAGTGGTGGAAAGAAGGAAAACTTACTAATAAAAAAAATACTTTTGAAGACTATATTTATGCTGCAAAATACTTGATTGACGAGAAATATTCATCAAAAGGTAAAATAATAGGTATGGGTGGATCTGCTGGAGGCTTGCTAATGGGCGCTGCTGTCAATCAAGCTCCAGAATTATTTCTAGGAATTATTATGGCTGTGCCATTTGTAGATTCACTAACAACAAATCTTGATCATTCACTTCCTTTAACTATCGGAGAGTTTGATGAATTTGGAAACGCTAAAGATAATAAAGAACATTTTGATTATATATTTTCTTATGCGCCTTATAATAATATTAAAAAAATGGACTATCCCCATATACTAATCACCACAAGTTTGAGTGATAATAGAGTTTTATTTGATGAACCTGCAAAGTTTACTGCAAAATTAAGAGAATACAAAACTGATAATAATTTACTTCTTTTAAAAACAGAAATGAACGCAGGACATGGAGGAAAATCTGGAAGAGATGGAGCTATTGAGGAAATTGCAATTGATTATGCTTTTGCTTTAAAAATATCAAAAAAAATTTAATTGTCTAAATCTTGAAATATTAAAACTAATTCCTATATAATATTAGTAAGTCGCCTAATGGGACTTACATAAATAACTTGCTTAACAAAAAAGGAGAATATTATGACAAGTAAGGATCTATCTATCTTTAACTCTCTAAGACCTTTTTCAATTGGTTTTGACGATATGTTTGATCAATTTGAAAATATGCTTGGAAATGGAAATTTGGCCATGCAATCAAATTATCCGCCATACAACATTAGAAAAACTGGAAAGGATAACTATGCAATTGAAGTTGCATTAGCTGGTTTTAATAAAAAAGATGTTGAGGTTGAGTTCGAAGATAATTTATTAACAGTAAGAACTAAATTAGTTAATAAACCAGAAGGAAATGATGTTGACGGAGAAATTATTCACAAAGGGATCTCTCAAAGACAATTTGCAAGATCATTCACCATAGCTGATGATGTAAAAGTGAATGGTGCTGAGCTGAAAGATGGTCTTTTGACAATTTCTTGTGAAAGAATTATTCCAGAACACAAAAAAAAGAAACTTATAGAAATTAAATAAGTTTACCTTACTTGCGGGGATCATTTCCTCGCAAGCACTTATTTAAAAGCAACCGTTAGATACAAATCCAATTACAATTTTATCAGGATTAATTTCAAATCTTCTCTCACAAGGAATTCCATATTTTCTTGTATTATAAATTAATTCATAATTTCCTTTTGCGTTTTTAAAATCTTCATCTGGCTTCCCTAGATCCATTTGCAAAACGCTTGCAGGCTTACTGATATATTTGCTTAATTTTTTATTTTCTTTTTCTACAATTGCATCTGTTTTTTCTTTAATTGTTTGGCATCCGGCAACCATGACAAACGTAATAAATGTAATTAAAAATAATTTTAATTTATGCATTGATTAATAATAACATCGTAAATGTGGCATAAATATAATCTTCTAAGTTGTATTTTGTGAATAAAGCTAAGTTTAAACAAGTATTTATTAATAGAATCAAATATTTGTCCATTATTAGGAGGACAAATGCTTGAAAATTATTTCAATTATAAAAAACACAAAACAGATTTTAAAACAGAGGTAATTGCAGGAACTACTACGTTTCTGACAATGGCTTATATAATGTTTTTAAATCCATTTATCTTATCGGGAGAGTTTGCCGGACCCGAAAAAGGTTTCTTTGATTTCGGCGCAGTTTATACCGCAACAATATTAGCAACAGCACTTGCATGTTTTATAATGGCTTTTTATGGAAAAACTTGGCCAATTGGACTTGCACCAGGAATGGGTATCAATGCTTTCGTTGCTTTTGGAGTTTGTGCAGGTATGGGATACACACCTCAAGAAGCTTTAGGTGCAGTTCTAGTTGCTGGGGTATTGTTTTTAATTATATCACTAACGCCTATTAGAGCTTGGTTGATAAATTCTATACCAAAAAGTCTCAAGTTAGGAATTGGAGCAGGTATTGGTTTATTCTTAGCAATTATTGGATTACAGATTATGGAAGTTGTTGTTGATGATCCAGTTACACTTGTAAAACTTGGTGATCTTAGCAATCCTTTAGTATTGTTAGGCTGTGCAACATTCATAGCAATAATCGTAATGGAAAAAATGAATATAAAAGGAAATATTATTATAGGCATTTTAGTATTCAGTATTATTGCTTGGGCTGCTGGACTTGCAAACTTTAATGGAATTGCTAGTTCTCCACCACCAATGACATATCTTTTTGATTTTGATTTGTCTGCTGCAATGACTGCGGGGATGTCTACAGTAATATTTACTTTATTATTTATAGATTTCTTTGATACAGCTGGAACTTTAACTTCTGTCGCGAATGTAGCTGGAAAAGTTGATAAACAAGGAAAAGTTAAAGATATCAATAAAGCTATGTTAGCTGATAGTGTTGGTACAGTTGCTGGTGCTATGATGGGAACTACAACGGTTACAAGTTATGTTGAATCTGGAGCTGGTGTAAAAGCTGGAGGGAAAACTGGTATGACATCACTAGTAATCGGATTATTGTTCTTAGCGTGCATATTCTTTGCTCCACTTGCAACTAGCTTACCAAAGCAAATTGATGGTGCGGCTTTACTTTTTGTTTCTGTTCTTTTCGTAAGAAATATTACAGATATAGAATGGGATGATATTGCTGAGTCTGCCCCAGCAATTCTTGCAATGATTGCAATGCCCCTAACATACAGTATTAGTAACGGTATTGCTTTAGCTTTTGTATCTTATGCTTTAATTAAATTATTTACTGGTAAGTTCTCAACTACTTCACCAGCAATATTTATTATTGCGATACTTAGTGTTATTAGCTTTGCAGTTGCTTAATTTAAAATTTAATAGGGCTAGAGTAATCTAGCCCTATTTATTAATTTCTTTTTATAATTTCTTCTATAGATAACTCTTCATAGTGTTCAGTTGGTTGAACAATCCATGGGTCTGTATCCAGTCTTACTGGACAAAAATCTGGTTCAAAAGTTGAAGATTTCTTTTTCCATAAACAAGCTGTTTTAACTTCCTTAATATAATCTTTAGTAGGTCCATAGTTTTTAAGCCACTCTATACTTTTATTTAGGGTCAAACCTGTATCTGAAAGATCATCAACTAAAAGTACTTTGTTATAATCTTTATTTTCTGCTAAAGAGCTAATTTCCCTTGCAAACATTAGCTGTCCTTGTTTATCTTCCATACCCTCTCCTGAATAGCTTTGAATAACAATATAAGCTATTGGTAATTTTAAAATTCTTGAAAGAATATCTAGAATTGGAGCAGCACCTCTCATTATACCCACTAAAACAGTAGGCTTATATTCTTTGTGTATCTCAATTGCTAATTTCTCAACAATTTTGTTATACTCATTAAAAGTGATAATTAATTTATCTGCCATAAATTTTACTATCATAACTAAAATATTTTAAAAGGGAGAAATCATGAAAAGCTATTGGATCAGTTTATATCTAAAAGTTGAAAATCAAGACAATTTAAAAAAATATGCAGAAGTTGTAACACCAATTATTAAAAGTTTTGGCGGAGTTCCGCTTATAAGAGGTGGAAAACACAAAACATTTGAGGGAGATGATTTTGTAAGAACTGTTGTTTGGGAGTTTCCAAGCTTTGAAAAAGCTATAGAATGTCATAACAGTAAAGAATATTTAGCCGGATGGGATATTGCAAAACATACAACTGTAAGACATATGCAAGTGATAGAGGGATTTAATACTGAATAGGCTCAGGATCTATACTTCTCCATAAATACCAGGTTGCGACAGAACAATATGGTGCAAACCTTTTATTCAATAATTTTACATAACTTTCAGGTGGTAAATATTTTTTTTTATAGTTCTTTGAAATGGCTCTTAACAAACCTATATCCTGAACTGGCCAAATATTAGATCGATTGTAAGTAAATAATAAAATCATTTCAGCAGACCATCTTCCTATCTGTCTTAATTCAGAAAGATACAAAATAGCTTCTTCATCTGACATCTTAGATATTAGTCTTGGATTAAAAGTTTTATTTAGAATCTGTTTAGACAAACTTTGAATGCCTCTCACTTTTTGTTTGCTAAGCCCGCATGTTTTTAGCTGAGTGAAAGATAAGGTGTTTACAGTTTTAGCATTGATTCTATTTTTACATTTTTTTTTAAATCGTAAAAAAACTGAGTTTGCTGCTGCAACACTGATTTGTTGTCCAATAATACTCTTACACAATGAATAAAAAACATCTTTCCTAGAAGTTAATATTGTTTCTGATGGAGATTTATATTTTTCAATCAAAGATGACATAACTTTATCTTTTCTTGATAAATATTTTTTAGCAGTCTTCCAATAAGCAGGCGTTTTACTCATGTCTAGCAATTGAAACTCTCTTCTTAAGAGTCATTTCTCTTTTAAATATTATAAATGAAGAAGAAACTACTAACAAAGCTCCTGCTAAAGTTTTTGAAGTGGGTATTTCATTCCAAATTAAATAACCAAAAATTATTGCAAAAATTAAAGCTAAGTACTTTAATGGAGACACTAGGCTTACTTCTGAAAGTTTATAAGATTGAGACAACCATAAATTTGCTAAACCTCCTAATACTCCTATCATTGAAAGTAATAGTAGATCTGTTAAATTTGGTAAAATCCAATTTTGATAAAAGGTAAAAAAACTTAAAATCATTATAGAAAATGAAAAGAAAAAACTAATTAACCAAACTGGCTCTGTTGTAGATAATTTTCTAATTGAAATAGCAACATAAGATAAACCTAAACAAAAAATAATTGGATATATATAATAAAGATTTAAAGAGCTAAAACCTGGTTCTGAAATAACTACAATCCCGACAAAACCCACTAAAACTGCTAACCATCTATAAAATCCAACTTTCTCATTCAATAGAAATATTGAGAAAATAGTTGTAAAAATTGGGGCAGCGAATGAAATACTAACAACTGTTGCAAGAGGTA
>Ga0206677_10001440_pt1 | contig 22005 bp, 21 predicted proteins | sample M130m12015metaG_FD_155475 | JGI IMG/M metagenome (GOLD analysis project Ga0206677, IMG submission 155475) | Ammonia-oxidizing marine archaeal communities from Monterey Bay, California, United States - M1 30m 12015 | ecosystem: Environmental > Aquatic > Marine > Intertidal zone | place: USA...
GACTGATTTTCATACCCATGAATGGTTGCAAAAATCCGGTGGATCTAGTCTTTGGGTGAGTACTGGCGCACTTTCAGATTTAATGAAAAAAGGTGAAAATCACCTGCATTTGGCGCAAAATTGGCCATTTTTTGATGATTTTGGCGCGATTTTGTCCGATTTTGAAGAAATACACGTTTTTGAAGAAAGTACAGGATTGGGCGGATTAGCCGGTGCGGTGAAGGCACTTATGGCAGAATTGGACCACTCTGGAAAATGCATCACACACAAACTTCCTATTGCGTTTATTGAACATGGACCCCGTCTTCAGTTGTTAAGGGATCATGGTTTTAATAATTTGCTCTAAGATGATTCGTACTTTACTGCTCTCAGCCCTTTTTCTCTATTCTTCGGTACTGGTTGCGCAACCCGTCGAGAGGCAGCTGACCGGAACAGTTTCTTTTGAAATAAAGGAATTTGTTTTTAGTACGGTTAAGGGGAGTTTTTCAGACGTTCAAGGTCAGGCTTTAATAGACTCGGGGGTGCTCACTTCTTTCGAAGCATGCCTTCCAGCCAATACCTTTAAAACGTCAATCGCTGCACGAGATAAAAACGTGAAGGAAAAGCAAGAGTACCTAGATGTAAACCGATTCCCAACTATTTGTTTTACAGCGGATAAAATTGATTTTGTGCGGAAAATTGGTGATCAAACCACCTACAACATGAAAGGAGGCCTTACCTTGCGCGATGAAACACATCCTATAAGTGTTCGCGTCGTTCAACGTACAAACAATGAATGGGTTGCGACCTTTACGATCGACCGCACGAAATGGTCGGTGGGCACTGGCCCTTCGTCCTTAGCCATTTCCGATACTTTGGAACTGGTGGCGTATTTAAGCCTAAACTAATTGAATGAAATTTTCAGAATTTAAATTAAACGAAACAATCCTTGATGCCTTGTTCTACATGAACTTTGAAGAGGCAACAGAGATTCAGATAAAAGCCATTCCTACCATATTAGATGGAAAAGACCTGATCGGCTGTGCGCAGACGGGAACCGGAAAAACGGCAGCTTTCGTATTGCCTACATTAAACCAGATCGCAGATGCGCCGAGCGACGGCGTACAGGTCCTCATTTTGTGCCCCACACGTGAATTGGCTATTCAAATAGATCAGCAGATTCAGGGGATTGCCTATTTCACCAATGCATCCTGTTACCCCGTTTACGGCGGCGGCGATGGGGTAAGCTGGGAAGCTGAAGCGGATGCACTCAAGGGTGGCGCGGATATCATTGTGGCCACTCCGGGTCGATTAATGGCCCATATGGCACGCGGCTATGTGAAATTCGATACGGTTAAGCATTTGATTCTCGATGAGGCCGACCGGATGTTGGACATTGGTTTCTATGACGACATTTTAAAAATCATTGATGCCCTACCTACGGAGCGTCAGAGCTTAATGTTCTCTGCAACCATGGCCCCTAAGATTCGCAAATTAGCGAAGGAAATATTAAGCGAACCGGACGAGATTAGTGTGGCAATTTCGAAGCCGGCAGATGGTGTGACCCAGAAGGTATACCTCGCTCATGAAGAGCAGAAGGTGGCTTTAGTTCGCCACATATTGGGAGATAAAGACGACTTTCAGGCCATCATTATTTTCTGTTCGACGAAGAAGAAGGTGGAAAAATTAGCCCGAACATTATTACAGAAGGGTTACGCTTGTCAGGGTATTTCGTCCGATTACGAGCAAGATGCACGTGAGGAGGCATTGCGCGATTTCCGAAGCGGAAAGACCCGTATTATGGTTGCGACGGACGTTATGTCTAGAGGGATTGACATCAAAGGAATTGATTTAGTGATCAATTATGATGTACCCGGTGATGCTGAAGATTATGTACACCGTATAGGACGTACAGCACGGGCTAAGACCGAAGGAATGGCGGTGACGTTGGTGTGTGCTGACGATATGTTCAAATTCTCAAAGATTGAGCAACTCATCGACCGTGAATTAGAGAAAGATCAACCTCCTACGGAATTAGGTGAGGGTCCTTCTTGGAAGGGTCAGAGCCGTGGCAAGTCAGGTTCAAAAGGCGGTGGCAGAAATGACCGTGGTCCTAAGCGAGAGAAATCACGCGCCGCTAAAGATGGAAAATCGGACCGTAAACCGCCCCGTAATAAAAAGGATGGCGATCAGCCTAAGCGCGAAAAGAAAAAGCGCGAACCTACAAAGTACCGTCTTATTTATGACGCGCTACCCAATCCAAAAAAGGGCAAACCGGCAGGACCCGCTGTACCTGAGGTAAAAGAATAAGCAGCAGACGAAAAGCTAAGCCAACTCCAGATTCGAGGGCATTTTTATGATCAATAATGATATTTACAGACGTCTACGGTATCTGTTTGGCTACCACTACGACCATGTCGTTGCACTTTTTGCCGCTACAGGTTTTGAAGTGAGTGAGGCTCAATATAAAGGATGGGCGGGCAAAGAAGAGGAAGACCGATTCATTATGATGACCGATCGAGAATTGGCTATTTTTTTAAACGGCATTATCATTGAACGTAGAGGCGCGCAAGAAGGACCACCGCCAGTGCCGGAAGACGAAATGAGTAACAATACCATTTTGCGAAAGTTAAAAATTGCGTTCAATATGCGTTCAGAAGATATGCTAGAGATTTTCGCTTTGGTAGATCGCAAGTTGAGTCCACACGAGCTGAGTGCGTTTTTTAGAAAACCTTCGCACAAATCTTATCGCTACGTAAAAGGACAGTATTTGCGTAACTTTCTAATGGGACTTCAGTTGAAGTACAAATCTTCATTGAGCCACCCAAAATAATTGCAGATGAAAGCAGAGCAGCCTAAACGCAAAGAAGTACTTAAAAGCTTCCTTGAAAAATTCGATATTTCCACTTTAAATCCGATGCAGACAGAGGCTAGAAAGGCCATTTACGCAGGGAATGATGTGGCGGTTTTATCACCAACAGGAAGTGGAAAAACATTGGCCTTTTTATTGCCGATCATTGAGCGATTGGACCCAAATATATCCGAAGTTCAAGCGCTTGTTTTGGTGCCTTCACGTGAGCTTGCCATGCAGATTGAGCAAGTAGCAAGAAAACTAGGTTCTGGGTTCAAAATTAATGCAGTCTACGGCGGCCGTTCAGGCGCGTTGGATAAAGCGGACTTAAAACACCGACCGGCGCTATTGATAGGAACCCCGGGGCGAATAGCTGATCGCTTTCGCCGTGATGATATGGATTTAACCCGTATCAAAACGCTGGTATTAGATGAATTTGATAAGTCGCTTGAAGTGGGTTTTGAGCGCGAGATGTCAGAGATTGTACGAAGTTTAGGAGCGGTGGAACAACGCGTTCTAACGTCAGCAACTGACGCAGTGGCAATACCAAAATTTTTGGGTTTAAACGATCCTTTAACGATCGATTATTTGAACCAGCACCGTCCCCAATTAACGGTGAAGACGATTGCATCACCCGTAGGGAAACAATTGGAAACGTTACGCTCAGTAGTTGATGCATTAAAAGGACAGCCGGGTATTATTTTTTGCAACTTCAAGGAGTCGCTGCACGAAGTCAGTGATTACCTATTTGACAATGCCATTGAGCACGAATGTTTTTATGGTGGATTAGAACAGATCGATAGGGAACGCGCTTTGGTAAAGTTTCGAAACGGTACATGCCAATTACTTTTAGCCACGGATCTCGCTGCCCGCGGCCTCGATATTCCAGAGATTAAATTCATCATCCATTTCGAGCTTCCGTACCATTCCAACGAATTCACGCACCGCAACGGACGGACAGCACGTATGAACGCCGAGGGTGCCGCTTATGTGCTTCAAACTGAGGGTAAGCGTCTGCCTGATTTTATAAAATCTACCAATCCTGAAACCGAATCTTTACAAGCGCTTCGTGCGGCTAAAATTAAAGACATTGATGCTTGGAGTACGTTGTACATCACCGGGGGAAGACAAGATAAAATCTCCAAAGGCGACATCGCCGGAATGTTTTTCAAGATTGGAGGTCTATCTAAAGATGAATTAGGGATCATAGAACTTCAGCAGAATTGTGCTTTTGTCGCAGTAAAACGCACCATTGCCTATCGGGTGATTGAACGCACTAATAACCAACGTTTGAAGAAGAAGAAGGTTAGGGTGACGTTGGTGCGCTAAGACCGTTCCTAATCTACTAATATAAATTTCTCTGCATACGCCTGAGAAGGAGTGGTGATGCGCAGGATATAGAGATCCCGGGCGAAGTCGGAAACGTCGATGGTGCCGTTGAATTGGCCCAGGAATTGGGAATACGTAGTTTCCCAAACCAACTGCCCAGCTGTGTTGTAAATGCCAAGGCTCAAGTTTTCTTGTTGACCCATTAAAAATTGGACCTTAAGGGCTTCAACTGCAGGATTCGGGAACAGGTGAATGCCGTAGTCGCCTTGATTCACAACAAACGTTTCTGATTGTATTTCGCACGAATCAAAACGAACTGTGAGCTGGTAATTTCCATCTAGTGGGTTGTAAATAACACTGTCTGTTGAAACTAGGGTTCCATTGTAAAGCCATTCGTACGATGGATTTGAGACGGCAATAGAGACAGTAGCTTTGAGCATTCTTTCAGATTGTTCTATCGTAGCATCCACAACATTTTTACAGGTATCAAAATGAGCAACCAGGGTGGTATTCGCTGAAAGCGCAACTTCTATGGAGTCTTGAACTGCATTATTGTAGGGGGTGGCTGTAGAATACCAATGTGAGAACAGAAAACCGTGGCTAGGTATGGCCTTAGCAGCGACAGGACAGGCACCATGGTATACACCGTCCCATGGTAATTCAGGCATGATGCTATTGAGTTTGACATGACCCGCAGTGCTTGGAAATACATCCAGATCCACTGTGTGCTGACCTTGAAGCGAGAGGCTCTGATTCAAATGTTGTCTTGCAGTAGCGATGCGTCCGCTGTTGTAGCTTTTAATTCCGTTTACCGCGTTGAGCCAATAGGTATAGGAATACGGACCCATTTGATTACTCCAGGCTGCAATGTGATCTGGTATTGCTGGGGCCAATTCTGTTTTTAATTCGTCCGTTACAGCATCAAAATTACCTGTCTGGAACGTCGTGTTGATGAGATCATTGTAGCGGTTCGTGAATCGGCATTTAAAATCCGCGTTATCCAGTACATGATCGAATATTTCAGAATGCGTATTGGGGTAATCTGGATTGCGAGCCCGGTCGATATAGTTTTGGTAGATGTTACCGCCGTACAATCCGAACGCAAAGTCAGTATCATACATCATGTAGCGCCAGGTGGCGTCGAGCGTGTCTTGTCTCCAAAGTTTAATATTATTGAGTTCCCAGTCGATACCCATCCAATCCCGATTTTGGATATAGGTTTCAAACACGAAGTAGTCGATGTAATTCTCCAAATCAAAGCGCGAGCTCAGAATCTCTACGAAGTTGGAGGCGGCTGTGCTTGTGTTGGTAATGATTTGGTGCGATTCTACGAAGTGAATTGCATCACCTACGAGCGCGCCTTCTCGATTTAATAATTGGATTTCATCTTTATCAACGCCATGATTACTTTCTACATAGTGCTCGTCAAACTTTTCACGAATGCCATATAAGCCCCAATAAGCACCGTTTAGATACACGATGCAAGCTTGATACCCCATACGGTCAATGTTTGTGCCTTCAGATAGTCGGCTCATGACGGCATCTTGAATGCGATCAAACAGGCTGTGCTGCCCACCGTTGCGAAGATTAAAGTTATTGAAGCTTGTAATTCCAGGCTTCCGAGGAATTAGGGGATATTCGATGTCGCCCGTATAAATAGATTTCGCATCAATTCTGAAAGATTTTTGCGGTTCAGCCCTGGACCAACCGCCATGAATTTCTAGATCGAAAACGGCTTCAAATTGTTTCGTTTTAGAACTATCAAAGAATTCCATCCGTGATTTCCTGGACCACGGCTCCCAAAAGTTACTACCAAAATAGGGGTAGTTAGCGCTTGCGTTTGGACCCATTACATAGATCCCGCTATTCCAATCCCATAAATGATTTTCCGTAGTGATGATGGAAACGACTGGAAGACCGTGATTATCTTCATCAATGATGTAGGTGCGATCAACTACTGCGCTGGGTAGCTTCTGACCTACATCACTGAAGGTACGAACGCTCAATACGCTCGTGCTATATACGTAGATGGGTCCATTAATTTCTGTGTCATTTCTATCGGGTACGTCACCGTTTGTAGTGTAATAGGATGTTGTATTTATTGGCGAAGTAATAGCCACCTGTTGCGCTGCAGAATACCAGCCAGAGGCAAGATCAAGCGCAGGTGTTTCGGTAATTCCGGAATAACAGGTGTTTTGACTATTAGATTCGTTAGGAGAAGGAGCATTGAAATAACACCAATTCCCAGCCCCGTCGGGTAGGCGACCTCTGCTTATAGAGCGTGTAATATCGAAGGGAATGTATACGCTGTCGAGCAGTGTTTCGTTTGAATCGCTGATGCAAATGGTTTCTCCGTGTGAGAGTTTGAAATCTGTATGCGGTAAAATCAACGGCGTTTGTATCCAGTTCGGGAGGCTTTGGTAGCTAAAATTCGAGGATTCGATTCCGGCGGATAAATAAAAATTGCTACTCATGTCGGATGAATTGGCACTTGCGTTGTGCACACGTACGGCCAGAACATTAGTCCCAGATTGAAGTAAATTCTGAACCACTTCTACATCAAATAATTTGCTTTCAGGTATTCCACCTGTATACATCACAGCTTCCTTATCGAACGTTGTGAATTCATTGTAAGAAGGAGTACTACTTCCGAAATTATCCGAACGCATGATTTCCACACCATTGATATAGGCGATAAATCCGTCGTCGTAATCTGCATGAAATAAGAGGTGTGTTATGTCTTGAATATCGACGATTTGAAATTCTTTACGCATGAGGATGGACGGCGTAGCGGCAATTGTAGTGTTGTCGTCATTATCGCCGTAACCGATACCCCCTTGCCCTGAGTTCCAGTTTTGATCGTTAAAGCCTAATTGGTTCCAATCGTTATAGTTTGGCGGAGGGCTCGCTGCGTTCCAATACTTCCAAATATTTTCCGCTACTACTAAAGCTTCCCAATGACTTGGAAATTTTCCCTGCTCTCTACCTGATGCACATATTGTAATGAGCTCTTGACTCCCTAAATAGGTGTTTGGGAATTGCCACTTATTAAGATTGTCTGGGTTGTCGCTAAGAAAATAGTCGGCGAGGAAAACCGGATCAGCAGAATAGTTGAATACTTCTACCCAATCCACATCATCCCCTGTTTCATCGGTAAAACCGCCCTTACTGTTGAATTCATTTACCGCAAGCTGCCCATGGGAAGTGGCGGCATAGAAAATGAGCCCGAGGACCAAGATTTGTTTTATTGACGTCTTCAATTTCAGTTAACTATCCGCCTCAAAGTTAAGTCGTTTATGGCAGTTTTGTGTTTCTTGAGTTGGTAATTAAGTGGTACTAGAGATTAGTCTGCATTAATTATCTTAGAAAAAAACCAAGCCAAATGAATAAGCTGAGGATACTTGCGCTGCTAATCACTTTCCAATCCAGTGTCAGCGCCCAAATAATAAATGTTGTAGAAGGCGAGTGGGATGCAGATTTTACCGTCTTTTTTACATCCTTTGAATGGAACGCAGACGTCATTGTTTGCCGAGCGAAATCTGCACACCATGCACAAAACATGAACGGCTATTGGAGTCTTACCAGACAACGTTTAGAAAGGAATGACGATTGGATGAATATTTATATAGTGGATAAAGCTGCCTTGGCAGATATCAAAGTTTTCTTTACGGACGACGAGTCAAAAATTAATACCAATGCGCTTTATAAAACTAAATTAAATAAACGGCGAAAAAGAAAAAGACGCGACCAAGAATCGGATACGGTTTCGTTAAAATCGGATTAAATAGAAGACCGTATTGCACATATGTTGAAAGGATTTACCAGCGATATGAAAGTATGCTTTACCTACCAAGGGGGATTAGAAGTGAAGCCGTTGGATGTTGAGGACTTGCCAGAGTTGTAAATACATCCCAGCAATGAAACTTATAAGCGGAAATGAGTTAACTTTTTAGGGATACAAGAGCAAAAGTGTCTGTAGGTGAGATTACATTTTACGACTGAGGAATTACAAATTGTTACCTTCCTACTACACATAATCACTTACACCTATGAAACTACTTACTGCAATTGCAGCAGTACTGATATCAATCTCCGCTTTCAGTCAAGACTACATAGAATACGAGAATGGAATCTTCACTCAGAATGGAGAAGAATTGTCAATGGAACAAGCTGAACATCTGATAGAGCAATATCAGGCTGGGTGGCAAGCTCAAGTTCATTTTAGAAGAGGTATGAGATTTAATAGGAGGGCTACTGACGAAGGGAGGCTTTCAAGGAATTTGATGGGTACAGGAGTCGGAGTAGTTGGTCTCTTTGCAGCAGGAGGAACTTATGGCATTGGCTTTTTATGGGCCAACCCATTGTTTGGAGGAGATGGTGATCAGGAAATAGCAACCAACTATTACCTTGCCGGTACAGCTATAACGGCAGTAACCGTCTATTCATATGTCAAAATTTCTTCTCTCAAATATTGGCAAAACAAAAGGGATACCGCTTTCAATATCGTTGCGAATAAATTGAATAAGGCTATCAAGGCTTCTAATCAGTAATACACCTATGAAATTTAGATTTCCGTTTAAAGATTACGCATTACGCTGGAAGGATGATGCAACTATGACCGAAAAGCTCTTTTGGGGTTTTGTTTCATCAATACTTGGTTTAATACTAGGAAACCTCATATTCTAATATCTTTCTTAATTACGAGCCTTGAAGTAAGCAAGCGGGATGTTGAGGACTTCCCCTAGTTCTGAATTAATACATTAAATGAACTTTCTCCTTATTCCGCCAGCCCGCTTTTGACTGGTACTTGACAAAGTAGATTTTCAAGTCGGCTTGCGATGCATATTTAACAAAGTAGATGCTCTTATCTGCTTGTGATTGGTAATCCACAAAAAACCAATTCCCTTCATTCCCCTTAGCACGAGATGAATAATCTTCTTTATAAACCAGCAAGTCCGCTTGGGACTCATACTCTACCACAAAGACTTTAACATCGGCTTGCGATTCATACTTTACGGAGTATACAGTTTGGGCATTTAGCTCTATCCCTACCAAGGATAGAAAAATCGAATATATAAGTAGTTTATTCATTTAGTCCGGATTGAAATCTAATATAGGAATAGTAGGATGTAGTTAGATAATTATTACCAACTCTTAACCTATATTTGCGCCTCGTTGGGGATGTAGCTCAGTTGGCTAGAGCGTTTGACTGGCAGTCAAGAGGTCGTCGGTTCGAGCCCGATCTTCTCCACTTAAAAAGCACTTCCAAACGGGAGTGCTTTTTGTTTTTCTTTAGGTTCGAAGTAATGACGAACCGTGCACCACTTTATATTGTTCAATAAATTATGAAGAGAAAGACACTACTATTTACAGGGCTGCTGCTTTGCAAAAGCATATTTGGGCAGGTTACCGATTTCCAAAAAGAATTCAATTCAATAAATGAAAATCTGATGCTGAGCCTAGGTTCCTACGCTGTTGCAAACTTTGCTATCAGCGGTGCGGCATATTTTTCGAGTGAGGATGAATATGCCAAGCGGTTTCATGAAATGAATGTGATGTGGAATACAGTAAATATAGGGCTGGCATTGCCCGGGTACATAAAGGCACGTCGAGGTGGAGCGGCCATGACCAGAGATGAAATGTTAAAGGCGCAGAAAAAGACAGAATCCATTTTTTTATTCAATGACGTTTTAGACGTAGGATACATCGCAGCAGGAATTTGGATGCGAGAAGTGGCTCCAAACCAATCGGATCAAGAGGATCTTTTCAAAGGCTACGGTAATAGTCTAATACTTCAAGGGTCGTTCTTGCTAGCATTTGATGCACTAGCTTATTATATCCACCACACGCACGGAAAGGAATTTCCAGCGCTTGATAAAGTTGTCTTGAGTTCTTCAGGTGGTGGATTGGGTCTCAGAATTGCCTTGGATTAAAAAAACCAGCCCTCGCAGGCTGGTTTTTTGCTTTAGATAGGTGCTAAAGGAAACTGCTTATAAATGGGTGCGACTGGTTTAGTGTTGATTCATTCTAAAGTCAGCATAGGCGGACATACCACCATGCTCGGCTTGGTCTAATCCGTCGAGTTCCTCTTCCCGGTCAACTCGGAGGCCCCAACGCTTATTAATCAAGGTAAGAAAGCCGTAACTGAACGTTAGACAGAATACTGCGATAAGGAGTACTCCAATCAATTGAACAAAGAATTGCTGTGCGCCAGCAGCACTTCCGAACAGACCTACTGCGAGCGTTCCCCAGATTCCTGTTCCCAAATGAACCGCTACTGCACCAACAGGATCGTCCAATTTTAATTTATCTAGCAATGAGACTGCAAGTACGACAACTATACCGCCGATGGCTCCAATGAAGATGGCATCAGAGATGCTCATAAGGTCGGCCCCAGCGGTAATACTAACGAGCCCGCCGAGTATGCCGTTCATGAACATGGTTAAATCGAAATTTTTGTAAACAATATGTACGAAGCCGGCTGCTGCAAGACCACCTGCGGCCGCTGATATGGAGGTCGTGGTAAGTACTAAAGAGGTCAGCGCAGGGTCAGCACTTAATACGGAGCCTCCATTGAAGCCAAACCATCCAAGCCATAAAATCAGGACACCAGCAGCTGCAAAAGGAAGATTGTGCCCAGGAATGGCGCCGGCACTTCCATTTTTATCGAATTTACCGATTCGGGCCCCTAATTTCGCAATGTATACTAGTGCTGCCCAGCCCCCGACAGAATGAACTAGAGTGGAGCCGGCGAAGTCGTAAAAACCCCATTGGTCCAAAAATCCCCCGCCCCACTTCCATGAGCCCACAATGGGATAAGCCAATCCTACGTAGAGCATAGAAAAGGCAAAAAATGATCCGAGCTTTGCGCGTTCAGCAACGGCGCCAGAAACAATAGTCGCGGCAGTTGCAGCGAACATACCTTGGAATAAGAAATCAGTCCAATAGGTGTAGCCGTTATTGTATGATAAATCTAGGCCTTGTATGTTTTGAGGACTTTCTAGGCCAAAGAGCCCAACAAAGTAGTTTGGGATTACCCCATTCCAGAAGGATGCCGGATACATGAGGTTAAAACCTAGGAGCGCATAAAGGACTAAGCCAATGCAGATGATGAAGAAGTTTTTGAATAGGATATTGACTGTATTTTTCTGCCTGGTGAGCCCAATTTCCAATAGACTAAAACCCAGATGCATAAAAAATACGAGTGCCGTACATATCATCATCCATAGATTGTTTACCGTGAGGGTCAGTGAAGTGTCCATTTGTTATGTATGAGATTATTTAAGAGTTAGATCACCACTTTCACCAGTTCGTATGCGATACGCCTCTTCTACTGGTGTTACAAATATTTTCCCGTCGCCAACCTCTCCGGTTTTTGCAGCTTCAAGAATGGCATGCACTGTTTTTTCTACGAAATCATCGTTTACAACGATGCTTAGATAACGCCTTTGAATATCTGACGAACTGTAGGCGACACCGCGATATAGATGCTCCTTCTTTTCATGACCCACGCCAGTCACATCCCAGTAACTGAAGAAATACACGTTAACACTATGTAGTGCCTGACGGACTTCGTGAAATTTCGATTTCCTAATAATTGCGTCTATTTTTTTCATTGTGATGAATATCTGACGCTAAACTATGTTGTTTATTCAACACACCCTTAAAAAATTATTGAAAATCGTAAAAAAATTAGCACAATAGAGTTGTGACCCCTCCAAAAGAGGGGGTGCTATACGAAACAAACATCTTTATTCGTAACAGACCCCCTAAAAAATAGGGTTTGTGGTTTTTAGTGGCTAATTCGAGAATTGGACACAATGGCCACAAAAAAACCCGATCCAGGAATGGATCGGGTTAGCTAAAGGCTTATTGGTTCGGCTTAGACATCAACAGGTTGAGTCACCTTTTGCTTATTGGTTTGCTCAAAGATGAGGTGAAACTTGTGGTTCTATGTTATATTTGTGTTTAAACATATGCGTAACATGTATATAAAACGTATTTCACTTAAAATTAATTTTATCCTCTTAATTAGTTTAATGTGCTGTAAATCAGTGTATTCAAATGGTTATGTTTCTTGGAAATTGCCTCGAATGAATGCCGTTCAAAGAGTTTCTGTGGTTACAGGTGAAAATATTGTGTTTTACGAGAATCACATAGATACGCTTCCACAATATACACTTGCTTATGAAATGGATCAGCATCAACTGAACATAAATGGTCACCTATTCGCGACGCAAGCGGGTTTAAAAGCGGTCTTTCCAGGGACTGGAAAGGTGTTTAAATTGGACACCATTACTGGTGTTGTAACGAGAGTTGATGAGACGTACCATCATGGGTATAATTTTGACAGTTATCAATTCGTTCGAAGAGACACAATATTTTCATTTGGCGGTTATGGGTTTTGGATGCAAAATAATCTCATGACGTATTTCAGCGATGTGCGTAAGGAATGGAGTTTATACAGTAGAGCGCCTTTTTCTACAACGATACCTGATCTTGACTCAAAGCGATTTCAGATTGCGAATTATGACAGGGCGAACGATATACTTTTCATATTATTTACTGGAAACGTATATGGATTCCAATTCGGGAAGCGGACATGGAAAAATTATGGTCGAGTGAATGAAGAGTTTAATGATGAAAATCGTTACATGATGCATTCGTTATCTGACAGTACGTTCATGTTGATGACACAGGCAAAAACCTTTTGGCTTTATCCCGCTGGTAATGAAATTGCGGACATGACGATGAAGAACGGCGCAAATCTTTCAGGGAAGAATGCACCTCTAGGATTAGCATGCGCTTATGAAGTAGAAGACGGTTTATTAATTCCGAAGCATTCCGATAAAATAGAATTGGGCTACTACTACGAATATATGGAGCACCGTATGCCTGCGTCTAAAACTATTCAGCCGCTATACATCGAAGATAATGGTGGTTATCAAACTTTACTTTTTGTATCATTCGGGTTGTTTACGCTTTTAGGAATATTAGCAACAGTAATTTTAAGAAGACGCTATTTAAGAAGTCGGAGTGCGATTTTCGATACGGTACAATGGGAGGTCTTAGAGCGTAGTTCGAATGCGTCACTATGCACAGAGGACTTCAATGATCTTTTAGGCTTACGTGAGGTTTCTTGGGAAGTACAGAGAAGAAAAAGAAGTGAATTTATCAAGCAGTTGAATGCGACGGCGATAAGGCAGCTAGGTCAAGAGGTATTGCTGCGTGAGCGATCGAAAGAAGATAAACGGCAAGTACTGTATGTTTTGAACCCAAGATTGGAAAGTGCTTTGGCACGATTGCTGTAATCCTACTACCAAATGATTTTAAGATGAAAACAAAGCATCTATTAGCACTAACTCTCCTGTTTTTTGTGATGAGCACCGACGCTCAAAGCCGTTGGGGTTTGCGTACGGGATTAAATTTCGATATGGCCGGTATTGGGCTGAATGAGGCACTTTCCACAACGCAATCCATTATTGATGGCGCTGCAACTGATGATGGTTACCATTTAGGACTTTTCGGCCGTCAGTTTATTGGAGACCAATTTTACGTAGGGGCGAGTGCACTCTATATTAAGAACTCTAAGTTTCTCTCAGGTACTAATGGGGGTATTTTGATGTACGAAAGTTTTGATCATAACCTTATGCAGCTCGAGACGAGTGTGGGATTGCGATTACTAAAGTTTGCACGTGCGGAGGCCGGAGTACACTATCAGCACTATCTCGCAGACAATGCATTTACATCTACATTCGAGCCGTCGTCGGCCGGATACAATGTAGGTTTTGGAGTGGACCTATGGAAATTAGGGATTGATTTAGTGTACTATAGTAACTTTAAAAATCATACTGGCGATTGGAACGGTATTCCATTAAGCTATAACCGTTCACAGTTGTTGCTGAGTCTTTCAGCTAAACTTTAATTCAGTTGCGTAGAATTTTGGCACAGCTTTTGTAATGTATTAATCCGCATCGCAATTGAGTGTAAGCGAGTAATTCATTAAGATGCGACATGGTTTTGTTCAGCGAGCCACTCCGTACCCCGGTGTGGCTCGTTTCTTTTTACACCACCTCGAAATTTGCTGACCCTAGACCATCGACGGTAACTTCTACGTTTTCGGATGCACCTATAAAATGAGCTGCTGTTGAGGCACCGGCTAAAACAATCATTCCTTTTTTCAACGGCAAACTATATTGGTGTGCTAAACGTGTTGCTGCTGCAAGAGCTTCAAATGGATTATCCAGGATGGCATCGCTTGTTCCTTCCGCCACTATCGCATGATTAAAAGTCTGAACCATATCTAAACCGTTAAGACCTAACGGTACTTCGCACCAAGGACCTAGCGCGAAACCGCAGGAGCTGCAATTATCCGCGACCACGTCTTCCAAGGAAAACTTGAAGTTTTCGTAACGCGAATCGATAACTTCAATGGCTGAGGCAACCCCGTCTACGACAGATGAAACTTCTTCAGCGCTCATTGGGGAGGTAATGTCTTGAGAAAGACGAAAGGCGATTTCAGGCTCCGCACGCGGGTGGATGCATTTTGAGCGTTCTAAAGGCGTATCACTGGTGATTTGCATATCCTCCGTTAATTGACCAATGATCATGTCCTCTACCCCCATTTGCTTCATTTTAGCGACGGAAGTGAACCCCATTTTTACACCGATGATCGCGTGGCCCTCCTGGACACGCTCCTGAATAAGGGCGTGTTGAACTTTATAGGCGTCGTCCAGCGTGTAAGTATGTTGAGTAGAAAATTGGTCGCGAGGTGTTTGTGTACGCGCACTTTGGTGTAGAGCTTTTGCCCACTCGTTATGAGGAATCATAATTTGATACAAATGTTTTTGGGTTCAGTAAAGAATCGGAGTGCTTCAAAGCCGCCTTCGCGGCCTACACCGCTTTGCTTCACACCTCCGAAAGGTGTGCGAAGATCACGCAGCAGCCAGCAGTTCACCCAAATGATGCCGGCGTGTAGTCGAGCGGCCATTCGGTGGGCCACTTGAAGGTTGGTCGTCCAAACCGTTGCTGCCAAACCGTAGGCCGTGCTGTTGGCCATAGTAAGTGCTTCTTCTTCCGTATCGAAAGGAGTGAGGGTAACGACGGGTCCGAAGATTTCTTCTTGATTGGTACGGCACGTAGCATCGAGATTTTCGAAAACAGTCGGTTCTATGAAGTAGCCGTTTTTACAACGACCCTCTAATTGGACCGGGTTTCCACCGATGAGTAGCTTGCCGCCTTCTTCTTCAGCGACTGCAATGTGCGAAAGGACTTTTTCAAAATGATCTTTGCTCACAACCGCTCCCGTTCTAGTGCTATCTTCGAGAGGGTCACCAACAGTAAGGCCTTTGACACGAGCGACAAATGCTTCTTTGAATTTATCGTAGATACTGCGTTGTACATAGATACGTGATCCGCAAAGACAGATCTGACCCTGATTAGCGAATGCAGCGCGAACGCTGGTTTTAACCGCTTCGTCGAATTCGCAATCTTCGAAAACAATGTTTGCATTTTTCCCGCCAAGCTCAAGGCTTAGTTTTTTAAACATTGGAGCCGCAACAGCACTAATGGCTTTACCGGTTTGTGTGCCGCCTGTAAAGGAAATGATGGGAATGTCTTGATGGGCGACGATGGCTGCGCCAACTTCTGGACCTAATCCATGGACGATATTTAAAACACCCGCTGGAAAGTCGATATCGTCTAAAATCTTACATAATAAAAAGGCGGTGGCTGGTGTCACTTCTGAGGGTTTTGCAACCACCGTATTACCGGCTGCAAGAGCTGGGGCAATTTTCCAGGTGAATAAATAGAGGGGTAAATTCCACGGTGAAATACATCCGGCGACACCTACGGGTTGACGTAGAGTATAATTGAAACCATGAGTCCCCATATCGTGAGTTTCATAGGCATCATGGAGGATCGCGGTGGCATAAAATTTAAAATTATCTCGGGCACGAGGAATATCCACAGCAGTGGCGAGTGAAAGCGGTTTCCCATTATCAATAGATTCCGCAAGAGCCAATTCTGGCATGCGTCGTTCAATCTCATCCGCAACCTTTAACATCCACGCACTTCGCTCCGCTGCAGGCAGTGCGCTCCATTGAGGAAATGCTTCGCGCGCCGCTTCTGTTGCGCGCATTACATCTTTTTCGCCGGACCTGGGTATGCGTCCATAGGCTTCTCCCGTAGCAGGATTAGTATTAGTAAGGTATTGTTTGTGAAGGGGTTCAAGGAACTTTCCTCCAATGTAATTCTGTAAATCCATAGCTGTGATCTGTCCGTACGAATATAAGGAAGGGTGAGGCAGGATGAAATCGGTTTTGAATTTCATAAATTGAGGTCCCAAAGCAAACTCAAATGGCTGTACCAAAACCCTTCAATTTTCAGCAGTGGCTGGATGAAAATAGAGACCTTCTTAAGCCCCCAGTGGCGAATAAGAATTTGACCCCGGAATCGGACGACTACATCGTAATGGTAGTAGCTGGGCCAAACGCTCGAAAAGACTACCATTATAACGAAACGGAAGAGTTTTTCTACCAGTTAGAAGGCAACATCACGGTTAAAGTGCAAGTGGATGGTGAGGCACATGAACTGCATTTGGGTCCAGGGGATATGATGACCGTTCCTGCAAAAACGCCCCACAGTCCTATTCGTCACGAAGGCAGTATCGGTCTTGTGATTGAGCGCATACGTGAGGGTCGTGGATTCACGGACGGTTTAATGTGGTTTTGTGATGAATGTAACGGAAAATTACACGAAACCTATTTCGAGTTGAAAGATGTTGAGAAAGACTTTCTTCCGCATTTCCGCGACTATTATGGAAGCGAATCCAGTCGTACTTGCAAGGATTGTGGGCACGTTATGGAGGTTGATTCAAGATTCGTTTAGGGTATGTGTCAGGTTACATCAAGAAATTTTACGGTTGACATCCATACACACATTTTGCCCGAACACATCCCGAATTTTAGGGAGAAGTTTGGCTATGGAGGATTTATAACGCTGGATCATCATAAGAGCTGCAGCGCTCGAATGATGAAAGATGGCGAGTTTTTTCGCGAGGTTGAAGACAATTGTTGGAGCCCTGAAGCGCGCATGAAAGAATGCGGTCACCACCATGTGGATGTTCAGGTGTTGTCCACAGTTCCCGTGATGTTTAGTTATTGGGCGAAACCTAAAGATACGCTCGAAGTGGCCCAATTTTTAAACGACCACATTGCCCAAATATGCGACCGATACCCCACCCGTTTTGTTGGCCTTGGAACATTGCCAATGCAAGCACCGGATTTGGCCATTGAAGAATTGCGTCGGTGCAAAGAAATTGGGCTAAAGGGTATTCAGATCGGAACACACATTAACGACTGGAATCTCGATGCTCCGGAGTTATTTCCCATTTTTGAGGCGTGTCAAGATTTAGATATGGCCATTTTCGTCCACCCGTGGGACATGATGGCAAAGGAAAAAATGACAAAATATTGGTTGCCTTGGTTGGTCGGAATGCCTGCAGAAAGCTCGCTAGCTATTTGTTCGATGATCTTCGGTGGAGTTTTTGAGCGACTTCCCAAGCTGCGTGTTGCTTTTGCACACGGCGGTGGATCTTTCCCTGCGACGCTCGCACGTGTGCAACATGGATTTGACGTACGCCCAGACCTTTGTGCTGTAGATAACCCCATTGCCCCGAAAGAGTACATGGGTAAATTTTGGCTCGATTCGTTAGTCCATGATCCGCAGATGCTCGAATATATAGTGGGTCTTGTGGGTGAAAACAGGGTCGCATTGGGGACCGATTACCCTTTTCCGCTCGGCGAATTACAACCCGGTAAACTCATCAACGGAATGCCGTGGAGCGAGGAGCGTAAAGGAAAGCTGCTGCACGGCGCTGCACTGGAATGGCTAGGAATGGATTTATCTAACTTACTCCCCTAGAAAATACTTGGTACAGCTGCGAGAATTTCGGTAATTTTGACCCACATTAATACCTCCTATGAGTGATCCCATCAAACACGAATGCGGCATAGCGTTCGTTCGCCTGAGAAAGCCTCTCGAATACTACGTTGAAAAATACGGGACAGCATTTTACGGCCTAAACAAGATGTACCTCCTCATGGAGAAGCAGCGCAACCGCGGGCAAGACGGCGCAGGGCTTGCAAACATTAAACTTAATATGGCACCCGGTACGCGTTACATTTCACGCTACCGCTCAGTAGATACCAATAGTATTGGGGATATTTTCGGCAAAGTGCAAAAGCGCATTGCAGAAGGTATTGCAGGAGACGCCTCTCGTCTATCTGATGTGCCATGGCTGAAAGAGAATCTTCCCTTTACAGGAGAAGTCTTTTTGGGTCACCTGCGTTATGGAACCTACGGCGGGAATACGATCGAAGCATGCCACCCTTTTTTAAGACAAAACAACTGGCCAACTCGTAATTTGATTGTTGCGGGAAACTTTAATATGACTAATGTTGATGAGCTTTTCAATGAATTAGTTGAATTGGGTCAGCATCCTAAAGAGAAGGCGGATACGGTTACAATCATGGAAAAAATTGGTCATTTTCTTGATGAAGCTAATGACGATTTATACTACGAGCTCAAGGCAGAGGGCTATTCTAAAAAAGAGGCCACGGCAGAAATCGCCAACCGATTAGACCTTGCAGATATCCTACGCCGCGCCTCTAAAAAATGGGACGGCGGCTACGCAATGGCAGGGATGACTGGACACGGTGATTCTTTCGTGTTACGCGATCCTGCTGGAATTCGACCGGCCTACTATTATTACGATGACGAAATAGTTGTTGTGGCGTCTGAACGCCCTGTGATACAAACGGCACTGAACTTAAAATCTGAGCAAATCACAGAATTGCCCCCAGGAAATGCACTTATTGTGAAGCATCATGGGGAGGTTTCGATTGACGAAATCAAAACTCCAACGGAATTTAAAGCATGTTCTTTTGAGCGAATTTACTTCTCTCGAGGAAACGATAAAGACATCTACAACGAACGCATCGAACTGGGACGTAGATTGATCCCAAGGATTGTCGATCTTGTTGATGGCGAAGTAGAAGACACGGTATTTTCCTTTATTCCAAACACGGCTGAGGTAAGCTTTTATGGCATGGTTAAAGGAATGGAAGATCATTTTAACACCTTGAAATACGACCGTATTACTGCATTAGAAAACCCGACGAACGACCAGCTGAAAGCGATTTTAGACTTGCGTCCACGGGTTGAAAAGGTGGCTTGGAAGGATGTTAAACTACGCACGTTTATTACAGAAGATAGCTCACGAGATGAACTGGTTAGTCATGTTTATGACATAACGCACGGTTCGGTGAAACCGTCGGATCACTTGGTCGCGATTGACGACAGTATCGTACGTGGGACGACGTTGAAGCAAAGTATTCTCCGCATTTTTGACCGATTAAGCCCGAAGCACATCGTCATTGCTTCTTCTGCTCCTCAAATCCGTTACCCGGATTGCTACGGTATAGATATGGCGCGTATGGGAGATTTTGTGGCCTTCAGAGCTGCAATTGCCCTTTTAAAAGAACGCGGTCAAGAAGACGTGATTCAAACGGTCTATGAAAAATGTAAGGCCCAAGCCCATCTCGCCGACCACGAAGTACAAAACTTCGTTAAAGAGATTTACGAGCCATTTGAGGCACAAGAAATTAGTGACAAGATCGCCGATCTGCTAACACCTCCAGAGGTAAATGCCAGGGTTACAGTGCTGTATCAGACTATAGAAGATCTTCACAAGAGTTGTCCTGGTCACCCTGGCGATTGGTACTTCACAGGCGATTACCCGACACCAGGTGGAAACCGAGTCGTGAACAAGAGCTTCATGTATTACGTTGAAGGTCGTACAGAACGAGCCTACTAAGAACATGAAAATTTATACTAAAACTGGGGATAAGGGTCAAACCTCTTTGTTGAGCGGAAGTCGTGTTTCCAAAGCAGAAATGCGGTTAGAAGCGTACGGATCCTTTGACGAATTAAACAGCCATTTAGGAGTTTTAGCGGCAACGCTTCCTTCAGATCAGTTTCCATATGCCCAGGCCATTCAAAGCGAACTTTTCGCTATGGGATCGCACCTCGCAGTTGAGGGGACGCCAGAATTTCCCATGCCCAAGTTTAACGAAGATTTAGTGGGACAATTGGAACGCCAAATGGACCAATGGAATGAAATTCTCCCCGAACTAAAGAGTTTCATATTACCGGGTGCACACACTCAAAGCGCACATTGTCACGTTGCGCGTACCGTTTGCCGCCGAGCAGAACGCCGGGTGGTCGCTTTAACTAATGAAGTGGCGGTAGTGGAAGAAATCATATTGTTCGTGAATCGACTCTCAGATTTCTTATTTGTCATGGCACGTTGGATTGATTTTTCCAATGGCGCACCGGACAGAATTTGGACTCCTAAGTATTAAGCACTTACATTTTTTCTAAAGGTGTTGCATAAGTCAGCAGAAAAACTACTTTTGCACGACTGATAATACACTAAAAGTTGTTGAAGGCTTATGTACTGGACCTTAGAATTAGCATCTTATTTGAGTGACGCGCCATGGCCGGCTACTCGCGATGAGCTTATTGACTATGCTATCCGCACGGGAGCACCGTTGGAGGTAGTAGAGAACCTACAGGCCATTGAGGAAGAAGAGGAAGAAACTTACGAGAGTATCGAAGAAATCTGGCCAGACTATCCGTCTGAAGAAGATTTCCTCTGGAACGAAGAAGAATATTGATTTAAGGCCCCTTTTTAAGGGGCTTTTTTTTGGACGTATTGTTCGTGTGCTAAGGAATCGCTGGGGCCATTGGGAATATTGCAGATTTCCAATCTATAGACGGCGTTTTGTGTTGTACTTTTGACTGTAAATCCAATACATCTACATGGATAGATTTTCATTTTTAGGGAGCATTCACGCCCAATTGATCGACGATCAATACGAGCGCTACCTCAAAAATCCGGACGGTATAGAGCCGAGCTGGCGAGCGTTTTTCCAAGGATATGATTTTGCGAAAGAAATCTATTCTGAAGAAGACCTTGAAGGCGCGGGTGTGCCTGAAGAGGTAATTAAAGAGTTTCACGTTTTGAATTTAATTCAAGGCTACCGCTCTCGTGGACATTTGTTCACTAAGACGAACCCTGTTCGTATGCGCCGTAGTTACGAGCCTACTTTAGACATCGAAAACTTCGGATTAAGCAAAGACGATCTTGATACGCCATTTAATGCAGCCACAGAATTGGGGCTACCCGGGGCGACGAAGTTGCGTGAAATTATATCGCATTTAGAAGCAATCTACTGCCAGAGTACAGGGGTAGAATACAACTATATTAGAGATCCAGAGCGCCGCACATGGATTAAAAATTGGATCCATAAAGATGACAACCAGCCTAAACTCTCCATTGAAGAGAAAAAGCAAATTCTACATAAACTTAATCAGGCCGTTAGCTTCGAGTCATTCTTGAACACAAAATTTGTAGGTCAAAAGCGTTTCTCGATAGAAGGTGCGGAAGCATTGATTCCAGGTTTGGACGAAGCGGTTAATCATGGTGCTCGTTACGGTGTAAAAGAATTTGTTTTAGGTATGGCACACCGCGGCCGATTAAACGTTTTAACGAATGTTTTCGGAAAACCGCGTAAGCAGATATTTTCAGAATTTGAGGGAAAGGCTTTTGACGATGTGACTATAGATGGTGATGTAAAGTACCATTTAGGCCATACGACTGTGCACAAAACAGTAGACGGAAAGGAAGTAGTGATGAATATTGCGCCTAACCCGTCGCATCTTGAGGCCGTTGATCCAGTTGTAGAAGGTATTGCTCGTGCTAAAATCAACAACGACTACGG
>Ga0206677_10001441_pt1 | contig 21997 bp, 21 predicted proteins | sample M130m12015metaG_FD_155475 | JGI IMG/M metagenome (GOLD analysis project Ga0206677, IMG submission 155475) | Ammonia-oxidizing marine archaeal communities from Monterey Bay, California, United States - M1 30m 12015 | ecosystem: Environmental > Aquatic > Marine > Intertidal zone | place: USA...
GCTGTGTGGGGTTATTTTGGTATTGTAGAACGGCTTAACTCTCTTGAGAATGAAGCGGATAAACAACTTGTTTACACTAAAATGAATAGCGAGTTTCGAGTGAAGTGGCCTCGCGGAGAGCTTGGCGTTTTACCTGCTGACTCCAAACAAGATATGATGATTGAATTTCTTCAGGAACGCATCAATAAACTTGAAGTCGTTATTGAGGAATTAGAAAATGGCAGTAATTAAACCACCAATTACAGGAATTGTTGATCAAGACTCTTGGGCTGAACAAACTACATTAGCCGTTGAAGAATTAGAATCCATTACGGCTTCCGTAAATATTTCTAATTGGACTATTACGGAAGATAGTAATCAAAAACTCTTAATAAGTCATAATGGTGCTTTAAAATTTAGGTTAGCATCTAACGGTAATCTTGAGATAGCTGGAACGCTAACTCAATCAGTAACATTCTAGGAGAAGAATTATGGGTAAAACAAGAGATATGTCGAATCTCCTTAATTCGACTCCTGCAGATGTAGATGCCACGAGTCTCGATGGCGCTTCTGGGGAACAATATGTTCGCTCAGATCAAGCTGATACTACGTCTAGCCTCACCGTTCAGGGTGACTTAAATGCTTCAGGCACTATTTCAGGTGCTATTGATTATGGAAATCTAACTAACTTACCTGATCCTACAATTACTATTAGCGGTTTTGCTACAGGTTCAGGTACGCTTACTAATTTAGGCGATGTTAATATTTCTACAACTCGTACTAATGCTTCTACTATTAGTTTTAATGGTGATGTAACTGGCGCTTCAACTATTACTAGCGACAACGCCGCTATTACGTTATCTTACAATCCAAATACAATGAAAAGTGCCATTCAAACTTTTGATGGCCCAGGTTCGGGTATTGATTCAGATCTTTTAGATAGTCAGCAAGGTACTTACTATCTTGATTACGCTAATTTTACAAACTCATCAGCTTTGATGAATACTATTACCGCTAACGACGGTGCTGGAACAAGTCTCGATGCAGATCTCCTTGATGGTCAGCATGGTACATACTACACTGATTATGGGAACATTACAGGTACTCCGACTTCGATTACTGACTTAGGGGTAACTGATGGTTTAGCAGGCCAATATCTTATTACAGATGGGAATGGCGGCTTTGCTTTTCAATCTCTAGTAATTGAAGGCGCAGCAGATGCTGGTACGCTTGATGGCTTAGATAGCCTTCAATTTCTTCGTTCAGACGTAGATACGACGAGTACAGCCACTATAACTGCGAACGCATTTTCAGGACCCCTCACAGGTAACGTAACAGGTAATGTAACGGGCGCAGTGACGGGTAACGTTACGGGCGATCTTACGGGTAATGTTACAGGCAATGTAACAGGCGATGTTACAGGTGCAGTAACGGGTAATGTAACAGGTAATCTTACAGGTAATGTAGATGCTGATACTATTGAAGTAGGTCAGACCATTGAAATGACAGCGCAATCAGCGCATCCTTCTTATCAGGAAGGTTTGCTTTGGTATGATAATCTTCATAAAACTGTTAACTACTACAGCGATGTTAATGATGTAGTTCACGAAATAGGTATTGAAGAACACCAACGCGTTTACAACAATACTGGATCAACGCTTAACAGAGGTAAACCTGTTTACTTCTCTGGGAGCCATTCAAATGGTTCTATTGAAGTACCTACAGTTGCTCTTGCAGATGGTACAAGCGCTACTGCGTATAACGCGCAAGGTCTTTTGGCAGGCGACATAGCGGCTAATTCTTACGGTTACTGTATTATCACGGGTCAACTTGATGGCCTAGATACTTCAGGTTTAACTGCTGGCACAAATGTTTTTGTTGGGGTAACTCCTGGGGCGCTTCAAACTGCTGCTCCTACTTATCCTAACTTTCCTATTTGTCTTGGATTCGTTGTAAACTCAGATGCTACTGATGGTGTAATCTTGCTTAACAGGCAGTTCCATGCGGTACAATCTTTCAGAGTTGAAACGGATGCTCACGTTGGTGGTGATCTTCAAATTGATGGTGACTTAACGGTTATTGGTACGACTACTACTGTGTCTTCAGCAGACGTTACAGCAGGTTCTCCAATGTTCCGCCTTAACGAAGGTAACGCCATTGGTGAAGCTGGTACTACATTTAACGGCACTGGTCTTGATGATGCGTTCTTTGCTGGACACTTTACAGGTACAGTACCAACTACGTACTACGTTAAAATTGATAGCGTAGGCGGCGGTACTGGTGGCGTAGATACATTCGCAGTGTCTACTGATAACTTCGCTACGACTATTGTAAGTAACGTAGATATTACTACTAACGAACAGTTAATTCATTCTGCCGACAACATATCGGTCGAATTCGGTGCGGCTACTGGTCACACACTTAACGATCAATGGACTGGCGTTGCATCTCCAATTAATGTTGACACAGGTTATTGGACCAACAGAAACACTGGTACGTCTGGTGTTGGTTACACTCACATGGGTATGTGGTATGATGTGTCAGATTCAAAATGGAAACTCGTAGACGAGTACGATCCAACACCCGACGGAACTATTGATACAGCCCACGCCTCTTACAGTACAGGTACTTTAGTATCTAACGTAGAAGGCAACGTAACAGGTAACGTTACGGGTAATGTGACTGGCGATCTTACGGGTGACGTAAGTGCTGGTAATGTTATTGCTACTGGTACTGTTACTGCTGGTAACGGAGAGTTTACTGGGGATGTTACCTTTGGCGACAATGACAAAGCCATCTTCGGTAATGATTTAGAAATCTATCACACTGGTACTACTGGTATTATTTCTGATACGGCTAATTCTCTAGACATTGAAAACACAAGAACACGCTTCTATAATACTAGTACTGGTAATACCCTTAAAATGGAAATAACCAGCACAGGCGTTGATGTTAATGGTACGGCCACGGCTGATGTGCTTGATGCAGCAACCGTTAAAACAGATGAACTTGTTTTAGATGCAGCTACAGATTGGAAGTTCCAAGTAGACGCTTCTGGTAACCTTGAAATTTTATATGGAACAACTAAAGTACTAGAACTAAGCACTACAGGTGCGCTTAAAACAGTAGACGATATTACTGCGTTCGGAACTATTTCTTAAGGAGGTGGCTATGGCTGTCAAATCTTCAGGCTCCCTATCGATTACTACAGATATTGTAGGCGAATTTGGTGGCCAAGCCCCTCACAGTCTTTCTGAGTACTACCGCAATGGTGCTAACGTACCTGATGCGGGAGCCAACTCAAATATTGCAACTTCTGGCGAAATATCTTTCAGCGACTTCTACGGTTCAGTAGCGGAACTTGGCGTTACTATTAGTGCTGATACTACTAATCTTAATCTCCTTGCAGCTATTGAGGCTGTATATGGAACTCAAAGTGCATCTTCAGTATATCGAGTATCGATTGCTAGCGGCGTAACTATTGGTGCTACATCTAGCGCACCGAATAATGCGGCTATCACTTGGGGCGACTTCCCTGATGGGTCTACTATTACACTCGTAAACGATGGCGACATCGATGCGCTTGGCGGTTCGGCGGGTTCCAGCGGTGCTGGTGATACGACCCATGCGGGTGGTGGCGCAGGCGGTTCTGGGGGTTCTGGTGGAGACGCTATTTATGCTAATTACTCTAGCCAAACTATGAACATTACTAATAACGGTAATATCCGTGGTGGCGGTGGAGGCGGAGGCGGCGCTGGAGGCGGTGGTCAAGGCGGTAATGGTCGAGTTACTACCACTAATACCTTGTACACCCCTCAAGAATACTCTACTTCAGCCCCCGTTTCTTATTGGATATGGTATAGTAACAGTGCTACTAATCGCGCGTATTGGCGTGGCACATCAGAAGCGTCAGGCTTCTCAGATGGTACAACGAGTGCAGCAATAAGCCCTGTAGGTGCTAGTGGTTTTCCGAATGCCGATAGAGTTTATCGAGGTACGAACAGGGGAACTACTAATGTACCCGCAACTAATCCAACCCCACCTACTAAATTTGGTCCAGGTAGCCCAGGAAGCCCTGCGTATTCGTACACTCGATACAATGTATATCTTCGTTATTACGGCACAACTACTAACGACTATACTGGCGATGCTGGAGGTAACGGTGGTGCTGGCGGATTAGGGCAAGGTTACAATCAAACTAATACTAACGGCGCTGCTGGTAATAGCGGTGGTACGAATGCTAGCCCAGCAGGCAATGGCGGCAATGGCGGTACAGGTGGTAACGGCGGTGCTTACGGCGTAGCAGGTTCTACAGGTAATAACGGTGGGGCAGGTACTAACGGAAGCCCAGCACTCGCACCAAACGGCGCTGCTGGTGGTAGCGGTGGTGGAGCAGGCTCGGCTGGTCGTTATCTTGTTAAAGGTTCTAATACAGTTACACTTACAGGCTCTGGTACAACCGCTGGAGGTACTGCATAATGAAAAAAGATTTACCCGAAAAAGTTAAAGAAGGATTATTAGAAAGACCCGACACTCCTGTCAGCGATGGGAAAGTTGGTTTTGCTCCGTGGGTTAAAAAACGTGCGGAAGATCCAAACGATACATATTACGTCAACGAGGACAGTGACACATTATGACTCTTACAACAGACATTAAATTCCATGGCAACGCAAAAGTATTAGATGATAAACTAGCGTTCCACCCTGCTATCAATATGAAGAAAGGTAATTACTTCGCAAGAGAAGGTTATTCCGATTTCGCTCATTCAGAAGGCAAACAATATCACCCTAAATACGATAAGCTAACACTAGGCTCGCAGAACATGTATTTAGTTAAAGGTTCGGTTACTCAATACAATTACTTAGAAGAACCTATTGATATGACAGCAGTTACTCAATACGCAGATTATCTTTTAGAAAACGAAAGTGGTCGTTATGAATTAGAGTTAATTGATAATCGTTTAGAGTATAAAACTAAAGTTGATTATAGCTTAACAGAATGGACTGACCCTCCCGCAATCTATAATATTGAGTGCGAAAAGACTATGCTGGAAGTTCAAGAAGACGATTCGGCATTTCTTTGCGTTATTCGATTAGATGAAGACTACGATGCGTGGATACCGAAGCTTCGCGACGTTAAAGCAGGTGAATCTTTGACTATAGAGAAAGAAGGCGAACACTGTTATGTTGTTTTCAGTTCTGAAGTAGAAAAGGAAGGAACAAACCTTGAAGCCTTTAAAATGTACAAACTTTCTAGTGATTCAATGGTAATAACGGCTACCGAAGATACACGCATCTTTAGGACTTACCGTGATTAAATATATTTTTACACATTATTATGTTCGTCATTTTAACATCGAGACTTCCACTCGAGCTTTCAAAGGTAATTTAGTAGAGAACGGCGCTTTAGGCGAGGGGTTTTTTATTAAGTATAATTGGTTTAAAGGCGCAGTAAAAGGCGGTGGACGAGGCTGTTCAGACAGTTCTAAAGGCCAACGTCAAATGTTTGCCGATTTTAAACTTTACTTTTTAGGTCCTTTCTTTTTGAGCTTAGGGCAATGGTACGGATGGGTAGCTAAACACCCTGAAATGGGGTTTACTAACAACGAAATTGGGGTACTTTTATTTAATCGTATGATTACAATTAGTCGTGCTTACAATTTTAATGATACTAAATCTGGAAAACGAAAATGGGGTTTGCAAATTCAATACAAAAAGTTTGTTGAATATAAAGGGCCAATTGAAGAAAAGGATATAGAGCATCCGCAGATTGATCGATTAATTATTGATCCACATTTAAAGGGAAAGTTTTAATGTCTAAACCATACCTCGGTAAAGTAACTGGATCTGAACAGAAACAGTTAAATAAAATTATGAATAGTCCTATTAAACGGACTAAAGAAGACAAGGCTAAGCCGACGAAGAGTGTTAACTTAAACATTCGCGGCGAGAAGCCTCAGTAATCTCCATTGTCCTCGCTCGTTGAGGGTCATCGAGTGGAGAGAGAAAACCCTCATTTAGATAGATTGATAGGAGTCATTGATATGGCACAAAAAGCAAAGGGCTATCAGGAAGCTATTACTGACGATCAACTGGTCAATATGATTGACTCAGGCGTGATGCACAGTGTAGGTCACTTCCTTAGCTCATCCGATCTTACTAGGGAAAGAATTAAAGCTACTTACGAGTATGCTGGTCTAGCTAAAGATCATCTTTCACCTCAAGGTGTATCGAGCATTGTTGCTTCAGATACTACCGAAGTTATTGAAGCGTACTCAGCTATTATCTCAGAACTTATGTTTGAGAACCAAAAGCTAGCACGTTTCCTTCCATACTCTACAAGCCCTGCAGCGCTTATGTCGTCGCAGCAAGCTTCCGATGTAGTTAATTATTGCATCTTTAAAAAGAACGATGGCTGGCGTATTTTTAATACGTGGGTTAAGTCGGCTCTTCTTTGGAAGACCGCAGTTATCCGTTGGGATTATTGTGAAGAGTATGAATACCGTTTTGAAGAATACGAAAGCATTAATCAACTTGCACTTGATGAACTCTTGGCAGATGATAATGTAGAAATCGTTGGCGACTTAATGCTTGAAAACGATTTTAACATTGAAGAAGCTGTTTACAAAGATGTTCGTATCAAACGTAAAGTTGATAAGTCTGGTGTTAAACTAGAAGTAGTTCCGCCAGAAGATTTTCGTATTGATCGGGATGCGTCTTCAATTGAAGATGCAAGCTTTATTGCTATTCAACGGGATATGACCCGCTCCGAAATTAGAAAACAATGGCCAGATGTTGCTGATAGTGTAGAAGACTGGGATCGTCTTGGTTCTTCTATTGGGCAGCAATTTGATGTGTATAGCGAAGAACGCTCGGTACGCAAAGAAGTTACTGGCCAAGAGTACTATGATGAGCCTAATGTAGGTGACCTCTTTGGTACTGAAGCTAATACCGAAGTATCTGTTACAGAATCTTGGTTACGAGTAGATCGTGATGGAGATGGTGTAGCAGAGCTTAAACACATTATTACTGTTGGAAATCATATTTTATATGAAGAAGATATTGACATGGTTCCGTTGGCAGCTATTAGCCCCTTCGAAGTACCGCATGAATTCTACGGTCTTTCAATGGCTGATATGGTTCGATCGTCAACTCTGGCAAGCACAGCTATCTTACGGGGGTTCGTGGAGAATACTTATCTTACTAACTACTCTCCGAAGCTGGCTGACCCGAATGTTGTCGATTTCAGCGCACTCCAAAATATGAAACCAAAGCAGTTGATTGCTACCAATGGTAATCCAGCTGCAGCGGTTTCTTCTATGCCCCCCGAAGCTATGTCTGCGGGTACTGTGCCGCTCCTTGAGTTCTTACAACTCCACAAGGAACAAGCGACAGGCATGTCGAAGGCTGCACAAGGGCTTAACGACACCCTTTATGTATCAGGTAATAGTGAACAAAAAGTATCTCAAGTACAGTCAGCAGCTCAGAAGCGTATTCAACACATTGTACGCCGATTTGCTGAGACTGGGTTTAAGCGTTGCATACTTGGTGTTTACCATTTAATGCGACAGAATATGAAAGAAACTTTGTATAACACGCCTACCTCTACGGGTGTATATAGCATGGTTGATGTTTCTAAACTCCCAGAAACAATGGATGTTGAAGTAAATATTAATGTTGGAGAAAACAGCAATGACTCGCGGCTCCAAAAGGTTACGAACATCGGACAACAAATCTTACCCGCCCTTCAAGCGGCGGGACAAGGGATGGCGGTTAAACCCGAAGCTGGTCTGGCACTTGCTTATGAAGCCATTCAAGCTATGGGTCTTGATCCTACGAAGTATCTTCAGAATTACGAAGACCCAGGATTCCAAGAGCAAGCTCAAGCAGCTATGGCCGAACAACAACAGCAGGCTCAGGTAGAGCAGCAAATGCAACAACAAATGCAAGCTACTCAAATGGCCTTGAACGAAGCTAATGTTCGTTATACACAAGTTCAAGCAGATAATTCTCTGCAAGATAACACTAAACAACTGGCAGTAGCCCTTGACAAGTCTAACCAAGAATGGTCTAAACTTGCTTTGGAAGCTGCTAAAGATGGCATGTCCTTACCACCTCGCCCCGACTTTGAAGAGTTATTTCAACTCGCTATGACGGGCATTCAGGCCATGTCTAATCAATTACCCGTCTCCCCAGCGTCTGCCGTTCCTTCTGAAGAAGAAGAAGCTATGATGGCTGAGATGATGGCACAAGGACAAATATAAATGGACAAGTACAAAAAGACAGCTGAGAAGAAGCTGACTGGTAAAGTTCATCCCGACACACTCGCAAAGGAAGCTCTGGTTAATGCAGAGTTTTCTTCGCGGGAACGTGAAAATTTCTTTAACGATGCCTATGGAGAGGTCTTAGTAGATCTTTTTGTTGAATGGCTTAAAACTGACCCACACGAATCTAAGAGTCGTGAATTTTTATATAGCACAGCTATGGGGTTAGGCTCTTTAAAAGAGAAGTTAATCGCTATTGAAACTTATGGGAAGAACATTCCACACATTACAGAGGACAATAACTAATGAATGAGCATGAAGAAAAAGCTCTAGTTGCATTAAGTGCAGCTATCGAACGCGATATTAAAATGATTGCACAACATCCAGTACGAATTCTGGATACTATTAATACGTTGAGCAATATGATTACTATTCGTGATTATTTAGAAGCTAAAGCGGCTGTACCCTCGAAAGCACCCGCCAAAGCAAAAGGAGATAAGAAATAATGGATGAAACTGAAGTAAACGAAGTCGCTACCCTCGAAGAGGATGCCATTTCTACTGATGTTAATACCGATCGCACTGAAGACGACATCTTGGCTGACATTCTATCTAACACCGAATTCCTAGAGGAAGACGATGTTCCCCAGTTAGAATCTCTACCCGATGATGAGATGGAAGATACAGGCGATCCTGACGAGTTGGATTCAGAAGACCCAATGGATGAAGACGAGTCAGTGAATGATGATGATGAAGAGATTGATGAAGAGTCTGAAGAAGACAGTGATGACGAAGATGCCTCCGATGAGGACGCTACCGACGAAGTTACTGCCTACGAAGAAGACGAAGTTGATTGGGATATTCATGTTCCCGTAACCATTGATGGTGAACAATCCCTCGTATCACTTGCCGAACTTCGCAAGGGATATGCTACGGAACAACATCTTTCAAAGAAGGGTCGCGAACTAGGCGAAGCACGGAAAGAAATCGAAGCCGAGCGAGAACAACGTCTTGGTGAACTAGTAAGTCTCACTGAGGCTGTTAATGGTATGCTTGCTTCAAATGAGCAAGAGCTTGCACAACAATATCATAATCTCGATGCCGAGATTGTTAAGGCAAGGGAAGAGGGTAATACCTTTGAACTTACTGAACTTAAAGATAAACGTGAGCAAGCACAACAAGCCTACTGGGAAGCTCGCAATCGCCGTGAAGCGGTTGTAACCCAGACTCTTGAGCAAAAGCAAACTGCTGAAGCCCAAGAATGGAATACTAAAGTAGAGCAATTCTTTACTGAAATCGAAGAAGTAATTCCTGGATACGACGATAAGTATGCAGAAGACCTTCGGGGATTTGGTAATGAAATTGGTTTGTCTGAAGAATTCATGGCAACCGTGGCTGATGTGTCAATTGTTAAAGCGCTAGACGACTACCGTAAATTAAAGAATGGTGTCAAAACTGGTGCTAAGAAACGAGCTAAATCCGTCGTTAAGAAAGCCCCTGTTAAGAAAGCTAAACCAGCTCAACAGAAACAACAGGATGCTGACAAGATGACTAAGGCTCGTGCGTTCCGCGATGGAGCGTCACAAGATGAACAAATGGCTTTTCTCCGTAACTACGCCTCCAAATCTCTAAACCAATAAAAATCAGGTGATTTAAAATGGCAACTAACCCTTATGCTACTCGCCAGTCTGCTAGCATTGCCTCTGGCACAAGCAGCTCTAGCGTATCCGAACGTGAAGATCTAGCTAACTTTATTAGCATGATCACACGTGACGAAACCCCATTCACTTCTGGCATTGGCAAGTCGAAAGCGACTGCCGTATACCACGAATGGCAAACTGACACCCTCGAAGCTCCTGGCAACAGCCGCTTGATCGAAGGTGCTGACTATGCAACTCCGGACGGATCTGGCTCTAACGCCGATGGCGCTTCGGGTGCAGAAGCTTATAAGACTGGTCCTAATCGTACCCGTCTTGGTAACTTTACGCAAATCAACGGTAAAACCATTGCTGTCTCTGGCACGAAACGTGCTGTAGACCAAGCTGGTGTTGCTGATGAGTATGCTTACCAGCTGAAAAAGCGCGGTACAGAACTGCGTCGTGACGTAGAAGCCGACATCGTAAACAGCAACCAAGTCGCTAGCGGCTCTGGCGCTCGTACGATGGGTGGTTACACCGCATGGGTCAACAACACTGACACCGTAGTCTACAAAGACGCTGGTACGTCAACTATCAATGTTGCTGCCCCCTCTACTGGTGATCAAGGCGAAGGCTCGACTGGCATTGTTGCTGGTTCTGCCGATGCTTATGATGCAATCACATTGGCTGACATTGACACGGTAATGCAAGGCATCTACGAAGAAGGCGGTAACGCTACTACGCTGATGACCTCGCCGAAAGTCCGCCGTGACATTTCTGCTCTGGCACACGCTTCTGGCGTAAACACTCGCCGTAACATCGATGAGTCTGGCTCTTTGCGTCAGTCGATTGACGTATACATGAGTGACTTTGGCGATCTCGCCATTGTACCGAACTACATCATGGGTCTGAATGTACCTGCTGATTATGCAGCAAGTGGTGCAAACACTTCCTTTGGTAACGCATTTGCGTTCATCTATGATCCGTCTTACTGGGCTGTCGCGACTCTTCGTCCGATGAGCGAAGTTGACGTAGGTCAAAAAGGTGATAGCACTGTTGGTATGCTCGTTGAAGAGACTACCCTTGAGTGCAAAAACCCGAAAGCTTCAGGCGCTATCTACGGCCTCAAGTAATCTTTGTGGGGAGATCCTTCGGGGTCTCCCCCTTTATTCTAGGAGAAAACTATGTCTTTAGTTCTTAAAATTACAAATCCGACAGGCACAACATCTGGTGGAATTGCAGCGAATAAAAGTTATTTTTATCAGCTTAATGATACTGCCTTTGTAGTAACTGGTGATAATGACACGACTATTGTTGCTGCTGATGTAGCAGGTACAGCTTATACTACAGCTACCCTTGTTATTAAAGTTGGCCATCTAGGTCGTAACGGCACTTTTGATGAACTTCTTTCATCTTAATTCTCATAGGAGAGGACAATGAAGAAATGGGATATTACCCCTGGAGTTAACCCTAATGACGTTAACTTGAAGGGCGAAGTTTATTTTGATAAAGGTGTTGCAGCAGACTGGCGTGTTACGCAGGATCTCGCACCTTTTCTCAAACAAGTTAAGCTTGAAAGGGAACAGTTAGCAGCTACCCCTCAAGCTAATAAAGGTCACTACAGGAAATTTGCAACAATACCTGATGTGATCGCAATTGAAATTATGGAAAATCACGGTCTCGATATTCATCATCCTGAGTTTATGAAAACAAAGGAAGAAGTACAAAAACTTAAAAGAGTTATTATGTCTGAATATCCCGACCTCATTGTAAGTACTTAGGAGGCTCTTATGTCTACACCTCTCTACGATGCGCTTGTTACTAAAGTGCGAGACTGGTCCAATAGGGATTCAGAGTCTCTTCCTGATTCTATTATTAAAGATTCATTAACATATGCATCAGAATCAGCCTATCGTGAACTTCGTCTTCAAGGTATGGAAAAAATTTATACATTTGAAGCGGATAACGATGGAAATACATTTAACGTTCCAAGTGATCTTAAAGAGTTTATTTCGTTAAGACAACTTAGCAGCGCAACATCTAATGTAGCAGGAACAGAGACCTATTCATTCACAGCAACTACAGGGCAAACCTTGTTTAATGGTGCGGATGATGATGGTAATCAATTACAATATGTACCAAATGCTATTTTAGTAACTGTGAACGGCGTTTTTCTTTCGCCTTCAGAGTATACAGCAACAAATGGTTTGAGTGTTGTATTAACTAGCTCAGCCTACGCTCAAGACGAAGTAAATGTAGTTGCATTTAACAGTATTGTTGATAGTGCTAGTATTGCTACGTTTGAGTATACTGCTACAGCAAGCCAAACAGTTTTTACAGGTACTGATAACAATAATAATTCTTTAGCTTACAAATTAAATAAAGTATTAGTAACTGTTAACGGTGTTTATCAAGACCCCGCGAATTTTACGGCTGCAAACAGAACATCTGTAGTTCTTAATTCGGGTGCTACTTTAAATGATGAAGTTAAAATTGTTTCTTTTAATGAAACAACTGTTTATTCTTCTCAAGTATCTACTGTAGAAAATCAAACAGTAGTATACGATAATCGCGCTGATTACCGCAGTTTTGTTAGTGATTGTTCTAATAAATACTCATTAAATCTTTGGACCCGTCAAGGCAATAAGATTATAGTGAATCCTGCTTTCAAAAAAGGCGATGCATTTGAACTTTATTACTATTCAGACGGTTCGGATTTAGGCGCGGAATACGAAGTTACTTCTGCCAATTTTCAAAATGGTTTATTAGAAACATCGACCCAAGCAGCAGGCCAAGCTTTATATTTTATTAATGCTACGACACCAATTGCAGGTGAAGATGTTCCTTCAAATAATCAAGGTGGTTCTTATCAATATCCTTTTTATTTCAAAGGTATAGAACAACCACATTTTCTCAGAGATAATCAAGAACGCCTTCTTATTTACGGAGCGCTATCTTTTATTAATGATTATCTTGGTGAAACAAATGAATCAACAAAATATGAAACTAAAGCGGCTCAGTTAATTCAACGGCTCCTCAATGAAGAAGTATTTAAACAATCTTCAGGTGGTAATGTTAGAATTAATTTTGAAGGCCCTCTAATTTAAGAGATATAAAAATGAAAGAATTAGTAGACCTCGCCGCTTGTGGCACTATCGTAACTGCCTATTTAGGCTTTCTCCCCCCGATCGCAGCAGGCTTTGCTATTATTTGGTACGTAGTATTGTTGCATGATCGATTTAAAAAAGACGAGGACTAACTAATGTTTGGATTGTCTAGCACTGCTCTTAGCGGTATTATTGGTGGGGCTGGTGGGTTTGTCTTTAAACTCATTGGTCAACAAGCCGAAATGAAGGCTGCTGAAAAGAAACATCAAATGGATGTTATGGCTATGCAGTCCGAAAATTATTTCAAAGCTTTAGATAAAGAAATTGAACTTGTAAAAGTTAAAGCTGAATTTGAAGAACGTGTTTCTTCCCTTGATCCGTTCCGAGCGGCAACTCGACGAGTTATTGCGCTTGGCCTTTTAGGTCTGTTAGCATTTCTACCATTATACGTTATCTTTGGTGGGATGGAATGGATTTGGATGTTCGAAGAAACTCAAAAAAGTGGGTATTGGATTTTTAGTACTAAAGAAATAATTCATAGAATTGTAACTGAAACAGGACTTCCAGTAGAATGGTTGTTCGGTGTATCAGAAGCGTTTGCTTTAGTAGTTAGTTTTTACTTTGGCGGGTCAGCTGCTCAAATTAAAAATCCGTACGATAAAAAATAGGAGATCATTATGGCTTCGCAAAAAATTCAAATTCCTAGTTTAGCCCAAATTGGGGTAATTCGTGATGCAGCCCCTCACGTTCTCCCGCCTAACGCTTTTTCTGATGGACAAAATATTAGGTTCGTAAATGAAGGTGTTGAGAAACGAAAAGGTACTGCTAAAATTTTTGCAGATACTTCTTCGACTGACGAAATTATTTCGATTTCTTATTTTCCCGACCCCTCAGAAACTCGTTATATCCGTGTTATTCGAGACACTAGCTTTAACCCAAATAGAATTAAACTTGAATCAGTAGAAGCTGATGGTACAGCAACCAACTTAACTTTAAATACTAACGCAACTAGTTTTTTAGAATTTATTAATACCTCAGATTCTGACTTCCAAACAGATATCGTTGCGGGTGGCTACGCTTTAATTGTTAATAACGGTTTTCATACTCCTCATGTTATTGAAAGTTCACTAAATACTGCCGTTGAAATCCCTAATTGGAACTACGATATTTCTACTGATGGTCACGTTTCTTGTAAGGTAATTAAATCTTTTAAAGATGTTTTGATTGCTGGTAATTTAACTAAGTATGGAACAGTGACAACGGACGGTAGCGGTAACATTACAGCCATTACTCCAAATGCTAATATAACAAGATTACCTAGTGCAATCAGAGTTTCGTCTATTGCAAGCCCAGGTGAGATTCCGCAATTATGGGATCCTTCAGCTGCTGGTAGTAAACCTGCGGATGAGTTTGAACTTTCAAGTACCGCACCTATTCAAGACATTTTAGAGTTACAAGGTACAGCAATTGTTTATACTAGTGATTCTATTCACTCAATTCAAATTGATTCTCGCAATAATATTAATGTTCAAAACATTACGAAATCACAAGGCTTATTGAGTACTGGTTTAGTCTCTGAGTTTGAAGGAAAACATTTAGTTGTTGGTTCAGACGATATCTATACTTTTGCAGGATCTTCTTCTTCTATTCAAACAGTAGCTGAAAATCGTATTAAAGAATACTTTTTTGAGAACTTAAATCCAGGTTATATTGATAATGCTTTTGTAGCTACAGATAAAATGACTTCAGAAGTTAAAATTTTCTTTCCTAATAAAGAATCTTTTGATGGAAAATGTAATGAGTATCTTGCTTGGAATTATAAAAATAATACGTGGACAATTAACACTTGCGAAAGTGTTATAGATTCTACAATTGGACCAATTACGGGTGGTGGCTTACCTTCTTCGACAGTAACATTCGGGGGCGTAGGTAACGCAGCCGCAAGCGGTCAACCTGAAACTCAGAAAATAACAGTAGACTTAGGAACAGGAAATACACTATCAGCCCCTACTAATCAAGTAGAGGCGTTAACATATACGGGAAGTAATTCCGCAACGTATCTTGCAACTAAAGCTACGTTAGGAATATCTGACGATATTATTCCAACTAACCAAGAAAATTTGGAGTACACATTAGAAAACCAAATTAGCACTGGTGGTGTAAAACTTGATTTTACAACAGTTTCTTCTAATCAAGACGCTACTGTTTCTCGTACACAATTAGCTGTAGATGTTGATTTTGATTTTACTACAACTGCAATTAATGGTGTAACATCAAAATCTGGTAGTTCTTTTGCGACTTCTACTAGTGGTAATGATTACTTTTGGGACGGAGAAAATGGGATCATTATTTTTACTGGTTACCGTTATGATCTATTCTCTAGCTCAACAGGTATGTTTACTCCTGCAAATAATCAAACAATAATTGTTCAAATGACTGCTAACTCGTTTGGTGATAATGATATCAATAAGTATCTGGTTATTACAAATCGAAACGGAGACGTAACTAGAACCAGCCTAAGATCTGGTTTTCCGCTGTCGTTTAATCATAGTAATGGTCAGCGAATAGTTGTTAATAGCGTTAGCGGCCCAGGAACAACGGCTACTGGTCGTCGTCTTAGGAAAGTCAATACCTCTGCTAAAAATACGATTACAAATGAGGGTACTGCTTCTATACGTTATTGGACTGGCGCAGATATTGACATGTTTGATCCCGAAGTAACGTATACCCTTAGCGGTGTTCGTACAGGCGATAATACTGATTTTAGGTTATCAAATACTAATAAACTTTTAAAACAAAATGGTACTCTTACGACTCTTGTGGATACCCCGACGGATACTATACCTGATTATACTTTAAGCGGAGATGTTGCTGTAGCCCCAGTTAGCGGCGTTGGTGATGCGACTGATTTGGATTCTAAACCAGAAATTGATCTTAATGTTTCTGTAATAAATAGCATTTTAAGTTATTCACCCTCAGGTAATAATGCAACTAATGTGAATCTTTCAACACCCTCAATTTCTTCGGGTATAGAATATGTAGAAATTAATTCGACTCAAAGCGAAATTAGGATTACCTCTAATTACAACTCGTCTGATCCAACTACTTTTGCTGTCTTTCGGTTTAACACTCCCTCAACGACTCCCGTGTCTTATTTGTTAGATTCAGCAGATATTGTTTCGGGAACTTTAGGTTTTCCTTTTTCAACAATAGATACAAATGGTGTTGCATTAACACTTAATTTAGGTGATAAATTAATTAGGAATACACAAGAAAAGTCTGGGTTTATTGGAACTTACTCAACTGTTTCTTATAATACTACTAAACAGCACACTGATTTTAAACTTACTAATAATGGTAATTCTTCTGTTTCTACAAACGTTGAGTTTGATTCTGCTAAGGTATCTGTTAACGGTAGTTCTACTCAAGGTTCCTTAAGTTTTGGTCAATCAGTGATATTAGAAATCCCAGGTAATGAAAGTACAAGCCAATGGACAGTAAGTCTTGGAGAAGCTGCAACGTTTTCTTTCTCAGATGATAACGGTCAATTAATTACTGATTTTGCTTTAAACCCACAAGAAACAAATGGTTCAACTGTTGCAACCGAAATTGCTACGGCTATTAACGATTTAAATCATTCAACGTATACAGCTTCTTCTTCAGGTTCTGTTATTACTGTTAAGAATAAAGTTTCGGCTTCAACGAATCCAACTTTAAGCTTTACAGAAAATGATGGAGTTGGTTTAGAAAAAGATTTTCTTGAGTCTCCTTTGGGTGATCAATCTGTTAATAATAATTATGATACTAGAATACTTTGGCGTGTAAGAGAGAATGGCAGCTCAAATGATGACATCGTTTTCCAAAGATATACAGGTACTGCGGGTACTACTGATTTTAATTTTCGGCAATCTACTCAATTTACTTTAACTAGTAGTAATACTTTAACAGGTCTTATTAATTTTACTGATAATGAATTTACTCGCGTAGATAATACTGGGACTGCTGGTGGTTTTCCGTTTCCTATAACTATAGGTGATTTTACTTACTCAGAAGATAATGATATTATACAAAGAGGTAGTCTCGCTTATTTTACTGGTACTGCACCGGCCAGGACTCTTTATTACAAAGTAAAATTTAAATCAAATTTAGCTGCTGGTTCTTCTGTAAGAACCTCTCCAGGAACTACTTTTCCTATTTACAATTATACTATTGATGATGGTGTAAATAGTGCATTAACTTCTTCTTATAGCCCTTCTAATGCAACAGATTCTTCTACAATCGTTGCTGAAGGTCTGCGAGATGACATTATTTCTTACTTTAATATTAATAAACAGAGTAATCAAAATGCTTGGAACTCAGAAGCAACTGTTTCAAATAACAATAAAACATATGGCGTTATTGATTTAAATAACGAAACTACATTAGATGAATTTGTTATTTCAATTTCTACAAATGCTAATCCTGACGCGCCAAACTCTACGGCGGTACTAACAGGGGCAGGCATATCAGGTAGCCAAACAGGTAATGTGCTTCGTTTATTTGAGCCTAACAATACGACAGCTGTTTTAGACGTATTACTATCAAGCAACGAAGCTACGAGTGCTATTATCCAAAGAATTGTTGATACAATTAATAATAATACGCAGTCACCGATTAATTACTCTGCGACAAACAATACAGGCTCTACTAGAGTTGATATTGTAGGTTCAGCGGTTAACACATCAGCTAGGTGGACGACTCAATATTTAGCCGCGAGTAACGGTACTAACGCTGATGGCGATTTTCTTATTTCGGCTACAGCGTCAGTTATTACTCAAGGTAAACCTTTTTCGGTTAAGTTAAGAGTGTTTGAGCCTCGAAGCCAAACAACAGTTGTGCTTCCGCTGACTCAGGTTAATAATACGACCATAACTTCAGAGCTAGTTAGTTTAATTAATAACTCATCTTCTGTGTTTTACCCTAATTGGTTAGCAGCCGTTGATAGCGGTAATAGTAATGTAATTAATTTAACTTTTAAAACTAATGATTACGTTTTACCTGCAAACCACCCTACTGCTCGTGATGTTGATTATGCGGGGCCTACAGGTAATGATGGTCGCGCTATTTATGTTAGCGAAGTTATTTATGATACTGAGACAATTGATAACTCATCTATTATCACGGAAGGTAGCTCAGGCTTAACGATGACTGCGCAGCTTGCACAAGTAAGTGGTGTCGAATTTCAAAGAGGCCAACCAGATATCGTTGGTACTAAAGTAAAATTAACTTTTGAAAATGAAAATTTTCTAAGTCAATCGGCAGCGTTAAGTGCTACCCCCGCTCAACTGGGACTTGCATTTACTGATATGATTAACTCGGATGTACCGAAACTTAATGCGACAGATAACGCGGACGGAACTGTAACAGTTACTTCTAATGATTTAACAAATACTAGTTTCTCATTTGCCGTTGGTTTTGATGAAACAAGTGATGCCAATGATATCAATAAAGCTGATAGGACTGTTCCTGAAAATTGGCCTACAGCATCAGTTGCTGTAACTAGTGCAGAGCAAGATACTGAAAGACCTTGGAGTACTAGTAGCTTTAACGATAGGCAACAATATTTAGTTACTACAAGTAATCATGTTATTTTAGGTTCTAATATTGGTTATTCTTTCAATAGTTGTAAGTTACCTTCGTTAACAAGCACAGGTACAGCGTATGATTCTTTTGTAGAAAGAACACACTTACCTATAGGTGATTTTAGTAATATAAAACAATTCAATTACTTACAAGCCCTTATTACGCAAGGTGACTTAGGTATTTGCGTTAATACTATTAATAGCCCAGGTGAAACTGTTTCTCAGCTTCGAACTCAAAGCAAAAAACCTTTTCATATTCAAGAAGAATATAAAATTGATATTCGAAAGCCTGCTTCCGCTAATGCGGAAAAGGTTTATTCATCAGGAAGACTAGTGAACGTTTGTTTCACTGATCTCGTCGGTGAATTTAATGGAATTCAATATGTCGGAAAAACTCCTTGGCGTATTTCTGGTTATGGTTTTGATTTTATTATTCGAGAATCGAGAAGTGAATCTAAAGATTAATAGTGAGAGGGGTTCTTCGGAATCCCTCTTACACATTGAGGACAACAATGATTATACGAAATATTATTGACAGTGATATCTGTCAACTTATCGCTCTTTGCGAAAAAGAAAATACCCCGCGCGCTCATCAAGGCGATGGGCTGGGATATAACGCTTATAATGAATATGTGTGGATCAAGAATACTCTTGCCCTATACGAACAAGCTAAAGACCCTTCGTCTGGGAATCTTTGCATAGGTGTGTTCGATGAGAACAACGTTATGTTAGGATTCCTTACAGCCAGTTATTTTTCGAATTGGTACACTGGGTCGTACATTGCAGATATGAAAGATGTTTGCACAGACATGACCCATGACAAATACCATGAGGTCTTTGAAAAGTTATTTAGACGGTTTATCAATCATTACGCTCAACTCGGTGTTACCGATTGGAGGGCGGATACGATTAGGTCTGAAGACGATAATGGTCTGAAGTTTGGTAATTACATTAAAAAACTTTTTAGCGAAGAGAACGATATTGTTCTCAACACTTCCGTTAGGGGAGTAAACAGATAATTGAGGAAACAATTATGAAATACGAAAACGAAATGTTCCAAGACCTCATGGGAATCGTTATCGAGACCAACGATAAATGGCTTGATAAGAAGCTCAATGGTCATGTATGTTATAAAGGTGGAAGTAGTCGTCAGACTTCTACATCAGCACCTTTAATTCCCAAGGAATTCAAACCATTTGCTAGTCAATATGGTAGACAACTTACTAGAGCTTCTCAAAGCGGCAATGTGTTTGGCCAGTTAGCGGATGTAGATCCCTCATTAACAAAAGCTCAAGAAGCTGCTTTAGGCCGTGCAGGTGAAGTTCGTCAGTTAGGACAAGCAGGCGTTCAAGCGCAACAAGAAGCTTTAACTGGTCGTGGTTTGTTTGGCGCTCAAAATCTTGAAAACCAAAAAGATGCCTTAGCAATGCAAGCAGCTGAACGTCTTAGTCAACAAACTGAGAATCTTGGTGGTGAAGCTAGCGCACGTGGTGTAGCTGGTGGTCGTCGTACTCAGTTTGGTAAAGAACGTGCTAAAGCCCTTGCTGGCGCTGAATTGACAGGACAACTAGCAAAGCTTGATACTCAAGATCTTTCGGCTCGTCGCGCTGCTTCAGCCGCCGCTCGCGGGGAAACAGGGATGATGCAAAAAGCTGGTATGGCGGATATCGATGTCCTTCGGGGTGTCGGTAAAGAACGTGGCGCTCGTGCGCAACAGCAAGCTGAACAACAATTTCAAGCCCTCCAACAACAAGCGGGTCTCTTTACGGGTCTCCCTCAAGGTCAATCTCAAACCACTAGCGGTGGTGGAGGTAAGTAATGTTTAAAGATATTATGGGTATCGTTATTGATACCGAAGATAAGTGGCTTAACAAGAAACTTAACTCTCACATTTGCTATAAAGGTGGCGGAAGCGAAACTGATTTTCTAAATACGTTTCAACAACAAGTATCTGAAGGCCCAACAGAAGTTACTAATACTTCTTCTTCTTCCAGCGGTCTTGAACAAGGCTCATCTAAAGTAGCCGAAGCTCGCACTAAGCTTGAAGGCGCTCTTGGATCTCTTCAGGGTCTTAAGGATGGCAGTTCAGGCGTATGTTCTTGTGGTAAACCTAAAGGTAAGTGTAACTGTAAAGGTTACGCTGACGGTACAAGATCTATTGATGAGCTTATGAAAGAATACCGTGAAAAAATGAACGCCCCTACAGAAAATACTGAAAAACTTCGTTCAATGATTCGCGAGAAACAAAAGAAAGGTTACGCTTACGGTACTAAAATGGCTAGCCCTATGGGATACTACATGGGCGACGCTGCAGTAGCTACTCCACAAGAACAACAAGAAATGATGGCTATCCAACCTGGTGTTCGTATGCAAGCTCCTGCTCCGACACCTGAAGAGCCAGACCCTATGCAACAAGCGGTTCAAGGTGTAGCTATGAATGAAGCTATTTCACCTGTAGTTGGTTATGCTAAAGATCAAGGCGCTCAAGCATTAACAGGACAAACAAGTGGTGCTATTGCGGATGCTGCGGCAAAAGAAGCCTCTAAATCAGCGGTAGATGCGGGTGTTGCTATATCTAAAGACATGGCAGCAGATGCAGGCGCTGAAGCTGTAAAGGCAGCTGGTGGTGGTGCTTTGAATAGCGCCCTTTCAGGAATAGGTGGTGCAGCCGCTGCAGATCTTCTTACTAAAGGTAAGGTCGATGAGAAAACACTTCTGAAAGGTGGTCTCGCTATGGGTGCTAACATGCTTCTCCCAGGTTCAGGTTTCTTAGTAGGCCCTGCAATGTCTGCTCTCGGACTTAAAGATGGTATGATGGAAGTACCTCCGATGGGGTATGCTGACGGTACTGCTAAGATGACCCCCGAAGAATATCAAATGAAATTCATTAAGGAACGCATTGTAGAACCAGCCGAAGCGTACGTTGAAGAACGTCCTATGCTCCAAGCACCTTTACTTATGGCCGCTGCCGCCCGTGATTACGAGCGTGGTAAGCTTCCACTCGGTAAATTCGGTGGTGGTAAGCTGGAAGGCGGTAAAGATCGTCTTGCTTATCGACACAAAAAATATGGTGAATTCGAAGTTAACCCAGAATCTGAACGAGTATCGTACAAGAAAACATTTCGCTTCTAAGGAGATTTACTATGGACATAAATAAGATTGCCGATCAAATTGCGGCTGAAGAAGATTTCAAGTCCAGAGTTTATATTGATACACAAGGATTTCCTACTATTGGTTTTGGTGAAAAATTATCGGATAAAGAATATCCTGTAAGTGACGAAGGCGTAGCACAAGCTCGTAAAGATCTTGGCAACCCTACTGTGACTAAAGAAGAAGCTAAAGCTAAAATGATTCAATATATTAAAGCTACCGCTATACCTGATGCTCAAAA
>Ga0206677_10001444_pt1 | contig 21994 bp, 21 predicted proteins | sample M130m12015metaG_FD_155475 | JGI IMG/M metagenome (GOLD analysis project Ga0206677, IMG submission 155475) | Ammonia-oxidizing marine archaeal communities from Monterey Bay, California, United States - M1 30m 12015 | ecosystem: Environmental > Aquatic > Marine > Intertidal zone | place: USA...
TGCTTTAACAAAACTTTGCAATCTAATTTAGTGCCTATGAAACATGTAGAAATTATAGATAAACATTCATTCCGTCCTAGGTATTCTGAGACGGATCAAATGGGTGTAGTGTATTATGGCAATTACGCTGCTTATTTTGAAGTAGGTCGAGTCGAATTATTACGAAAATTGGGAGTTTCGTACGCACAGCTTGAAGCGGACGGAACGATGCTGCCTGTGGTCCACATGAGCATCGATTTTAAAAGAGGTGCGAAATACGATGAGCAAGTACAATTAGAGACATCAATAAATGAATTTCCCACTAGGAAGATATCATTTTACCACATCTTAAGAGATAGTAACGGTAAGACTCTAGTTTCAGGGAAAGTAGTTCTTGTGTTTGTAGATAAAATCACATTTAAACCAAAGAGCTGTCCGGTGGAACTTGCGTCGCTATTTACTAAATTGTCTTAATTAAGACAATACGGCCTGTTTCATACTGAACTTCTAATATGCCCGATGTTTGTTCCGGAATAATTAGAACCCCTGTAGTAGCTCTCGACCATAACAGCTGTCCAGTCCAATTATAACAGTTAATCATTGCAGGTTTACCTGGAGTAGTTTTTAAAAGTCTTCCAAATTCGCTTTGTACAATATGCTCCGTATTAGCTATCGCATTGGATTCTCTCAAAGCAGTAGCCGCTAGAATATTCTTCGGAGCACCAAAGGCCAATGTAAGGGCATTATAGTGGGAGCCATTATAAAGTAAAGAATCGGCCCAAATGAAGTTATGTGCAATTTGCCTTAACGTTTGATTCGGCATTATGGAATGAACACCTTCTAAAATAATTTTGTCTGCAACGTTTCCACCTACATTAGGGTCTGCACTAAATTCTAACATTGCGCTTGACATAATATCTGTGTGCTGGTAGATGGAGTTAAAAACGAGCTGATTGTAGTTCTTTACACCGTCGTAGGATACGCTTCTGCCATTCCAAAATTCATTATTACCGTCCCAATCGAATACCCGCGTGCTCGATATTCCCATGCGTCTGCCATGTCTTTCTGCCAAATAATCCCCAAAGGCTTCATCAAAACATCTTCGCTGCATACCTAAATTTGTGCCTGGCGCCGCACCGTGAGATATAGCATGACCGAATTCGTGAATAATAACATCGGCATCTTCAGCATCATCAACACCACCTTCACCGAAATAAAGACGGGGAGGGGAATAACCGAAATTAAACATGCTATTGTCTTGTCCATTCAGAGCTTGTGCATCTGCATGGATTGTATAGGTCATGATAGTACCGTACCCTAAGGTATTCAGGTACCTCGAAAGTGCTGAAACGTGGTATACGCACATTACTTGTTCAAATTCAGGGGCCGTTCTTCCACCGGTCCAATCTTGAGGTGAGGTGCTTGGTAAAATATAGGGCGCATCAAAATCTAAGATCTCTATATACTCATTGCGAAGAAATGTAGTGTCCGCAATCTGATCAACCGAGAGCGTATCAATAATGGTTAAAGAATCTAATACATTGCCGTTCGCGTCGTTAAGATCTTTATAAATGCCTCCATACGTTAAATTGTAAGGAGTAAGCGGATCAGGACTAAAAACTCTTACCGGAACCGTGGTATCACCAAAATGTACTGTTAAATCTCGTTCGAGTATTAGCGTGCCCTCAAGTGTAATGTATCTAACTACATGAAGGGATCCTTCTAAAAGAGTATCAGGGACAACTGCAAACCACTGTTCGTCATGATAAATCAAAGAGGAGTTGACATGATCCGGCAGTCTCGTACGTTTACTTAAAGTTAAGGTGGATTGCGACTTTAAGAGTTCTCCAGATTCATCTCTTACTTGTAAAAATTGTTCTTCTAAGAGTAGATGTCCATCTAGGAGATAATGGAAACGTTCATACGTAGCATGAGGAGTTGACGTTGTAAAGAACGATTGCGTTGTAAGCTCTTGACTGAAAATTGCCTTAACCGCTAGGCAGAAGAGTAATGTGATGATTCTTTTCAAAATGGTCCTTTATTTCTTCATATTGACTTTGCACTACCTCTAATGTGTACGTTAAAGATAATCCTTGTTTTCGTTCAATCACATGAAGATCTGCTTGTTTAACCATACGTTCTACATAAGACAACTGGTCATAAGAGAATTGAAGTATCAGTTTTTCAGTGAGCCATTTTTTTACACGGATATTTTCGCCAATCGCATCCTCTGCAGCTTTTCCATAAGCTTCTATCAGTCCAGGTACGCCAAGCTTCGTCCCGCCAAAGTAACGGACAACGACACATCCAATGTTCACTAAATTATGACTCAATAATGCACGAAGTATCGGCGTTCCCGCAGTATGCGCAGGTTCTCCGTCGTCAGAACTGCGCTCTAAGATCGCTTCTGGATCTATACGAAGGGCCCAACAATAGTGACGAGCGCTAGACTCTTGTGTTTTAATAAAATCCAATTGGACTTTGAAGCTTTCTTCATCTTCACAGTGAAAGAGGTAGCCATAAAATTTGCTGCCCTTTGACTTAAAAACACCTTTTGAAGGTAATTCGACGCTGTAATATTGATCACTAACCTCGCTCATAACGATCTGTTCCTAGTTCGTAGGTTATCTGTGTATCATGATATGGCTTAGGTGCCGGAATCCCCTCATTAATAGCATCTGTGGAAGTAAAACGATGCCACTGGTCTACTAAGCCCGAATCAACAAACGATTGAAGCACTCGACCTCCGCCTTCGACCAATATATGGTGTATGCCATAGCTCAAGAGTTCTGGAAGCCACTGCACGATCTCGTAAGGATCGCAAATGATTTTATCCCCATTTAGCTTAGATACATTTCCAATAAAGAGTGGAGTAGCAGCTAAATTATCCAATGCTGATGGATCTGGTAAAATGCTATTCACCAGTATTATAGGTCGCGGGTTCGTGCCGTAATACTTACGAGTTGATAGCGATGGTCGATCCCAGTTTAAAGTTTTTGCAGAAATGAGGATGCCATCAACCTCCGAACGTAACTGATGGGATTTGATAGCTGCTAATGGACCAGAAATTAAAGAAGCCTGCTCATTAATTGTGCGGTTTCTATCCAGAAAACCATCCACGGTTTGCGCCCACTTCAAGGTTACAAAAGGTCTTTTGTGCTCCTTATTACAAAAGAACACTTGGTTTAATTTACGAAAAGGAATGGGGTCCTCAGAAAACAACACTTCCACGCCATGGGACTCTAAATGTTTAATTCCTTTACCATTCACGAGTGCATTACTATCAGAGCAACCTATAACCACCCTAGGTATACGACTATTCGTTATCAATAGGCTACAAGGAGGCGTTTTCCCATAATGAGCACAAGGTTCTAAACTGCAATACAATGTGCTAGAAACAAGGAGTGATGGATCTTTAACACTCTTAATAGCCATGACTTCTGCATGGGGTTCACCAGCTTTATGGTGGTATCCTTCTCCAATTATTTCTCCCTTGTGTACGATAACTGCACCGACCATAGGATTAGGTGCGGTACTACTTTTGGCATAGTTAGCCAATTGTAAGCAACGTGTGAGAAACTTGGCGTGTGACATGAGACAAAGGTAGTGGTGCAAGTCGTATTTTCGGCAGAGATGAAAACGCTGACTTCATATAAGCAAAATGCGCTCGCACTTCTTTCTTCGATCTACGGTGATCGTGAATCTGCCAATATTGTCAACTACTGGATAGAAGAACGCCTAGGGTTGACACGCATGGATCAAGTTTTAAGGGCAGAGGAAGTTTTCCTTTTTGAATCGTACCAAGAAGAATTACAAGCGCTTACGGATAGAAAACCTATTCAATACATTATAGGTCACACATTTTTTCACGGTCTTAAAATAGGACTGAACTCGTCCACCTTAATACCAAGGCCGGAAACCGAGGAATTGGTCAGCGAAGTAATCAAATTAATTGATGCCACTCAAGCAAAAAGTGTTATCGACATGGGGACAGGTAGTGGCTGTATAGCGTTAGCTATTAAAAGTATTCGACCTGAAATCGAAATAGTCGGATTCGATAACAATCCCGATGCCATTGATCAAGCAAGAAAAAATGCCAAGACGCTTGAATTGGATGTGAAATTTATCGTTGCCGATATTTTTAACTCTTCTTTTGCATCAACCGATATCATTGTGAGTAATCCACCCTATATACCCATTTCAGAATGCAAGGATATGGAGGAACATGTGATAGCGCATGAGCCTCAAGGTGCCCTCTTTGTGCCGGACGAGCAGCCTTTATTATTCTACAATGCTATTTTTGCAATGGGTAAGAAGATCTTCAAGGGTCGAAAGGGTTGGATGGCTTTTGAAATCCATCACCTCTATGGTGAAGAAATGAAGGTGCTCGGTGTCGAACATAATGCAAAAGAAGTTAAATTAATACAGGATTTGCAGGGCAAAGACCGAATGCTATTAGCTAGATATGGACGTACAGATTGAATTAAAACGCCTGCGCACTGAATTGCACGAGCACAACCACCGGTACTATACCCTTGATGCTCCTGTCATAAGTGATTACGATTTTGATCAATTGCTTAACAAACTAGAGCAATTAGAGGCTGCCTATCCAGAATTTTTCGATCCAAACAGTCCTACCGTTCGAGTTGGAGGAGAGGTGACGAAAAACTTTGAGACTGTGGACCATCGTTTTCCGATGCTATCGCTTGGAAACACTTACAGTCTAGAAGAATTGCAGGAATGGATCATCCGCGTCCAAAAATTAGCCCCTGATGCGACTTTCGTATGCGAATTAAAATACGATGGTGTTGCCATAGGTATTCAATACGTGAATGGGGTGTTAACACGCGCTGTAACTAGGGGAGATGGATCTAAAGGGGATGATATTACCTCGAACGTTCGTACAATAAAGAGCATCCCTCTACAGCTCACACCCCCGTTCCCGGAGGATTTCGAGATTCGAGGCGAAATAGTACTTCCTCATGTCCGTTTTGAGGCTTTAAATGTACAGCGACAAAAAGATGGACTTGCACTCTTTGCAAACCCAAGGAATTGTGCATCAGGTACCTTAAAGCTTCAAGACAGCGGTGAGGTTGCAAAAAGAGGACTAGACGCCTACCTCTATTATGTTTTACCTGAGGGTGTTCTGGCTTCAAATCACAGCGAAAGTATAGCCCTAGCAGGGGAACTAGGTTTTAAGATTCCCAAGAAAGAGGATCGATTCATTGCCTACTGTTCCGGTATTGAAAGCATCATGAGCTTTGTGGAATACTGGGATGTTGCGCGTAAAGATCTTCCGTTTGACATAGACGGAGTAGTTATTAAGGTGAATAGCTACAAGGCACAGGAAGATCTGGGTTTTACAGCGAAAAGTCCTCGATGGGCTACCGCCTTTAAATTTAAGGCTGAACGAATGTCAACTATTCTTGAATCTGTGACGTATCAAGTCGGTAGAACAGGTGCCATTACACCGGTAGCAAATCTCAAACCCGTTTGGCTAGGTGGAACCACTGTTAAGAGGGCATCATTACACAATGAAGATCAGATTGCAGCTTTAGATTTACATATCGGGGACACAGTTTATGTTGAGAAAGGTGGAGAGATTATCCCCAAGGTAGTAGGAGTGAATATCGACTTAAGAGAAGAATCTGCCCAGCCTGTAGTTTTCGTACCGAACTGTCCAGAGTGTAAATCTCCGCTTTCAAGACTTGAAGGTGAAGCGCAGCATTATTGCCTTAATGAAGGCGGTTGCGAGCCACAAATTTGCGGTAGAATAGATCATTTTATCTCCCGTAAAGCTATGGATATCACAGGTATGGGCTCTGAAACAGTTGCCTTACTAGTGAATAAAGAATTGGTAAAAACACCTGCTGACCTTTATGAACTAACGTATAGTGACCTTATTGAGTTGGATGGCTTCAAAGAAAAGAGTGTGCTGAATATTCTTGACGGTATTGAAGCATCTAAGCAGCAGTCGTTTGAGCGCGTTTTATTTGCGATAGGCATACGTCACGTTGGGGCTACCGTAGCCAAAAAACTTGTTCGTCACTTTGAATCCATGGATGCAATCATGGCAGCGGATAAAGATGAGTTATTGGCAGCAGAAGAGATTGGTGAAGTTATCGCGGACCAATTATTAACGACATTCCAAAAACAGGAACGATATTCTGAAATAAAGCGATTGCTATATCATGGTCTCCAGTTCAAAGCTCAGAAACAAGAGCAAGCCACGGATTCGGCCATAACAGGAAAAAAAATAGTGGTTAGTGGAGTCTTCAATAGTATTAGCCGAAATGAACTTAAAGCACTTATCGAAACACTAGGCGGTGTGAACGTAAGCAGTATCAGTAGTAAAACGGATTTTGTTTTCGCAGGTGAGGGGATGGGTCCTGCTAAGCTTAAAAAGGCTACAAATCTCAATGTGCCGATTTTGAACGAAACTGAGGTTCGCACCTTACTTAATTTATGAGATGGATCAAAGAATTCTATTGGAGGCGTGGACTAAGGAATGCAGCTAGCAGTAAACGCTTGTTGAAAAATGCTGCTCCTAAGGTAACCGTGTTAACCGGAGATATTGATCTTATCGCTCTGGTAAAAGAACACTTTACCGCTGTAGATTTTGTTTATTACGAAGACATGAAGAGGCCGAAAGGTGAAGTAGTAAAGACTTCTCACCTGTATAGTGACGATCTCAATTTAAAAGGAATACCGAAGCGGTTAATCCCAGAGCCGGGCAATAACCACATTTTATTAAATCTTGAACAAAAACCAGCAAATTTAACTTGGTATTGGTACTCAAGAAGCTATGACATTAGGGTAGATTTGTGTGGTATCTATAATAACGCTGATTTAAGCATTACTAATCCAAATGTCTCCCTAAAGGAACAACTAGAAATGCTTAAGAACATGCTTAAAGTGATGACAACAAATGACTAAAATAGATCTTTCCGGAGTGGGTGTAGCACTGATTACCCCATTTCATCGTGATGATAACCAAACTGTAGATTACTCTGCACTAGAGCGATTGTTAGAGCACTGTATTTCGAATGGAGTGAACTATTTTGTTGTTAACGGTACTACTGCGGAAAACCCTGTCTTAACGACTAATGAAAAGCAACGTATTCTAAAGTTTGTATTAAAAAATACTGCTGGCAGAATTCCCGTTATTTTCGGAATAGGGGGCAATAACACGAATGCCTTAGTTGAGGAGTTAAATACGTTCGATACGCAAGGTGTTTCAGCAATACTCAGTGCTAGCCCATATTATAATAAGCCCTCACAGGAAGGAATTTACCAGCATTATGCTGCCCTAAGCGCTGCAAGCCCTTTACCAATAATCGTCTATAACGTTCCTGGAAGAACCAGTAGCAATATTAGTGCTCAGACAACCATTCGACTTTCAAAGGATTTTGGTAATATCGTCGCTATCAAGGAGGCCAGTGGCAATTTGGATCAAATCACGGAAATATTGCTCGAAAGACCAGCGGGTTTCCAAGTATTATCTGGAGATGACAACCTTACGTTTGCAATGATGGCCTTAGGGGCAGAGGGCGTCATTTCAGTAAGTGGTCAAGGAATTCCTGAAGTCTTTTGCGCTATGGTTCAACATATGAATCAGGGCCAATGGACCCAGGCTCGTGATGCTCATTTAAGTACATACGACTTAACAAACCTATTGTTTGAGGAAGGTAACCCTGTAGGTGTAAAAGCACTTTTAGAGGCAAGAGGCATCACACAAGCAACCGTACGCCTACCCTTAGTGGAAGCCACGGATAATCTCAAAAGTGCAATAACTGCATGTTTGGGAATTCTTAACCTTTCCTAATTCGTTGTTCATTAAGCGCAAATCCTATTACTAAGTAAGTTCTAACTCAGTCTCTTGGTCTTCAAACTATTGGACCAAGTCACTTTACATATATCAAGCCTTCAATATTAGAATGAAAATTCTGTTAAAAGACCTTTGCCAGACTTCACTGAAGAGTTGGTTCAGAGTATTTTAGACAACACTAATAATGGTATGACTTTGAACAATATTTCCGCACTTCAACTTCACTAAAAATCGTATCTTTGCCCGTTCATGAAATTGATTAGACTAGCTACATACATACTGTTCGCACTTTTTTTAACGAATTGTGGTGAATACCAGGAGGTTCTTAAGAGCAAAGACCTAGATTATAAATTCTCGAAAGCCGTGGAATACTACGATGCTGGGGAGTATAACAAGGCCTACCCAATATTTGATGAACTAATCTCCCTGTACCGAGGTACACACAAGGCACAAGAGGTCTATTTCTATTATGCACACACGCTGTATTTACAGAAGAATTATATACTTGCGGGATACCACTTCAAGAACTTTTACAAGACGTTCCCTCAAAATGAACAAGCTGATGAAGCAGCATATCTCACCGCATATTGCTACTATTTAGAAGCACCTAAACACAGTCTTGATCAGGCGTATACTTTTAAAGCCATCAATGAAATCCAGTTGTACATCAATACCCACCCGAATTCGGATAAGCTTGAGGACTGTAATACCTACATGGAGGAACTAAGAAGTAAGTTGGAACTTAAGAGTTACGAAATAGCCTATCAATATTTCAAAACCCGACAGTACAAAGCTGCAATGACTGCGTTTACAACTACAGTTAGTGAATATCCTGATACGCCATACCGTGAGGATGCACTGTATTACAAGACAGTATCTGCTTTTAAATTGGCAAACAATAGTTTAGAATCGCTGCAAAACGAGCGATTTACAGAAGCGAAGACTGCATTAAATGATTTTGAAGAAGCGTTCCCAAATAGCGAACGCCTCGAAGATTTACGTAAATTGATACATTAAATTCCTGATTTCCTATGGATTATAAAAAAATGCAAGCGGACAAAAATACCCGCACGCACAACACCAATGCAATTGATGCACCTACGGATAATATCTACGAAGCGTTGACTATTATTTCAAAGCGTGCGGAACAAATCAATGATATTACTCGCGAAGAGTTGCACGCAAAACTTCAGGAGTTTGCTTCTTCTACGGAATCTCTAGAAGAGATTTTTGAAAATAAGGAGCAAATTGAAGTGAGTAAATTCTACGAAAGTTTGCCAAAGCCAACTGCAATGGCACTGCAAGAGTGGTTAGAAGATCGCATCTACTACCGCAAAGAAAACGAAGAAGAGAAATAGAACGTGGAAATCGGGCCTTTGTACCAGCGGAAGGTGCTGCTTGGAGTTTCCGGCAGTATTGCAGCGTACAAGAGCGCCTTTTTAGTTCGTGAACTCATAAAATGGGGTGCTGAAGTCCAGGTAGTGATGACCACTGCTGCGAAGGATTTCATCACCCCATTAACGCTTTCTACCCTTAGTACACGTCCGGTGTACAGTACTTTTCTTGACGAAGAAGAGGAAAGATATGGGGTTTGGAACAACCATGTAGATCTTGGTCTATGGGCTGATCTCATGATTATCGCACCTGCTTCAAGCAATACACTTTCAAAATTGGTCACGGGTGCTTGTGACGATTTACTCTCTGCAGTTTACATGAGTGCTAAGTGCCCCGTATATGTTGCTCCTGCTATGGACCTAGACATGTATAAAAATGAAGCTACTCGCGCTAACCTTGAAGAGTTAACCGAAAGAGGTGTAACCGTGATACCTGCGGAGCATGGTGAATTAGCCAGTGGGCTAGTAGGACAAGGACGAATGGCCGAGCCTGAGGCCATATGTAAGTTTATTTCAGCGCAACTTTTGAAACAACTTCCCTTACACGGTAAGAATGTACTCATTAATGCTGGTCCCACTCACGAGCACATCGATCCTGTTAGATATATTGGGAACAATAGTACGGGTCAAATGGGCATTGCCTTAGCCCAGGCTGCTCGTTCTTTAGGTGCATCTGTCACTCTAATTCTAGGCCCGACACATTACCCATTAGACTTGAGTGGTCTGCAAGTGGTTCGCGTTGTTAGCGCAAAAGAGATGTTAACAGCCATGCAAGAATATTACCCTTCTTCCGTTTTAACTATATGCACAGCAGCCGTGAGCGATTTTGTCCCTAAGACTACTGTGGATAAGAAACTAAAGAAGACCACTATGAAAGGAGGCTTGACTATCGACCTTGAAGAAACTCCAGATATTCTCGCAACCTTAGGAAATACCAAGAGAAGCGATCAAATACTTGTTGGCTTTGCTTTAGAAACTAACGACGGAGTAGGCTATGCGAAGGATAAGTTGGTGAAGAAGAATGCAGATGCGATTGTGTTAAATACATTAAGCACCACAACTGGATTCGAATCTAACACCAATGCCGTAGAAGTATTTTACATAGACGGAGAACAGCAATCTTTTCCACTCCTAGAAAAAATTGAATTAGGTCACCAACTGCTCAGTGCAGTACTTAATAAATTTGAATGGGTATGAAAAAATGCATCTTCACCCTTATCATTTTATTTACTTTAATCTCCCTTCAAAGTATGGGTCAAGAGCTGCGCGCTACAGTTAAAGTTCTTAGCCCAGAAGTACAAGCGACCAACAAGGATATTTTCCAGACCCTCGAAACGTCTATGGAAAATTTTCTCAATGGTTATGCCTTCACAGATCACAAATACAGCGATGAAGAGCGCATTGAATGCAACTATATTATGACCGTCAATAGTTTAAGCGGGAATAGGTTTGATGCGACTTTGCAAGTACAGTATTCTAGACCCATATTCAATAGTAATTACAATTCTCCTGTATTTAAAGTGCTCGATAAAGACGTCGTCTTTAGCTACCAAGAAAATGAACCCATAGACTTTCAACAGAATACCTATACCACCAATCTCAGTTCTATATTGGCTTTTTATGCTTACACCATCATCGGTCTAGACCGTTGCACGTTTCAAGCAAACGGTGGGGATGCTGAATTTGCAATAGCACAGAACATAGTTACTACTGCCCAGAGTAGTGGTGGTGCGAGTGGATGGAAAAGTTTTGACGGCACTAAAAACAGGTTCTGGATTACAGACGCCTTGATGAGCCCCGTTTTTGAGCCAGTGAAAACCACTCTATATATGTACCACCGACAGGGATTAGATCTTATGTATCTGGCTGAGAATCACAAGCAATCTTTAGAGACTATTGCTACAAGTTTGAAAGCATTGGAAGGTCCTAACCAAAAACGTCCGAATAGCTATTTGTTGAACTTATTCTTCGACGCAAAGAATACTGAGATTTTATCCCTTTATTCCGAAGCTGCTGCGCTCGGCGTGGATACAAAAACGCTACAGACTACTTTAGAAGAATTGGACCGCACCCACGCGAGCAGTTACAGTGAATTAGGAGGGAAGTAATGCTAAAGCGACTCAGAATACAGAACTTTATACTAATCGATCAATTGGACTTGCCTATTCTCTCAGGGATGACTGCAATGACGGGTGAGACAGGCGCAGGTAAAAGTATTTTACTAGGTGCGCTCGAAGCTGCTTTAGGCCGAAGACTTTCTGCAAAAGCGATGCTAAAAGACAAAAGCGCTAAGGCTATTATTGAACTTGAGTTGGCCTTACCGGAGTATCTCGCAGCTGAATTTCAATCAAGGGATATCGACTATGATACTCATAGTGTCTTTCGCCGTGAATTATTGCCGAACGGTAAGTCTAGAGCCTTTATTAACGATACGCCTGTAAAAAGTAGTGACTTAGCATATTTCGCAGGCCAATTTATCGATATCAATAGCCAAAGTGATTCTGGTTTACTTACCGATGTTGCAAAACAAGTTGAATTGATTGATTCATTTGTAGCAGCGGTAAAGGAGCGTGAGGAGTACAGCAGGATTTACAATGCTTTAAAGGCCGTTCTTCACAAACAAAAGGTACTGATCGAGCAAGCCGATACTAGCGACTTGGATTACCTCGAGTTTTTATACCACGAGCTAGATAAAGCGAATGTGAAACACGGTGAGTATGAGGAGATAGAGGAATTGGTTCGTCTAAATAAAAATGCAAATGACTTCAACGAGCAATACAATGAATTAGCGGAACTCATTGGGGGCAATTCACAACTTTTAGATCAATTGTTCACCGTAGAGTCTAAGATGGCTCGACTCGCAACAAACGAGGCCTCTGTAGAGCCATTATTAGAGAAATTGCTCGTAATCATCTCACAGACACAATCCATAGAGCGTGAAATACTGGACAGTATAGCCGCCGCTGAACTTACCGTTGATGTAGATGCATTAATAGATAGAAAGCATCAAATAGATGGTTTGATACGAAAACACCGCGTTCTAGATGCAAATACTCTGGTAGCAAAATTTGATGCTCTAGGGACTCAGATAAAATCTATTAAGGATAAAGACTCCTTACTTAAGAATTTACAATCCGAACAACTTAAGCTTGAGCGTTCATTAAACACCGCCGGTACAAAGCTGCATGCCAAACGATTGGAATCTACCCAATTCATTCAAAGTGGGCTCATCGGTTATTTATGTGATGTAGATTTACCAAAGGCGAAAATTGAGTTAATGTGGCAAGAGCAAGCGCCAACATCGATAGGTCTTTACAAACCTATATTCATGTTTAGTGCAAATCCTGGTAGCCCGCTCGAGCCCTTGAATAAAGTTGCTTCTGGTGGAGAGCAAAGTAGAGTGAAATTAGCGCTTAAAGCAGCCTTAGGTAAACACATCACTTTGAGTTGTCAGGTTTTTGATGAAATAGATACGGGTATAAGTGGTGCAACCGCAGAAAAAGTGGGCAATCTTATGTCTGAATTGGCAAAAAATCAGCAGATTATAACCATTACGCATTTGCCTCAAGTGGCTTCAAAAGGCAACACGCACTGGCTGATTTCGAAGTCTTCAACGGATACGACCACGGAAAGTAACGTTAATGTTCTGTCTGACGAAGCACGTTTGGACGAGCTTGCTCGAATGCTGAGCGGAGCTAAAATTACACAAGCAGCGAAGAATCAGGCAGAAGCCTTGTTGAAAGCTAGGTAAAACCTATTTTAGCAGTCTATAACAAACACAAGAATATGTCAAACGGATTACTCAGTGGCAAATGCGGTATTGTATTTGGCGCTTTAAATGCAGATTCTATTGCTTGGAAAGCAGCAGAAGCAATCCACGCGCAGGGTGGAAAAGTAGTATTGACTAATGCTCCTATAGCTATGCGCATGGGCGAATTAAACCATCTAGCTGAAGCAATTGACGCCCCTATAATAGCGGCCGATGCCACTAGTATGGAGGACCTGGATAAGTTAATCACCGGTGCTGTGGAACATTTCGGGGGTAAAATTGATTTTATCCTTCACAGTATAGGGATGAGTGTAAACGTTCGCAAAGGGAAGCACTACACAGAATTGAACTACGATTGGCTCCAAAAAGGCTGGGACGTAAGTGCTGTTAGCTTTCATAAAGTGATGCAAAGCGCTTGGAACCACGATGCAATGAGCGAATGGGGTTCTATTTTAGGGTTAACCTATATGGCAGCACAACGCACATTCCCTGACTATAATGATATGGCGGATAACAAGAGCTACCTGGAAAGTATTGCACGCAGCTTTGGTTACCACTGGGGTGTTCGTAATAATGTACGCGTTAATACTATATCTCAGAGTCCAACACCAACTACAGCGGGATCAGGTGTGAAAGGATTTGGTGGATTTATAGCCTATGCAGAGAAAATGTCGCCACTAGGCAACGCTACTGCCGAAGACTGCGCGAATTACATTGTAGCAATGTTCTCCGATCTTACGAAGCGTGTTACAATGCAAAATCTATATAATGACGGAGGCTTCTCCAACATGGGTGTTAGCGACCTAGTGATGGCGCAATTCATGGAAGGAGAACCAGAAGAAGAATAATTTACTCGTTCTTTCATATCAAAAGCCACTCCCAGCTAGGGAGTGGCTTTTTTGTACAGCACAAGTTCTGCTTTTTCGAAGACCATCTCTACAGTAAAACCTTGAGGCGCGGGGTAGTTTAAACGTGTGATTAGATAGGGCTGCTCTTTTTCAGTTAGATAAAGCTTATTGTATCTAGATGCAATCGCATTATCCTTCCAGAATTCATTCAAATCATATACCTGAATGACCTGTAGATCCAAGTCGTTCGCGATACTTCTGTACGCCTTGATGGTATGCTTATCTCGTGATGGAGACTTGCTGAAATAGAGGGTAAGAATGATGGCAATAGACCATAATCCCAAATTCATCAATGAAATATACTTCACCCACCTTTTACGATTAATACCCCAAGGCCACGGCGCTTGTTCATAAAGCATACCAAAGGCAAGCATCCAAAATGCCATAGAAGGCATGAAATAGTAGTGCTCCTGGCGCTGTAAGAACAGGAAGGGGACGGTTGCGCTAAAGGCAATACAGAACATTAAGATACTTTCTCTGCGCAAAGGATAGCTTCTACCGCGTCTCCAAGCCAGAACAATCAAAACCAAAACTGGAAGTACTAATTGTTTTGCCAATTCACCTAAACTTAAAAACACCGAACTCTCGGCCCCTCTGAGTCCACGTAATGAAGGCAATAGTTGTTGATTAATATAACCTTCAAAGAATTTTGCAAAGTCAGGCTCATAGGTATAGAAATAGCTAAAAAGAACGCTGCTGCTCAATACCATGACCACCATTGAAATCAGTGCATTCGCTCTAAATTCTTTGAATAACACTGCAACAAGAGGCAGCACCATTAGCGGAAAAAGCGCCACAGGTCCTTTAATGCCTAGAGCAAGAAAAAACAACACCCCAGCCAATGCACTCCAGAGGTAATTCTTTTTCCATGTACCTTCAATGAGTAGCCAAACTACCGCTAATACTGCTGCATTTAAAGGTGCTTCCAAAAGGTTGTTTTGGTGTACCCATAATACAGAAGGTGTAAGTGTCCAAAGCAACTGCGGTATCCAGCTTCTATGTGCCGATGGAATAAGTAAAGCCCAAATCCGGCGTATCATTAAAATACTAAATCCGTAGAGGGTATATGCGTAAAAGCGATCTACCCACGCTTGATCTCCAAACAGTCTATAGAAAACGGAATGTATTGCAAAAGAGAACGGGGGATGTTCGAAGTACTCAGGATGAACAAAAGGGGTGTATTGAGGTGACCAAAACTGACCCACACCTTCGTTTAAATTTCTTGCAATAGAAGCGAAGGTTAATCCATCGAAGAACATTCCTTGTGTGAAAAGCAATGGCAAAAGGAGTACCGCAGCGATGGCCCAAGAAAATTGGTTCAACCGGTAATTAATGATGTGACTCATTTAAAACTCGCTTTTTAAATGGAAGGTGATCTTGTCAAATTTATCCTGAGCCATTTGAAGCGAAAATTGAGAATCCGCTAAAAACACAAGCCGACCAAATTTATCTTCAGCCAGGTAACGCTGCTTCAGAGTACTAAACTCGCGAAGTTGAGCTTCGTCGTGACTCTCGATCCAACACGCTTTAAAAGCCGGGAAGTTCTCATAGGTACATTTTGCATTGTATTCGTGTTCTAGACGATACTGAATCACCTCATATTGAAGCGCACCAACAGTCCCTATAATTTTTCTATTATTCTGTTTCAAAGTGAAAAGTTGCGCAACGCCTTCGTCCATCAATTGGTCAACCCCCTTATTCAGTTGTTTGGCCTTTAAGGGGTCGGCATTATTGATAAACCTAAAGTGTTCCGGGGAGAATGAAGGAATACCCATATAATGTAAGGACTCCTTTTCAGACACAGTGTCTCCTATCCTGAATGAACCGTTATCCGGGATGCCAATAATATCTCCGGGAAATGCTTCTTCTATCGTACTCTTCTTTGAGGCCATGAATGCAGTAGGAGCACTTACTCTGAAAGTTTTGCCTGTTCTTGTATGTACGTAGGTTTTATTTCGCTCAAATTTTCCACTAACAACCTTTAAGAAGGCTATTCTATTACGATGATTAGGATCAATATTTGCGTGAATTTTAAATACAAATCCTGAAAATTGGTTTTCATTAGGCTCCACGATGCGTTCTTCGGCCTCCTTCGCTTGAGGTTCGGGAGCAATTTCTTGAAAACAATCTAATAGTTCACGTACACCAAAGTTGTTTAATGCCGAACCAAAAAATACCGGACATTGTGCTCCCTTTAAATAGGCGTCATGATTGAACTCCGGATATACGGCTTCGAGTAATTCGAGATCATTTCTAAGCTCGAGCGCAGCTTCTTCACCAACCCGCTGTTCTAGCATAGGGTCATTAATGTCTTCTACAGAAGTACCCTCGGAAATCTTTTGTTTATTATCACCTGAATACAAATGGAGATTTTTCTCCCACATATTGTAAACCCCTTGGAAGCGTTGCCCCATTCCAACAGGCCAAGAAAGTGGACATAGGGTTAATCCCAATTTTTGCTCCACTTCATCAATAAGATCAAATCCGTCTTTCCCTTCGCGGTCAAGTTTATTTATAAAAACTATAATGGGAGTGTCGCGCATACGACAAACCTTTACCAATTTTTCCGTTTGTGCTTCCACACCTTTGGCCACATCAATAACAACTATAACGCTGTCACACGCTGTTAGGGTGCGGTATGTATCTTCAGCGAAATCCTGGTGGCCAGGCGTATCAAGAATGTTAATTTTCTTATCCTTATAATAAAATCCCATGACGGAGGTTGCAACGGATATACCACGCTGCTTTTCAATCTCCATAAAATCAGAGGTTGCAGCCTTTTTAACCTTATTACTTTTAACGGCTCCCGCCTCTTGGATTGCACCCCCAAAAAGCAATAGTTTTTCCGTTAAAGTAGTCTTCCCAGCATCAGGGTGGGAAATAATCCCGAAGGTTCTGCGCTTTCTAATTTCTTTCTCGAAGGCCATGTTCAAATTTTTGAATGGCAAATATACCAAAGGTTTCTTCGAGGTTTTAGTGGTTATTTATTATACTCGCACTGTTTTGTTAAACAATATATCTTTTCTGAGGTTAGCAGGTAGTGGAAAGTAAGTATTCAATAAAAGATCTGGAGCAATTAAGCGGTATCAAGGCGCACACAATACGTGCATGGGAGCAGCGATATAAGCTTATAGAACCTAAACGAACAGCAACGAACATACGTTATTACGGTGATCATGATCTACGTGTTGTTTTAAACACGTCTGTACTTCTTGGTGCCGGGTGGAAGATTGGAAAGATATCAAAACACTCCCCAGATGAGTTAGCAGATCTCGCGTTAGAAGCGAGTCCATACGAAGGCAATTTCACTTATGAGTTAAATGAGCTCAAATTAGCCACACTAGGGTTTGACATAAAGCGATTCGAAGCGATAATGGACCATTGTATAGAGAAATACGGGGTTCATGCTACTTACAGAGACGTTATTGGGGACTACATACAAGAACTGGGTAAGCTATGGCTTTCAGGAAGCGTGGGTATTTCTCAAGAACATTTTGTTTCATCATTAATACGGCAAAAAATTTATGCCGCCATTGACGCACTTCCGGCTATTGCAAACGAGGATAACGGTAAATATGCTATTTTTCTTCCTGCGAATGAATTGCATGAGATAGGAGTCTTGTACCTCGCATATATCCTAAAGGAAAGGGGAGAGCAGGTATATTATCTAGGACAGAGTCTACCGAAAGAATATCTAACCGACTTATTAGACAATCAACCTGTCGATCACCTGATCAGTAGCTTTACTACACATCCAGAATTACCAGAATTGCCCAATTATTTGGACGAATTAGAGGAACTTATTGTTCATAAAGGCATTCAAGTACACCTAACAGGGTACATTTTCTCAGAATTTACGCCTGAGCGCGAATTCACCAACGTCAACATTTACGGGACTTTAAAGGAATTAAGCGAAGGGTTGTCTTAGAAAACCGAACTTTGTTTAATAAATTTCTTAAAAGATTATACAAATTGTTCAAACACGTTGTTTAACTTTACCGAACAAACGTTAAACAATTGTATTATGTCAACTGCTGAATTTGGATTACTCATAGACCGCGAGCACGACTTTCTAAGTCAACTAGCTATGAAGCTTACCAAGCGTCGCGATGATGCCGACGACCTTCTTCAAGACACGTATTACAAAGCCCTGAAGAATAAAGATAAGTTTGCCACCGGCACCAACCTAAAAGGATGGCTGTACACGATAATGAAGAATACCTTCATTAATAACTACCGCCGTAAGAAGCAACAAAACACGTTTGTTGACGAAACAGAAGGACAATTCTTTTTAAATTCTCGAGAGGCGGGTAAAACCACATTAACAGATGCCAACGTCGATAACCAGTACATAATGGATCAAATTGGCACTATAGAGAAGCACTACACAGAAGCATTTTTCATGCACTACGAAGGCTTCAAATATGAGGAAATAGCTGAGCATTTTAATATTCCTCTAGGGACTGTTAAATCTCGTATCTTTTTAGCCCGTAAAAAGATGATGGAAAAGCTTGCCGACCAACGTCATTAACCTACAACCGCCTAAATCGTTCTAATGAAATCAGTAGTAGTAATAGGCTCGGGCTTCGCCGGGCTTAGTGCAGCATCCTTTCTCGCCAAAGAAGGTTATGATGTCACAATTCTTGAAAAAAATGATCAACTAGGGGGTAGAGCCCGTTGTTGGGAAAAAGATGGCTTTAAGTTTGACATGGGGCCCAGTTGGTACTGGATGCCAGATGTTTTCGAAAGGTACTTTTCATCATTCGGCAAAGAGATCTCTGACCTGTATAACCTTGTTCGTCTAGACCCTTCATACAGAGTGGTTTACGGACCTGGTGACCAGGAAGATCAGAGCCCAAATATGGAGGAGCTTGAAGCAATGTTTGACAAGCTAGATCCCGGATCAGGATTGCGTTTACGAAAGTTTCTCAAACAAGCGGAATACAAGTATAAAGTAGGTATTCAAGACTTAGTTTTTAAACCTGGCCGTTCACTTACAGAATTCATGGATTTAAGAATTGTTAAAGGCGTTTTCCAATTGGATATGCTTAAGGACATTCGAAAACACGTTGCAGAAGTAAGTACGCATCCCAAATTAAAAGCAATTCTCGAATTCCCTGTATTGTTTTTGGGTGCTTTACCACAGAATACACCAGCACTCTACAGTTTGATGAATTATGCTGACATGTCCCTTGGCACTTGGTACCCAATGGGGGGTATGAACAAGATCATTGAAGGCATGGTAAGTGTTGCAAAAGAGCAAGGCGTTAAATTCAGAACCAGCACGGAAGTAACTGGTTTCAAGTACGCAAACGACAAAATCATTAGTGTTCTAACAAAAAATGGAAGCTTCACGGCTGATATTGTGGTAGGAGGAGCCGATTATCATCATATCGATCAAAAAATTAGCAGTCCACAGTATAGAGAGTATACCCCAAAATATTGGGAGAAACGCAAAATGGCACCATCCTCACTCTTATTTTACCTCGGTGTTAAAGGAAGAGTGTCAAATGTGTTGCATCATAATTTGTTTTTCGACTACGAATTAGATCAACATGCACATGAGATTTATACCGACCCATCATGGCCGACAAAGCCACTTTTTTACGCGAGTGCTCCCACCAAAACGGATTCCTCTATTGCACCTGATGGATGCGAAAATATGTTCTTATTAATGCCGACTGCACCAGGTTTAGCAGGTGATAATGACGAAGTGAGAGAAAAGTATTATAATTTAATGATGGATCGTCTTGAAGCTTACACAGGAGAATCGATAAGAGAACGGGTCATCGTTAAACGTAGTTTTGCTTACAGTGACTTTAAAAGTGAATACAATAGTTTTAAAGGCAACGCTTACGGTCTAGCCAATACATTAGACCAAACAGCCATCTTTAAACCAAGGTTGAAAAGCAAAAAAGTGGCAAACCTATATTTCGCTGGTCAATTGACCACGCCGGGACCCGGAGTTCCGCCGTCACTCATAAGCGGAGAAGTTGTATGTGGTGAAATTGTCAAGGATTATTCTTTAAAAAAAGCGGTATGAAAGCACTATTCGACAGCGTAAGTATCAGAGCAAGTAGAATGACCACCAAGGCTTATTCGACCTCCTTTTCACTCGGTATCCTAGGTTTAGATAAAAAGTATCACGACCCGATCTATGCTATCTATGGATTTGTGCGTTTTGCCGACGAAATTGTTGACTCTTTTGAAGGTTATCCCCAAAAAGAGCTCTTAGAACGATTCTGGAAAGACACCCATTTAGCTTTAGATGAAAAAATCAGTTTAAATCCTATCCTAAACAGCTTTCAACAGGTTGTGAATACCTTCGAGATTGATCGTGATCTAATTGAAACATTCTTAAAATCCATGGAAATGGACCTTTATAAGAATGATTACGATGAAGCCGAGTATAAAGCATACATATTGGGCTCCGCAGAAGTTGTAGGACTCATGTGCTTGAAAGTGTTTGTAGATGGAAGTGAAGAGCGCTACCAAATTTTGAAAAAGCCTGCGATGCAGTTAGGTAGTGCATTCCAAAAGATAAATTTCCTACGCGATTTACATGCCGATTATAAGAAATTAGGTCGAACCTACTTCCCAGGAGTAGACTTAAATAGCTTCAATGAAACCGTGAAAACAGAAATTGAAGCAGATATCGATATTGACTTCATGGCGGGATACAAGGGGATAAAGCAGTTGCCGAAGGGCGCTCGCTTTGGAGTCTACATCGCCTATGTTTATTACTACAGTCTCTTCAAAAAGATTAAGAAAACACATTGCGACATCATTTTGAGTCAACGTGTGAGAATCTCAAACAAAAGAAAATACGGGCTATTCGTAAGTAGTTTTGTACGACATACCATTAATTGGATCTAAAATATGGCTGAACAAGTTATCCTGGTCGATGAGCATGACAATGCTCTAGGGCTGATGGAGAAAATGGAAGCGCACCGATTGGCGAAATTGCATCGTGCATTCTCCGTTTTCGCCATGAACGACAAGAATGAAATATTACTGCAACGTCGAGCTTTGCACAAATACCACAGTGGAGGGCTATGGACAAACACCTGTTGTTCGCATCCTAGAGACGGTGAAAGTGTAGAAGACGCTGCAAGAAGAAGGCTGATGGAAGAGATGGGCTTCACATGCGATGTCAAACGCATATTTAGTTTTATCTATAAGGCTAAGCTTGATAATGATCTAACCGAACACGAACTAGATCATGTCCTTATCGCACGATGGAATGATGACCCTGAGGTTAATCCTGATGAAGTTGAATCTTTCGACTGGCAATCGGTAGAGTGGGTCGCTAATGACATGAAAAATAACCCTGATCGATATACAGAGTGGTTTAAAATCATTTACGATCGATTTTTAAACTATTGGAACAATGAAGATCACGGTTTATAGAAAAGCTCACTTTAATGCTGCACATCGTTTACATGAACCCAATCTCACTGAAAAAGAGAATGAGGCACTCTTTGGTAAATGTAACAATCCCTATTACCATGGGCACAACTACGAATTAATTGTAGGAGTAACCGGTCAGGTAGATCCTAAAACAGGATATCTTATTGATATGAAGGTTTTAGCCGATCTCATTAAAGCAGAGGTTGAAGACTATATGGATCATAAAAATCTTAATGAACAGGTAGTTGAGTTTAAAACGTTAAACCCTACAGCAGAGCACATTGCATACGTTATCTGGAACAGATTACGAGTAAAATTGAACACATCGTTTGATTTAAAGGTTACTTTATATGAAACCCCCAGAAACTTTGTGGAGTACTGCGGAGAATAAATTTATTATGACAAAGCACGACCAAAAATATACAACAGAAGAACTTGCCGAATTATTCGACAATCACATGGGTAGTTCTATAGATACACCATTACGAACTGATGCGTTCAACTTGAGTGATGAAGAAAAGATTTCTCAAATCGCCGAAAAATTCGAAGACATCATGCAGATATTAGGCTTAGACTTAACTGATGATAGCTTAAGCGGGACGCCATTGAGAGTTGCGAAAATGTATGTTTCTGAAGCATTTGCAGGTTTAAATCCGAGCAATAAACCTGAGATGAAACTGTTCGATAATAAGTATCAGTATAAGGA
>Ga0206677_10001447_pt1 | contig 21977 bp, 15 predicted proteins | sample M130m12015metaG_FD_155475 | JGI IMG/M metagenome (GOLD analysis project Ga0206677, IMG submission 155475) | Ammonia-oxidizing marine archaeal communities from Monterey Bay, California, United States - M1 30m 12015 | ecosystem: Environmental > Aquatic > Marine > Intertidal zone | place: USA...
TTTAATTCTTTTACTGTGTGTTATCTGTGCAAAGATAGCGCATTCTCGTGGAATTCCCCATCCGGTATTTGCAAATGTGGCTCTATTTTCGGCAGGAGCATTTAAATCAAACCTTGCCATCGCCATGTCTTATGTCCTGCAGATGATCGAAGAAGGGGAACATCAAACCCAAGACTTCAAGATGCGCGTGGACGATGCAGGAAAGATTGCAAAGACCATTGCAGCCTTTGCAAATAGCGAAGGTGGACGCCTCCTAATTGGCGTCAAAGACAACGGTAGCGTCGTGGGTGTGCGAGCGGATGAAGAAGTGCACATCATCGACTTGGCTTGTCATTCACACTGCAAGCCTCCTGTTGCATTCGAAGCACAAGTTTGGAAAGCAGAAGGACGGTCCATTTTGGAAATCAATATTCCTCGTTCCGCATCGAGACCGCATTTTTGTGAAGATAAAGAGGGCAATTGGAGCGCATACCTCCGACAACAAGATCGGATACATCGAGCCAGTCCCGTCCAAGTAAAAGTGTGGCAATATGAAATGCGCATAGACCGATCTGAATTCCGTTACGATCAATACATCGGTAAACTTTTCGCCGCATGGCGCAATGGACGTGAGCTGGCCTTCCGTCAAGTCGCTCGCATGGGTCGCCTCTCATTTTCAGATGCAGAAGATCTGCTGTGTTTGCTGGTCGTTTGGGGCATCGTTGCCTGGCACAGAGGCCCAAAAGGATTGACCTACGCACTCACCAACGCAGGGGCATTGGACGAATTGGAAACGAATGGGCCAGAATCATTCCGTTGGAAAAATTATTCGTGACTCCCGGGCAATATCCCGAACTTTGACCCGTATCGTCTATGCCCAGAAGAGCTGAACTTTCCATGACCAATCTCCGAACACTCCAGAATTGCACCTCCCTCGGCCTGGTTCTTTTGCTTCAAAGCTTTGTCGTCGTTTTCGGACAGCTCGCCTCTGGCAATGCCACCGATCCTCAAGAAAACAGACCCACAGGCTCTTGGAGGGATTACTTTCCCTACCATCGAACGGAAGAATTGGTTCACTGCCAAGGGATTTCACCCGAAACATCCTTTTGGGCCGTGCGCACCGAACAGGCTTTATTCTTATACCACGAATCAGACAATAGCCTTGAGCGCCTCACCACTGTGGAAGGAATGAGTGGAAGCAATCCAACAGCCATTGCCTGGGATGCCAACAACGAAGTCTTGATCGTAGGTTATGCATCCGGTAAATTGGACTTGTTCTCGAATACTGGTGAATGGCTCTACACCTTCAACGATATTCCGCAAAGCAATCTGATCGGTGACAAATCCGTCCTGAACATACTGTGGGGTGGAAACGACAACCCGGATATGATATTTGCCGCTTGCGGTTTTGGTGTGGTTGCGCTCAATATTCGTACGCTTGATGTGCGCGACACGTGGTACGTGGAAGGACAACAAAACCTTCGGAGATGCAACGGGATTTCTGTGCATCAGCAAGCAGGGTCGGAAGCTGTGTATGTCGTTTGGACAGACGCTGGAATTTTTGAAGCGCCTGTCAATCATCCCTTTCTCAGTTCCCCTGAAGCATGGACGCGTTGGAGCGATATACCACTTGAAACCGCTTCCTACATGCATGTGATCTTCGCTCCGGACGGAGATGTGGTAGTGCATATGAAGACTGAAGACCCCGCAAGTCCCGATGCGCTGTGGCTGCTCGACCAAGGCTTGTGGACGGCTTTTCCGAATTGGGAAGAAGGGATTGTACTTGACCTTGAAGCCACCCAAATAAATGACGAAAACCAAAGTTGGCGTTTAGCCATCGCTGACTTCCAATCCATTCGTTTGTACAATGAAGAATGGGAGCAAGTGCAATTGGATTATGCCGCGGACGGCATTCCTCTGCGTGTGCGCGACATGGCTTTCAAAAATGGTTCCACTGTCAATGGCAACGAGGTAGTGGAGAGCTTCCAAGATTTGTTCATCGCCAACAACGAACAAGGCCTTCTGAAGATGGACATCACCGGAGAAGAACGCGATGATCACTGGGTATTGGATGGGCCTCCCGTGCCTTTGGTACGTGACATTGACGCGTGGAATGATCGTGTCTGGATTGCTTCGGGAGGAATTGATGGCACGTGGACCAGCATGTACCACAAACACGGGCTCTACGGATTTGAGGGCAATGACTGGAAGTGGATCGAGTTGGGCGATGGGGAAAATAATGTGATGGGCATCAATGATCCCATGTGCGCTTCCATCGATCCGCTCAATCCCGACCATGCCTATTTCGGCACATGGGAGGAAGGATTGATTGAAGTTCTTGACAATGAGGTGGTCAATGTGTTCAACGATGCCAACAGTCCGCTTCAGCAAGCCGACTTCGGAGGTTCTGCACGAATCGGCGTTGGGGGTGTTGATTTTGATGCTCTTGGCAATCTCTGGTTCACCAATGCTTATGCCGAAGAAGGATTGCATGTGCGTCTGCAAGACGGCTCGTTTCAAACCATGGGCTTGGGCGACGCTCTCGGAAATGACGGCTGGCTTGGTCAAGTTCTGGCTGCCCGGAATGGCTACATCTGGTGCATCATGCCCCGCAACCAAGGCCTACTGGTATATGACACCAATAAAACACCTCAAGATACCAATGATGATGACTGGCGAGTCCTCACGGCCGATCCTGAAAAAGGAGGGCTGCCTTCGGATGACGTCTATTCAATTGAAGAAGATTTGGACGGCGAAATTTGGGTGGGAACAGCCGCAGGCCCTTGCGTGATTTACCTGCCAAGTTTGGCCTTTGAAAACGACAATGACAATCCGATCGCATCACAAATCCTGATTCAGCAAGATGGCAATTTCCAATTGCTCCTCGAAACTGAAATTATTCAAAGCATTTGCATCGACGGGGGCAATCGAAAATGGCTCGGCACCCAAAACAGTGGAGTCTACCTCTTGAGTTCCGATGGGACATCCGAAGTTCTGCATTTTGAAGCAGAAAATAGCCCTCTGCCAAGCGATCAAATATTCGACATCGCCATCAATCACCGCAATGGTGAGGTGCTTTTTGGGACGGATCGCGGCTTAATTGGCTGGCGCAGTGATGCTCAAAATTTCGTCGTTGAAATCAGTGAAATTCGTGCCTATCCAAATCCTGTGACAGCCGACTTCGATGGCTGGATCACCATCGATGGGCTAGCCTATGAATCCACCGTGCACATTACAAGTTCATCCGGTCGATCGATCGCGAAGATTGATTCCCAAGGAGGGAGAGCGGTGTGGAATGGATTGGACTGGAATGGCCAACAAGCAGGCTACGGTATCTACCTGGTCTTTGCAACAGACGCTGAAGGAAATTCAGCCGGCACGACCAAATTTGCCATCATGCGCTGAAGCCTTAACTTCGAGCATGGCCTTCTGGAAATCCAAACTGCCCTGCGTCGGCACCACCATCTTCACTGAAATGAGTGCAAGGGCTCAGGAAAGCGGGGCGCTCAATATGAGTCAAGGATTTCCTGACTTCAATCCGCCTGAAGTCTTGCAAGAAATGGTTCACCAAGCCATGCGCGACGGTCACAACCAGTATGCCCCGATGGCCGGGAACCAATCGTTGCGCGAGTGGATTGGAAATGACGTGCATCACCGCACACAACACACCTGTTGTCCCGATTCTGAAATCACGGTTGGAGCCGGTGCGTCTTCCTTGATTTTTGCAGCCATCCAAGCCTTGGTTCAGTCCAACGATGAAGTCATTGTGCTCGCTCCGTGTTACGATCTTTATGAGCCTGCAGTGCAACTGGCAGGAGGCCGACTGCGTGTTGTCCCATTGAGATCAGACGATTTTCACTTGGATCTCAATGCACTCGACGAAGCCTTATCCGATCAGACAAGGCTAATCATCGTCAACATCCCCAACAATCCGACAGGCGCGATATGGACAATGAGTGAGCTCGATGAATTGGCCGAATTGGTCAAAGGCTCGGATACGCTCATCTTGAGTGACGAAGTCTATGGTCCCATGCATTACGATGGGAAGCCTGCACTTTCCATCCTGCACCAGCCAGAGTTGCGAAAATGCAGTCTTGTCACGGCTTCATTTGGAAAAATTTTACACGCAACTGGATGGAAAATCGGCTACCTCATCGCACCGCCCGAATGGACACGCGAAATCCGAAAGGTGCATCAATACGATGTCTTCTCTACCGGAGCACCCTTTCAAGAAGGAATTTCCCGATTTCTTTCAAGTGCTGAAGGAGTGGCACATATCGAAGGATTAGCGGATTTCTATCAGAAAAAAAGAGATCGTTTAATCGCTGGTTTGACCGGCAGTCCTTGGTCCTTTGTCCCAACTGAAGCGGGCTATTTCCAGGTCCTGGACTACAGCGCATTCGATGAACGAGATGACCGATCTGCGACCAAATCTTGGTGCTCACAACAGAAAGGTGAGGGCATCGCGCTCATCCCCCTGTCACCCTTCTTTCCTGCCAGAGACGAACAGCAAACACCGCGAAAGCAGGTGCGTGTTTGCTTCGCAAAAAATGATGCAACCCTCGATCAAGGAATCGAGCGCTTGCTCAAACTTCCAGAACTGGTATCACGATGACTCAACACACTCAAGACTTGCGTGTTGCTGCGCTTCAAACGGACATTTCCTGGGAAAATCCGAAAGCGAACATCCAACTGATCCAGCGACAAATCGATGGAGTGAATGATGGCACAGATTTGATCATTCTACCCGAAATGTGGGCCACGGGCTTCAGCATGAGACCAGACGACATCGCGATGGAATGGGATGATCGATGGCGTTCAAATCGCGACCAATGGCCTGCGCCGCTTCAAGCCATGCTAGGTTGGAGTCAAGAAAAAAACGCTGCTGTTGTCGGCAGTCTTTCCTGCAAAATATTGCAAGGAAAACGGTTTGTGAACCGTTGCTTTTTCGTCTCTCCAAACTGCGAACTGGATTGGTATGACAAGCGGCATTTGTTCGGATTTGCTGGGGAAGATGAAGTTTATCAGGCGGGTGAAAAGTCGAAGACGATTGAATGGAGAGGTTGGAAACTTCACCTTCAAATTTGCTACGACCTGAGGTTTCCCGTATTCAGCCGGAATCAAGCCTCCAGTCCTTACGACGTTCTGATCTACGTTGCCAACTGGCCAAAAGCCCGAGTTCACGCATGGACAACGCTTCTGCACGCACGCGCCATCGAAAATCAATGTTATGCCGTTGGAGTAAACCGAGTTGGTACTGACGGCAATGGAATTGCACACAATGGCTGTAGCCTGCTGCTGCACCCGAAAGGGCATACTCTCGCCTCGTCAATGGATGATGAATCCAATTGGATTCAAGCCACGTTCTCAGCGAAAGAACTGATTGATTTCCGGGCAAAATTCCCCGTGCTCAGTGACGCCGACTCGTTCGAGATTACACAAAGGCGTTCAGCCCCGTGACATCCAGTCCTGTGATCAACAAATGGATGTCGTGCGTGCCTTCGTAGGTCACAACAGATTCGAGGTTCATCATGTGGCGCATGATGGGGTATTCCCCGGTAATCCCCATCCCCCCGAGCATTTGACGCGCATCACGGGCAATGGTCAATGCCATGTCCACATTGTTGCGTTTTGCCATGGAAATCTGCGGCGATGTAGCACGACCTTCGTCACGCAACTGGCCCAGGCGATGAGTCAAAAGCTGCGCTTTCGTGATTTCGGTAATCATTTCGGCGAGCTTCTTTTGCTGCAGCTGGAATTGACCAATGGGACGGTCAAATTGAATCCGCTCTTTCGAATAGCGCAGGGCTGCATCGTAACAATCCAACGCAGCACCAATCGCTCCCCACGCGATGCCGTAGCGGGCAGAGTCGAGGCAGCTGAGTGGAGCGCCTAAACCGTCACGACCAGGCAAAATATTGGTCTTGGGTACGCGAACGTTATCGAAAATCAACTCACCAGTATCAGAGGCACGCAAGCTCCACTTGCCATGCATGGTTGGCGTACTAAAGCCATCCATTCCGCGCTCCACGATGATTCCTTTGATTCTGCCTGCTTCATTTTTTGCCCAAACTACCGCCACATCGGCGAATGGGGCATTGGAAATCCACATTTTCGCTCCGTTCAAAATCACATCGTCACCATCTTCTTTGAAGTTGGTCGTCATGCCTCCCGGATTCGACCCATGGTCTGGTTCCGTGAGTCCAAAGCATCCCATCATTTCACCGGTCGCAAGCTTCGGTAAGAACTTTTGCTTCTGCTCCTCACTTCCATATTTCCAGATGGGATACATGACCAAACTACTCTGGACAGACGCCGTCGAACGCAATCCGCTATCGCATCGTTCGAGTTCCTGCATGATCAGGCCGTAGCTGATTTGATCCAAGCCTGGACCACCATATTCCTCAGGGATGTATGGTCCAAATGCACCAATCTCTCCCAAACCTGAGAGCAGATGGCGCGGAAACTCACATTTCTCGGCCGCATCCTCGATGATGGGACTCACCTCTTTCTTCACCCACTCACGGGCCGTCTCCCGAATAAGCTTATGCTCTTCTGTGAGCAAATCATCCAAGTTGTAATAGTCGTGGCCTTGATATAGATCCGTGCGCATGATTCAATACGTTATTGCGTTTGAGGCCACAAAGATAAGGCTCGGCGGAAGAAGAAATCCCCCAAAGAGGCCGCTTATGCGCCATTGAGTGCCTCATATGCTGTATCTACCTCAAGATGACCCTTTTGGTAGGCCTGAACTGCCAACTGATCAACCAATTCATTATTGGGATTACCCGCATGGCCTTTGACCCAGTGAAATTTCACTTTGTGTGTCCGGTAGACAACTAAAAAGCGTTTCCATAAATCTGGATTTTTCTTTTCCCTGTAATTTTTCTTCTCCCACGCAAACACCCACCGCTTCTCTACGGCATCCACAACGTATTTGGAATCGGAATAGATATCGACCTCAAAGCCTGGACGTTTCAAGGCCTCGAGAGCAACAATCACCGCCAGCAATTCCATCCGATTGTTTGTGGTGCGTCGAAATCCCCCACTCATTTCTTTTCGATGCTCGCCAGACATGAGCAACGCTCCATATCCCCCCGGCCCCGGATTTCCACTAGCTCCACCATCGGTATAGACTACGACTTTACTCATCATTTCAGGGCTTTCGCGTCAATGCATCTTGAATCAAAGCATCAACTGTTCGTGCGTAATACTGATGCTCGAGTTGCGCGACTTTCGATGCAATTCGATCCACATCATCCTCTGGTGACAAGGAACAAGAGGCTTGAAAGATAATGTCCCCTTCATCGTATGCTGCATTGACCCAATGGACGGTCATTCCGGTCTCTCCGGCACCAGCGGCCTTAACCGCCCGGTGAACATTCATTCCATACATGCCTTTGCCTCCGAACTGCGGCAGGAGCGCCGGATGAATGTTGACCATTTTACCCTGAAAATGATGCACCATTTCAACTGGGACTCGCAACAGAAAGCCCGCTAAAATCACCCAATCAACTCGTGCGACTTTCAGCATTTCAAACACCTCACCGTTTTTCAGCTGAGCCGCTTGAAACGACGCGGTTTCCAGCCCAAGTGTTTTGGTGCGTTCGTAGACGCCTGCTTCTGATTCCGGCCGATTGCATCCCACCCATACCACCTCAGCTGATTCACTGCTTGCAAAATAGCGGATGATTTCTTCGGCATTGGTGCCTGATCCGGAGGCCAGTATGGCAATGCGCTGTTTCTCCAAAGCTTTAAAATTCAAATGCACCCATCGTCGCAATGCGCTGCTCAGATTCTGCCATCATCACCTCCAACGTCACCATTTGAGCTTCAAGCTCTGCACCCAAGGAATCCTCAGGCAGGTAAAGAGTCGCTGTCTGGACCATGACCTCGGCAACTTGTTTGGCAATCCTGCGTTCTTGCGACAACGACCGAAAACGAGCGGGATCCAATGAATGGTAGTACTCCAAGTCATCGGCTTGAATCTCGAACATTCGGCGGGTCAAATCAACCCCAAGATCTCTAGCCAAAGCCCGTCGATCATCCGAAAGATCGTAAACCTTCATGCCTGGAGCTTCTTGCGTGGATGCCAATTCCATGAGGCTGCCTTGAATGCTCATCAAAACACGGCTCATAGGTACATTTTCTTCCGGCATCTTGATCAGAACTTGTTCCAAAATGTCCAGTGCACGGTTCGGATCATTTTCCTTCATCAGCTCTTCAGCCAGAACAGAAAGTTGCAACCTGAAGTTCGTCACCATCCGCCGGTTGTTCTCATCCATGTAAATGCCATCTTCAACATTGTCCATTCCTCCCCAAGACCACTTGTCCATAACGTTCTCGTACATCGTGGTTGTCGCAACACCTCCGTACGCATTTGGGTTGTCGTTCTGAGGATAACGGACGGGAACCAAGCGGTAGGCAAGGCCTTCTAAGCGGAAAAATGATTGCAAACCCATGTAACTATCGGGACCCGTAGTGACAGCAAAATAAATCGGCCGTTCCCAGTTGTTGCCTCGAATCATATCGAGCACTGCGAATTGGCTTTTCATTATGTAGCCTTTTGGCTTTCCGTTGGCACCAGATAGCGTAAACTCCAGCGCATCCACCCGCTGCTTCATTTCATCAGCATTCAAAACATTGTTTTGAACCAATGATGCACTATCCACGGGAATACGAAAGCTGTGCGTCGGCAAAACCGAATAACTCTTTCCCCCACCAAACGATCGTTTTTTGCTGTCGTCCAAGGCGATTTCCATGGCCGCTTCAAGATCCATATAGGGATCAGATGCGTTTTGTGGACGATCCATTACAACGACATCTCGCGTTCCCTGACGATAGCTTTCTTCGTCCATCAAAATGGGCAGAGGAGGGCTATCGTAGGCCTGTCGTTTCATCTGATCAATGTACCAGTCCGTATTGAGCAAACTCAAATTGCAAATGCGAACATCCGTTCGGTATCCCTCCACTTCTTGCACATACCAAAGAGGAAAGGTATCGTTGTCACCGTTGGTGAAGAGAATGGCATTTTCTTCCAATGAATCCAGATAATTCTTGGCAAAATCAACACCTGTGCGCCGGTTGGCACGGCTGTGATCATCCCAGCCCTCTGTCGCCATAAGGCAAGGAACCGCGAGGGCAAGAGCAAGCATTGTCTGGGCACGAAGGGATTCTTTAACGGACATCGCATTCAAGAGCCATCCAATCCCCATGAGCACAGCGACCACTCCGGCCATGAAAGCAATGGAAGCGCTAAGTGCGTGCGGTCCACCCGACACCATTTCCGTTGCATACAAGACAACGGCAGCTGCAGCACTGCCCCCCAAAACACGAACAAAGCTTTGAACGTCGGCTTTACGAGCCCATTCAAACATGGCATACACGCCGAGACCAATCCAAATGGCAAAGGCGTAAAAAGACCCTACAAAAGCGTAGTCTCTCTCCCTCGGCTGAAAAGGGTATTGATTGAGATACACCACGATGGCCATGCCCGTCAAAACGAACAACGCCGCTACAACCAAAAATTGCCTCGGATCTCGAATAGCATGGAATATCAAGCCGATTAATCCAAGCAACAAAGGCAGATAATAAAATCGGTTGTAGCCTTTGTTGGCTTTGGCTACTTCTGTCAATTCATCCTGGTTGCCGATGCGCTGTTCATCGATGGAATCAATGCCAGAAATCCAATTGCCCTGGGTAAAACTGCCATGTCCCTGAAAATCATTCTGCTTTCCCGAGAAGTTCCACAAGAAATATCGGAAGTACATCCAGCCCATCTGATAGTCTTTGAAATAGCGAAGGTTCTCCGCTGTAGATGGCATCAAATCGGTTTGAATTCGGTCGAGCATTCCCTCCATCTGACGCACCTTTCGAACATCTTCAGAAGACCCGCTGCGATTCGCCTGCGCCGTTGCAGCGCGAATTTGATTTTCCAACTGCGCCTTTTCACCCTCCAAACGCCCCACGTATGCCTTACCTGAGGACAAACCCATCTGAAGATCACTGGCCATAAAATTTGCCAGTGTTTGAAGGATTCCAGCGTCTGTGAGCGGCGCACGTTGCATGTTTCCAGATTCGAAGTCACGGACCAAAATCTCGGACTCAGAGGCAACCTCGTAACGTTCGTCAAAGCGCATTCCGTATGAACGAAATAAACCCGTCATTGCACGGTTCAGAGCATCTTTAGACATGCCTGCCTGCAAGTAATCCTGTGAGATGTGTGCTTCGAATTGCTGCGCATTCATAGGCGTGTCACTCAAGGGGCTCGTGTATGTCACCGCCTGATTGTAGCCCTTGTAGTTGCTCCAACTCTTATAGGCCTCGATGTGATTGGCTTGAGTTGAATACATGCGAGGAAATGCAGAGGTAAACCGAGCATCGTAATTTGGAACACTTCCCTTGCGATCCCCGCTGTCGACGTACTCTTCCTCAATGCGCATTCGATCACTTCCGTTCTCAGCCATCCATGCTTGAGCACCTCCTTCGGAACGGAATGACTTCACACGCTTATCAACACCTCGGTCTTCGATGATGCTGAAGCTCTTGACAAAACTGGGGCGACCATCGGAGTATGGACGGCTCTTGTCTGTCGGACTTCCCCAGTATTCTCCAGTCGCAAGCGGACGATCACCGTACTGTTCTCGATTCAAATACGAAAGCAACGCGAAAAGATCCTCCGGATTATTTTCATCCATGGGCGGATTTGCAGCGCTTCGAATGACGATCACAGCAAATGTCGAATAACCGATCAGCACCATGACCATTCCCAGAACAAACGTATTGGCCGCAACCCAATTTTTCATTTGTGTCCACCAAATAGCAGCCGTCAGAAATGCAATGAGCAAGACGGCGTAGACGATGACTCCGGTGTTGAAGCCCATGCCCAAGTCGTTTACAAAAAACAGCTCGAACTTCCCCGCCAAATTCACAACCCCTTTGATCAAACCTTCTTGGATGAAGCCGAGAAGTGCCACCGCCACTGCTGCTGTCAACAGAAGACCTTTCCATGAGAATTCATAACGCTTGAAATAAAATACGAGTGCAATGGCAGGAATCGCAAGCAGATTCAGCAAGTGGACGCCAATGGAGAGCCCCATGAGGTATGCAATCACCAAAATCCATCGCAAATGACCTGGCTGATCTGCCACTGACTCCCATTTTAAAATGACCCAAAACACCAACGCAGTGAACAGCGAAGACAATGCATACACCTCACCTTCTACAGCCGAAAACCAAAAGCTATCGCTAAACGTATAGGCCAGAGCACCAACAGCTCCTGAACCTAGCACCGCCCAAATCTGTGCGGCACTCATTCCTTCGCCCGCATTCCCCGTGAACTTTTTGGCCAGGTGGGTAATGCTCCAAAACAGAAAGAGAATGGTGAACGAACTGCTCAACGCCGAAAGCGCATTGGCAAATATGGCTGCAGTTTCAGGCGTCGAAAATACCATGAGAAAACGCGCAAGCAACATGAAAAAAGGTGCTCCTGGGGGGTGACCTACCTCCAACTTGTACGCGGAAGCGATGAATTCGCCGCAGTCCCAGAAACTAGCAGTGGGTTCAATGGTCGACAGGTATACAATCGTCGCGATGGCCCAGATGCCCCAGCCCGTCCAATTGTTCAATTTTTGATAGCTCATGTTCGTATTGGCAATCGCTCTTGATTTGCCGACACGAAGTTAATGCACCTCCCGAGATGAATCACGCCTGATTTGACGCTGAATCACCGGTGTTTTCAACCGCTTTATTCAAGGTTCAATGCAAAATCCTCAACCTTGTGTGCACAGGCTCTCGGCCCTCTACGATCCAAGTCAAAACGTACCATCCATCAGCGAATTGAGCGATATCCAATTCACCTGATGGGCTGAACACTTGCTGATTTTCAACGATGCGGCCATCAAGGGTATAAACGAGCAACTGAGCAGACCGATTGAGATCACGCTCCTGCCAAAACAAAGAGCCACTCGTTGGGTTTGGCCAAATCACAAATGAAGGATCTGATTCAGTTACGCCGTTGATTTCGGTAGACCCTGTGCAATCGGAGCAAATCTCGACTTCAGCAAAAACACCAGATGGACATTCGGGCGTCTCGTAACCTGCGCTGAAAACATGGCACCCATCCTCCTCAAATGTGTACGTCAAAGCCTCGACACCATAATCGTAAGGTTCTCCGTCCAAAGTCCAAAAGATGGTAGCGTCATCGGGTTGATTCAGAGCGCCAATGAGAAATTCGTTGCACTCGATTTCGCCCACTTCCACATCGAGAAGACAAGCCTCTTCACCACAGCCTTCGATCTCTATCTCCCAATCGTACAATTCACCTTGGCACGTGAAAGAATATAGTTCAGCCGTCACAACGTATACACCGTCGCTTGGAAAGGAATAATCGAAAAACATACCCGCAGTCCATTCAATCAACTCCCCATTCACAGACCAGCCAATCTCCGTCAAATTTGGATCGTAGAGCCAGAACAAAGCATCGCATCCGCCAAGGTATTCGACTTCCATCGATTCGGGATCCGGGCAATCACTGCTTTCGAGGTTGGTGTAACAAGCTTCCATGCCTTGAGGACAAGCGTCGCTGTACACCTCCACGCAAACGTTCCAGTATGGATTGAAGTCAAATCCAGCCTCAAAAGTCAAGCCATTCTCGCTCGTTGGCGGCACCACTTGGCCATCGATGTACCATTCGATGATCGCGCCTTCCGGTTGATCTGGAATCGAAAATGTGTACCACATACCATCCACACTGCTTACATCCATCTCCAAGGTGCATTGCTCCTCGCCACAACCCTCCACCACAACCGTAGTGGTCAAATACACCCCCATTGGGCAATCATACGAGGTGAAAAAAGCAGTCACCTCGTAGGTGCCCGAATTTGGGAAATCATGCTCTATGAAATGGCCTCCAACGACCGGTTCACCCCCATCTCCAAAGTTCCACTCGACCTCCTCTCCCTGCTGAAAACTGCCAATTTCAAACGCCCATGAACACCCTTCACCTTCCACATAATCGACGACATCGGGGCAGTAAAATTCCATTGGAGTTTCAACACAGAATTCTGTTATCCATGCGCCTTGATTACCATCTTGAATCCATCCGCTCAAAATGATGATGTAATCGGATTGCATCAATTGCACTTCGATCGCATTCGGATTCACGCTCGCACCTTCGATCGCGATGAAATAACAACCGACAGGCAAGCACATTGGCGCAAAAACCCCAGCATCTGTGACCTCCCATAGGCCTGTCTCCGCTATTTCGTTGTTGGAAAATGAAATCTCATATTCCACATTCAGTTGAGGAATTTCTCCCTGAGATTGATTGAATATTGCAAACTCGACATTCGCACAGTCCTGTGCCATTGCCGCATCTACAAACAATAACAGAGTGAATGAAAACACCGAGACGGTTAAGGCTTGTAAACTTTGCATCTGCTCTTATTTCTTAATGAACCGACGGGTGAATCGACCGACCTCTGTTTCCACAGACAACACGTACAAACCGTCGGCCAAATGCTGAATGTCCGCCTCGCTTCGATTCGGATTGCATTGCATCACTTGAGCCCCAGAAGCGTCTACGATGGTTGCGGTCAACACCTCCAATTCGCCCCAATTGAAGCGAATCGTTGTGGTTGCTGGATTGGGATAGAGCTCAAATGATGGCGCATCCACCTCGCTGATCTCCACCGGTGAAATGTTTTCTTGGTATTCCATCACATAACCTTCTGGAGAACCGTATCCAAAGAGGTTGTTCGCAAAGAAGTCCAAATCGCCATCGCCATCGATGTCTGAGAACTGGATGGAGCGAACTCCGAGGTTGTTGTTGGGAAGATTGATTCCCGCCAGCAGGCCAAATGGATTGTTCACCGATGCTGCGAATGAAGGCGCAGAAGCACTGCCTGTATTTTCAAAGTATTGACAAACAGAATTTGCCGCCACCGGCCCCGAGAAATAAAGACTTTGAAGCAAATCCAGATCACCGTCTTGGTCCAAGTCAGCGGCTTCCAGTGAGAATGAGAGCCCCCCATATTGAGCCCCATCAGCTGAAGGCAGCAAACCAAATGGCTCCAGCACTGGTGGAGCAAATGAGGGGTTCGTTGCGGAGCCCGTATTCTCACACCAATACATCTCATGGAACGCGGGATCACCTGTGTAATCCGTCAACGTTCCGAGAAAGTCTACATCACCGTCACCGTCAATATCAGCGCATTCAAAAGCATAGGTGTACAATTCTGAATCTTTCGATGCAAACGAAGCTGACACATCCAAACCAAATGGATTCAATTCCAACGCACCAAACTGAGGAGAAGCGGGCGTTCCCGTGTTCTCCACCCAAAACATCGCATTGGCGACGTAAGCGTAGCTATAAGGACTGTAATTGTAGAGATAGGCATATTGAAAAGATCCAACGATATCATAGTCGCCGTCTTGGTCCAGGTCAACAACATCAAAATCAATCCCTGACAGCAATTCCAATTGATCCCATCCTTCAATCGTCCCAGCGTCAAAGCCAAAGGGATTGGATTGAATCGGCCCAAATGCGGCCTCAGATGCTGAGCCCTCGTTTTCTTGAAAAACAATGTTCACTCCATAGTCGTAGCCGGCGGTGACCGGAAGTTCCAACCCAATGAAGTCCAAATCACCATCGCCGTCCAAATCCACGAACTCCGTGTTGGTGAGCCCAAGTGTTTCTTCCGATTGAATGACTAGCCCAAACGAATTGGGCTGAACGGGTCCAAAATCCTGAGCATTTGCTTGAGCAGTGGTTGCTCCCAAAAATAGCAAGCCCCCCAATGCGCGTTTGATGGCACGTGTCGAACAAAGGTGTTTCAATTCCACAACCATGCGGTGGACCTTGAGTAAAAGTCGTTCTGCTTGTTGCGTAACCTTGCCGTTGGCCTGCTCTATGGCACGGTGAGCACGCTTTGCGGCGTGTGCGAGTTGCCGGCGTTTTCTTGCGTAATGTTGATTCATATTCTTTCTATTTCATTGCTTAATCGTTGCCGTCTTTTGACGGTTGACGCCAGAATGTGGTGTCTGGAAGGGTAACGCCGTCGGCATGAACAGGATCCTTCGGATTGATGATGTTGGGCTTGCGCTTGCCTTTGATCACATGGACATCATAAATCTCTTCCACGGAACTTTGGTACTGGATAACGCCCACTTTTGACCGAGTCGGCAAATGAAAAATGGCAATCCCTGCTTGGTTGTTGTTTAATTCACCGGCCAACATTCCAAATGTTTTTGATTTCTCTCGAATCTTCGAAAGTCCGATGAACAGATAATCTTCATGAAAAGACATGCCGCGAACAAAGCCTCCAAACGATGCAATCACTTCTTTCTCGCCAGTGGTTCGATGGATGCGCACCAATTCGCCTGTGGCAGAAGTCAAGACGTAAAGTTCGCCGTTGATAAGCGTCGGTGAATGAGGCATTGCCAACCCTTCGGCCAAAACTGTGTTGCTCTCGACATCCATGACGATGCCCGTCTTGGTGATGTTCTCACGCCAGCTGTGCCGTTCATTGCCTTGGTTGAACGCCGTCACGTAACGTGGCCGGCCGTCCTCCATTGCGAGGCCGTTGAGGTGGCAGCGATCTTCCGGTGCAATGCGATCCACGAAGTGTGGCTGCCACACCGGCGTGAAGTTATACGCATCGTCCACCTTCATCAGGCATGAAAACAAGGTATTCACCGCGATCAGCCCCCCGCCTGCATCAAAATGCACATCGTGGATATCCAATGGTCCTGTGAAGTACGCCGCACGCGGCATGTACATCGCGTCGTAAACGTTGGGTGATTTGGGGTAATGTGCGGCCAGCTGCTGGGAGTTTCGAAACACCAACACCTGATTCAAGCAGGCGATGGCCAATCGGTCCGTCTTAGGGTCCTCCGCCACCCCCATGGCCTTTTCAAAATTGCGAGGAAGTTGACTGAGCGACTGATCGTCCTTGGCCGAAAGGAACACCACCTTGCCCGCTTGATAAGTTGACAGAGCAATGCTACACCCCAGCCCTTGCAACAGAGCAGGGACTTGAGGCGTGTAGGTGCAACTGAAAGGCGTGGGTAATTTTTGGCTCATTTCTATCCGGTGAATCGCAAGACTACGCAAAAACAACCCTTCATGCCTGCAATCGGTTGCTCATACCTGATTTTAATCAACAAACCTCGGGTCTGTAGGCATCACTTCACCACAAGATTTGCACGTCCGCAAAGACTCACTGCCGTAAAACTCACGAAAACGTGGCAAAAAATCCTTCTCGATGTCCTGCAACTCAAAATACGTTTGGTGAAGTGGGTGATTGCACGCATCACAAAACCAAAGCAGTCCGTCCTTGGCATCCGTGCCTGCGCGTTTGCACTCAATCACGAGACCGAGCGAACCCTCCTCACGCATCGGGCTGTGCGGGACTTTTGCAGGATGCAGGTACATATCACCCGGTCCTAATTTCATGTCCACAGGTTTTCCATCCTCTTGAATGCGCACCGTAATATTCCCCTCCAACTGATAAAAAAGCTCCTCTGTTTCGTTGTAATGGTAATCCTTACGGGCATTAGGGCCGGCCACAATCATCACGATGTAGTCTCCACTTTCGACGTAGAGGTTCTTGTTGCCAACGGGTGGCTTGAGCAAGTCCCGATGGTCTTCAATCCATTGGGTAAGGTTGAATGGCTTGGCAATTGACATGAGGTGAAATTAAGGAAACTCACGTCAATTTGAACTGCGAACAGGCAAACTCACCAACGCCACACCGAGGAAAATTGCGGCTGCGCACAAAACGGTATACCACCCTAAGTCCGATGTGTAATCCCTTCCACCTGCAGAAGCCAACAGAAACGAAAATCCCGTTGTGAGGATGGGTTGCAGATAAATGTAGATGCTCACAACCGTGGGTTGCACAATGCGCAGCGCATAAATATTCAGCAAGTAAACCATGAACGTTGTGCCCAACACTACATACGCCAAACCCTGCCAGTCCGAAAGTTCAAACGCACTCCAGTCGACCGCCAAAGCCTGTTCCATACCAATTGGCAACACCCAAACCGCACCAAATGCAAACACCCAAGAAATCACTGTTAACGGCCGGTATTTTGACATCAGCGGCTTGACCAGAACGAGATAAAACCCATAACTCGTCGCATTCAGAAGGATCATCAAGTCGCCTTGCCAAGATGAATAATCGCCTTCGGATTGCCCTCCGATGATCATGAGGGTGACGGCGCCTATCGCTCCCAATGCAATACCCAAAACCTTGCGAGAGGTGATTGCTGTGCCCAACAAAACGGAAGAAATCCCCAAAACTAAAATGGGATTGGAAGTCATGATTAGCGAAGCGTTGACGGGACTTGTGGCGTCCAAGCCGTTGAAAAAAAGCAATTGGTTTGCTGCTACTCCCGTGGTGCCACATGCAAACAGTCTCCACCAATCTGCAGGATCAATTCGATCCCAAGGCCTTCCTCCGGCTAACAACGCGCCTCGAAGCAGCCAGAACAAACCTCCTCCACCCAGGACACGCAAAACAATGAACCCACTCGGACCAATTAAATCAGGCATCAAGCCCTTGGCAACCAGATAATTCCCTGCATACGTCAAGCCCACAATGAGCAATGCAAGATGAGCCAGATACGTCTTCATGAAAAATTAAAGTGCCGCACGCGCAGCTTCCACAGAAGCCTTCGCAGAACCTGCTGTGACGCGATCGTCAAACAAGAAAACTGGTCGTTTGAGGAAGGTGTATTCCTCCAAGATGAGCCTCCGGTAATCTGCTTCGGTGAGTGTTTGATCGGCCAATCCCATGGAGCGAAATTTCATGGCGCGTCGAGAGAATAACGCCTCATACGAGCCCGCTAATTCCTTCATTCGGTCCAGATCTTCGGCAGAAACCCCCTCCGATTTGATGTCCACAACCTCACAACCATTTTGCTCCGGTTGCAAGTCATCAAAAATGCGCACGCATGTTTTGCATGTAGGCAAAGTGAATGCTTTTTTCATGGTTTTCAATTAAGCGTTTTCCATTTTTTCAATCAAGTCGTTCAAACCAGACTTCCAATCATTTTCATTGTCAATCACGACATCTGCTTTTACCTTCCAAGGTTCAATGAATTGGATGTCTGCTGGGCGCACGTGATGCTTCCATTGGTAACGCACTTCCTCTTCTGTATAGCCCCGCTCTGAGCCGTCTCGGGCAATGCGACGAGCAAGGCGCGTTTCGGGAGAGGCATCGATGTAGCCCACCAAATCTACACGTTCTTCCATTTCAGGATAAGCCATGGCAAACAATCCTTCAACGATGAGCCATTCCTTGGGGTCGATGGTCACGGTCTCGGACTTCATCACATCCCGGTTGTACGTGTAAGTGCTCAAATGAATGGATTTACCCGCCCGCAGAACATCGATATCGCTGACCATCGTTTCGTCATCAATGACCACTGGCAAGTCGAAGTTGGTTTGTCCGTTTTCATCCACCGGAAGCTCCGACTTAGGACGGTAATAATTATCCAAAGAAAGCACTGCAGCGCGGCCCTCAAAATGCTCCCGCAATCCATCAAGCACGGTCGATTTACCCGAGCCACTTCCTCCTATCAATGCGAGTATTTTCAATTTAGTTCCTTTTCAATGTTGTGTCAGCCCTCTCAAGTTCCGAAGCAAAATCACGGCCGTTTGCAAGGCGTGGAGGCTTGTTCTGTCCGCCCAATTTACCCCGATTCGCCATGGCCTGGTGAAAGGTTCCCTTTTGAAGCACGCGCAACTTTGCCGTTTGCAAGATTGCACCTGAAATCAAATCTCGGTAATACGGATTGCGCTGCAATACGCCTTCATTCGCGGCTTTGGCGAAGGCCTCAACATCCGATGGTTCCTCAGAAAATTCAACGAACCACTCGTGAAAAGGCAGCCCCTCTGCAGGGCTCACCTCCGGTGCCACGTGGAATTCTGCCACCACTCCACCTGCTATTTTCATCGCTGCCTGGACTGCTCCTTCCACTTCCTCAGCAATCACGTGTTCACCAAATGCACTCGTGAAATGCTTTATTCTGCCCGTGACAACAATGCGGTATGGGTCGCTCGAAACAAATTTGATGGTATCGCCGATATCATAGGCCCACAAACCCGCATTGCTCGAAATGATCAAGGCATACTGCACGCCCATTTCAACTTCATGCAGCCCCAAACGGCGTCGATTTGGTTCAAAATATTCGTCCGCGGGAATGAATTCATAGAAAATTCCATCATCGACATTCAAACGCAATCCCGGATTCTTCAATTGATCTTGGTAGGCAAAAAAACCTTCCGATGCCGGGAACAATTCGACGGTATCCACCTCACATCCAATGAGTGTTCGGAAACGCTCGCGGTACGGTTCAAAGGCCACGCCACCAAACACAAACAACTCGAAATTCGGAAAGACCTCTTTGACGTTGGCAGCACCCGTTACTTCCAATAGCCGTTCGAAGTAATTCTGAACCCACGAGGGAATGCCGCTGATCAAGCGTAAATCTTGATCCTTCGTCTCCTCTACAATGGCATTCACCTTGGCTTCCCACGGCTCAGTGCAATTGGCTTCAAACGAAGGAAGACGATTCGCTTGCAAGTAATCAGGAACGTGGTGGGCGACAATGCCACTCAAACGACCCATCAAAATTCCGCCTGCTGTCTTGGACAACTCGGGTGAACCCTGGAGGAAAATCATCTTCCCATCGACAAATCGAGCGTTACGAGCATTGTGGATATACTGCAGCAGCGCATTCCGTGCCGAACCGATGTGGTTGGGCATGGAATCAGGTGTGATCGGAATGAACTTGGCTCCACTGGTCGTGCCACTGGTCTTGCAGAAGTAATCGGGTCGACCTGGCCAGAGCACATCGGCTTCCCCTTTGACCGCTTTATCCATCCACGGTTTCAATCCCTCATAATCCCTGACAGGCACAGCCACTTGGTACTGCGCCAAGGTCATGCCAGGCTGCAACCCGTGGTCACGACCAAAAGCAGTGGATTCAACGCGCTTCAGAAGGTGCTGCAACAGCCGCTCCTGTCGGACGTGCGGACTCCCTGCCTTTTTGGATTCCCGCGCAGCAGAAATGCGAGCGATGGGTCGACTCAACAGGGACTTAAGACTCATGGTACGAATTTACAATTCGATCGCAGTGCATCATAAAAAAAGGGCGGTCATGTGACCGCCCTTTTCAATTCATATGTTCTTCGTCTTACTTGACGATCATCTTCTTAGTCAAACGCATTCCGTCAGCTACCAATGTGTAGGTATAGATTCCACCTTGGAGGTCCGAAACATTCATGTCCACTTGGTGGTTTCCTGCAGGAAGCTGACCTCGCTCAATCGCTTGGATCAAACGCCCTTGCAGATCACGCATTTCCATCGTCACGTTCCGAGTCTGCAACAATTCAAAGCGAATCATGGTCGTACCATCTGTTGGGTTCGGTATGTTTTGGAACAACTGGATGCCGTTGCGATTCGCAATCTCGTCAACTCCAACACGCTCTGACAAAATCAGGCGAATTGCAGGCGATGCTGTCTGCGAAGTGAACCACACGAAATCACCACCACCTGTGAGGTTATAGTCCCCTGTAGAGTTGTCTGTATCCGTATCTGCATTTCCGAGAACTGTAAGCTGTGCTTCGCTCTCAAATTCATTGATCACTGCAGCGAAATAAGCATTCTCTGTTCCAACTTCAATGGGGTCTTCGAATGGCAAGTAAACGTACTCGCTTGACGCGGCAGAACCTGGTGTCCACGCATCATCATATGTCCAGTAAGCCGACTCAAAAGGCGCATCTACAAGAGCCCCTGATCCGTCATTTTCATACAATCGCGTCTCGAACTCCAAATCACCGCCTCCGCAGTTAGGCCCAAAACGAACCGTCACTCCGTACGCCGTTGAGCCTTCGTTGGTCATGGTGTAGTAATTGCCGTATCCACAAGGGTTGAACAACCCTGCAATTTCGGAATCACCTGGACCGAACTCCACGTCCAAGTTCGCCTCGTCATCATGGCCGTACTCATCGTCACTGTAAACGATGACCTTGCTGATCGTGTTATCGTCTGGATTCTCGTCTTCGTTTGCAGAAGCAATGGTTGCCTGCAATACGTAGTTACCTGTTTCCGATGGGGTCCATCCTGTCGCGACGTAAATGGTGTCTTGTGGATTTGCAGGGCAGTTGATAGCATTTCCAAAGCTGTTGACTGTGCCGAGCTCTTCGATTGTTGTGCTCAACACGTTTCCACCTTCATCCAAAACTTCGATGGTGACCGTAGTCTCATCTTGGTTGACATTTCCTGAGTTGCGGTAAAGCAATCCCGCCAAAAGGCCTCCGTCAGCCTCTGAAATCGCCTGCTCAATAGGCGTTACTCTGTACTCCCAAATCCCGAACACATCACCGTTTGTCAATTGAACGGCGGCCAAATCGTTGTCCACCGGATTCTCAGAAATGGTGACGTCGTCAATGCCCCAGTAGTAGTGGCTGTATGCGTCTCCGGTTTCTGGAGCTTGGAGGTAAGAAAATCGAATCTGCACGTCAGCGTAATTCGCAGCGACACATGAAATATCAACAGATGTTGTCAAAGCATTCGCAGATGCTGTATTCGCAGATTCAATGAATGTTCCGTGCGCGTCAAAAGTGGTCCAGTTTGCACCGCCATCATTGCTCGCTTGCAAATAGAGCGGAGCGTAAGGGTAGCAGCAGTATCGGAAATACTGTTCCCATGTGATGATCACGGAACCTGAAGCTGAAAAGTCGATGGATGGAGATGTAATCCATCCTTCCGTGTTTTCAACACCATCGGCAATCGGTGTATTGAAGTAGTCACAATCGAATACCATCCAGCCATTATCGGCAGTGGTGGAGTTCAAGGAACCAATGTTCGTTGAAAATTCGCCCGCCGGTGGCTGCACACCAGAAGCTGATCCATCAGCGTAGTAGCCGTTACCAGCAACGTCGACGTGCTGCCATATCTGACCCTCGCCTGTGTCTTCAACTGTGC
>Ga0206677_10001449_pt1 | contig 21972 bp, 36 predicted proteins | sample M130m12015metaG_FD_155475 | JGI IMG/M metagenome (GOLD analysis project Ga0206677, IMG submission 155475) | Ammonia-oxidizing marine archaeal communities from Monterey Bay, California, United States - M1 30m 12015 | ecosystem: Environmental > Aquatic > Marine > Intertidal zone | place: USA...
TAGCAATCTTAGCTTTGCGTGGTGATAGTAGTGCAGCACATTCTTGAGCTGCTGCTTGTCCCACCTCGTCCATGTCAAACATAAAGACTACTGATTCAAACTTCTCTAACCACTCGATAGATTTTTTAATATCTCTCTTGGCTCCTGCTGCGCCTGTCTTGACAGATACTACTGCCCATTTATGATCAAAGGCTTGCGACACAGACATAGCATCGATCTCGCCTTCCGTAATTACACAAGTACGTCCTCCATCTCGCCATAAGCTTTGACCAAAGAGACCAGCTTCTTTCAGATCACCCACGACAGCAAATGTTTTATCAGGATAACGAAGCTTCTGCGCTACAGTCTTACCATTCCTATCTTTATAGTTGGCAACCTGTACTCCGTCACCTGTCTGGTAATCCCAAAAGCGTGTAGTCTTTTCAGTTAAACATCTTTTAACTAATGGTTTATATTCACCTGTCTTGAAGTTAACTTCTCTAACTACATTATCCACTATTCTCTCCTGTTCATCTGCTTGTCCGTAGTGCTTACAACTAAAACAAAAGGTGTGACCATCAGAGTACAAACTATTTGCATCCGATGAGCCACACTTCTTGCATGGAGTGTGCATTATAAATTCACTCTCCGTTGATCCATCCATCTGGTATGATTTCCTCTGCCCATATAAAATTGTGTTTGTCAGCCCATTCACCGCAAGTCATCTTCGTTCCATCCTTGCGTTTCTTTGCACCTTGCACTGGACTGTTCGCTCGTTGAAATAAGAATCTAATGTCTAACTCTGGGTGTTGCTCTTTCATGTTACGCATCTTGCGCTGTGCGTCCTGCCGAAAGTATCCCTTCACCTCGATGTACGTTTCACCAATCTTAAGATCAGGTGTGTAGTTCCTAGTCACCGTGTAGGGTAGCTTACAAGGTTCATACTCATAAGCTACTCCACGGTTTTTGAGGTTGAGTTGCACTCGTTCTTCTAGGGTCGATCTAGAAGTCAGCGGCATCTGCAAACTCCTCTGTTACTTCAGAGTCGTTAGACGCTGTGTTGCTAGGAGGGGGTGCAACATAGCCGTCTTCCTCATCAAAGACACTAGTCGCAGAGTTACCATACTCAACTAGGTCTATTACTTGTACTGCCTTTAGTCTTAAGGATACGCCCACCTTCTTGGTTGACTGCATGATGTAAGGAAACGGTTCAAACGCTACCTTAACTCGTGAGCCATTACCAATTAACATATCTTTTGGCAGTGGTTGTTTCTTTGCATCTAGTACAGCAGGAGCTTGTTCATAATAGCTTCCGTCTTTACGCTGTACCTTTGCTTTTAGTTTAAACTTAAATTCTACTTTACCAGTATCGTCACCAGTGTCTTTATCGTAGACTGTTTGCACTACATCCTGAGTGGTCAGAGTATTCTTCAGTGGTGGCTTTTCTTTCACTGCTCTTTTAAATTCCTCTTGGACTATTTGTTCTAGTCGCTCACTCATCTCTGCCGCTTCCTCTTGAGAAAGCTGAAGGTTGATACTGTAGTCACCTAATGGATTCCACTTTGTATCTGGCTCAAGAACTTTTGCCCATTGCGCTGAACCTTCGAGTACCATAATATTTTTCGCCATAAATTATATTCCTATATGTTTAAGTTTTAGTTTGGACTGCTTATGGGGCATGACCTTTTTCTATGCAAAAAAGTAGTCACTTTTTAACACCTCCTCGATGTCAAGTTCCCCTTTGGTTGGAGGTAGTGGCACATCCGTTCCCTCCGTTAATGTTGTTACTGCGCTATCGTAGAGATTTTGCAGCACATCATGTTCTTTGTACATCTCCACAAACGCCTCTCTTAACTTATCGTTAAGCTTTGGCATGTTTGGTGAGTGTGTTCCGTAGCTATCGTGTACCATTGCGAAATCAGTAACACCGCTCTCTACGCACTTCCCTACTGTAAAGGTTAAAGCCGCAGCATCTAATGAATGCACAAGGTTAGGACTAGCCCCTGACGCTGCTTTGCGCGCATCTACGGAGTCATCTATTGGCTTAGAATAGTTAAGCCTAACTACTGATCCGTTAAGGTGTGTAGCTATCCTTAGTTTCCTTTGCTCATTATATGTCTGCCTTACCAGTAAGCCTGTTGGTGTGTGCCACTCAAACATCTTACCTTGTTTTGCATACAGCCTAGCAATTTCTTTAACGTAATCCATCACTGAGTGTGCTGAGACAATAACCTCATTGATTGCTTGCCATACAAAACCTGACAGATACATTGAAGGCTTGAAGAAATCATCATTCCAAGGGTTACGCCCCTTACACTTTTCTTCTAAAGATTCCTTAATGTATTCTGTACAAGCGTGTCGTGTACCTGAGTACGGCACAATCATCACTGGTCTCTTAGTTAACTTCCTGCATACACCTACATCAAGTAACTGTTTCGCCAACTGTGTGTCTTGTTGTTGTAACAACTCTGTTGCGCGTTTTGCTACGTCTGTGTAAATGTCCTGCGGTACTTCACTTGGTAGTAAGTTAACTGCCCTACCTCCCTCTTTGTCCCTGAGCATTGCTGAGAGGTGTTGTAAGCCATTGCACGAGCCATCACTAGCACAGGGTAGGTGCGTCTCAAAGTGCTCCCCAAACTGCCTAGCGTTGCTGTACAATGCCCACTCATAACACCATGCAAGTGCTTGCCAAGGTTTATCTGCTTCCTGCCACCATCTGTTAGTTAAGGGATCGTTATAAACATCGACAGCGTTCTCTACGTTCATGTACGCCCACATCTCTCGATCTTCTAAACTTACCTTATCTACTCCAAATACATTAGCACCATGTATAGCCAACCATCTAGCTTCTTCGTCATTCGTGATAGTAGCTGGGTTAGCAAACTCTAACAATGCTTTGCTGTAGTCAGCGTTCTGTGGTGAAAGGAAAGACTCTACTGGATACTTACGTCCACGAAAGTCTAACTGCCATACATACCACATCTTCTCTCTATGTGCATACTCTTCTGCAAGTTGTATTGTACGTTCAACCTGTATGCGTTTAGACATAGATTTGTTATTGAAACTGTGAATCTTGTTTCGCTCTCTTTTAAACTCCTTAAACTTAATCTTCTCTTCGTCATTAAGAAACTTAGGCTCTTTACTAAAAGGATATTTAGGTAGCGACAGGTTATCTTTAGGAGGCAAACCCTCCCAAGTCTGTCCACTGTCCCAACACTGCCTAATTGTCTGCGCGACAAACCCATTAATACGCCAAGGTGTTTGCTGTATAGCGTTTACACAAGCGTACTCATGGGTAAGGTCGCACTGTTGCAGCTTATCTACGTAGTCCTGTACAATCTGCCTCATGCCCACACCCTCACGAAAGGTAATTGATTAATATGTTCTGAGTAGTAACCACCACCCCAGAAGTCATCCCAATCTTTAGGCTCAATAACGCAGGGGCTGTACCTTGGTAACGCTACGCTGTTTGTTTCGTTAAAAGCTTTTACCCATTCTTCAGTCTCTGGTGTTGGTACTACAAGGTAAGTGGTTTTCTTTTTCGTTACCTTTTTCTCTAGCCTGACTATGCCTGTTTCTTTAATAATTAAATCAACCAACTTAAGACCTACGTGTATTCTATTCTCACTGCTCCAGTGTGGTATATCTAATCCATCAGATTTTATCTTGTGGTCAAGACCGTACCGCTTGTGGTCAAAACCTTTATCTGATTTTTTGTTAGCTAGTGTAAGTACATTGGTTGCTACTTCTTTATCTAGCTCTAGCCACTTGTCTAACCTCATCTGTGTTTCTATTTGTATTCCTATAAACTTAGCTACGCCTAAAAGTGTGGGCTTCCTGACCATGTTATCTACTAAAGATATTAAAGCTAAGTAAGCCATCTGCCCTTCGTCACAACCTTTAGTTAAATTCTTAAAGGCTGACTTTGTTATCATCTTGTGGTTGTTGTACTCAACTATCGCATCCATTAATGGTTCGACAATACCCTTGATGATGGTGCGCCCGTGCTTAGTCTTTGATCCTAAATCTTTAGATAATAAATCTTCTAAACTTTTATTGTAGCGGTGTATCCCTGACTGTACCATGCGGTACTCTAAGTCTATTTGATCATCCAATGTTGCCATCATTTACCTCTCTTACGCCACAATTCTGTGGGGTTGGTGGCTTTGCTAAAACTAACTACGTTAGCGGAGCAAAGGATTATGTAGATTGTGTTGTACATTCCAGTATATATATTAATCTTGTTACGGTGGCGTGATAAGGTTTCAAGGGCTTTTCAGTCCTCTGCTCTACCGACTGAGCTACCTAGGCATCTAGGTTTCGAGCCGTTTTTAAAATCTATCTCACGCCACTTAAGCCACATTACGCCACACTGCGCCACAGGCTATGCTTCGAGTAAATTAGACCCGCCAACCATAGTTGAAGTGTCCCATTTAGCATACTTAAGAGTGGTTGCAATATTTTTATGACCCATGTAACGCATGATGTTAGCAGTGTCCCAACCCTTCTCAGTAAGTCGTGTTGCCGTAGTATGTCTCCATGTATGCCAACACTTATTTGTTAGACCTAAGTTCTCACGAACCTTGTCCCAAGCAAACCTATGCTTGTATAATTCAGAGTTAAAAGTTTTACGCCTACGCAGTATCTCTTCTACTCTTTTTGTTACAGGCATCAGCAGTGCTTCACCATTCTTCCTGTCTGGTATGTAAGCACCATACACTTGCGAACCATCTTCTCTAGTTTGCTGCAACTTGATTAACTTATCGCCATCAACCTTCAACACCTCAGAAGCTCGCATACCTGTGTCTACTGCCACGATAGCATAGTCATGTAGGTAGTCTTCACCTAACCTCTCAAACTCGCTTAGAATGGCATTCTCTTCGTCCTTCGTAAAGTATTCAAGCCTCTCTCTGCCCTGCTCACTTTGACGTTTAAATTTAGGTACAGAAGTTAAAGCTCCTTCATCAACAGCATTGTCTAAACAACGCTTAAGACATGAGATATGTCTGTTTACTGTTGAAGGTGCATACCCTTGGTTCTCTCGCATCCACTTGATCCAGTCAAAGACTGTAGTAGTGCTGATACGATTGATGGGTGACTTCTCGCCCCAATACTTACAGACAATACTTTGAATAAACATTACTTGTCTTTCATTCTTAGTATTAGCCCAGTAGTTTTCATGGCATCGATCAAACGCATAGCGTAGCGTCCATCCTGATGCCTTACCAGTCTCTCTGTTTACCTCCATAGCTGTAGGCATATTACCCTGAGCTATGTCTCGCTTCCACATAGCCTCCAGTAGCGAAGCATCTTCCTTAGTGGAGAGAGTTTTTCTGAAGCGTTTGCCTTTGAAAGTAACGTAAGCTTCCCAACCGCTACCTCTTTTAGTTACACTCATGCTATGCCTCCTGTTAAAAATACTGCTACGCAACCAATCGCATAACAAGCACCGCAATATAACGCGCCTTCTATTAAAAAATTCATAGTCTTATCCTCCTTGCTAAGGCTCTGCCTCGCTTTGTTACCTCGATAAACTTCTCAATACGTCTATCGGGATTCTCATATAGTTTAACTAAATCGTGATCTACTAGCACTCGTAAGTTTCTACTTGCACTAGCACTGGACGTATCCATAAACTCACCTACGTCCATAACCCTCAGCGTCTCTGCGTTAACGAAAGTACGTTGAGCGATAATTAAAAAGGCATACACAGTTTGAATGTGCATCCATGCGTCAATCTTTCTGAACTCTGTTAGTATTCTTATGTGTTCTTTTAAGTCTCGACCAGACAATACACCCTCCTAACCAACTGACCATGAAGTCAGCTTTTGTTTTACAAATCCTTGGCAGTTTGTACCATCCCCACAGGCACTTACCCAAAGATATTTCATAACGATAAAACTTTAATAGCATTATAACTCCTTTGTCAAGTTTCTACGTTAGCGTATATAGTTGTATCAGGTGGATAATCAAGAACTATCGATTCAATTTGAATCACCTTTTTTACTTGACTTGGATTCAGGATTCACTTTCTCTGTGGGTAACTTTTTCTTCCCAAAGATAGCATCCCAGTTAGACTCAAACTTTTCTTTATCTACTTTTCGGGGGCGTGAGCCTTTACCCCCATGCGTTGCTTCACTCATGCGCCTTGTTTCTCCATTTCTTTAATCATAATATCTAGGTAGTCCCTGCCACCCTCTCGTACTACTTTCTGTAGGGCTTCCTGCTTGGCTCTACCTTTTTTGTATACGCCATGGTCATCGCTATGATAGTACAGCATATCGTGCTTACGGCACTGCTCCTCAAATTCCTTTAGTGTTGGTAGGCTCATGTCCAGTTCTCCTCTAATTTTATTTCTTTCATTTCGTTGCCGTGAAACTGGTTGTAGTCATTGCACTGGTGCGCTATTACTTTCCATTCCTCATCCTGCTCTTGGTAGTAGACAACAACCTCTATTTCACTGTTCCAGTTAAACTTGTATTCACAATCACCTAAGACCTCGCTTCTAGTCTTCCCTGCAATTGAGATACCCGCGAAGATGCCCTGTACAAACTCTCGAATCAAGAGCATCTTTTTCATGTTAATCCACATCTTTAAATTCCTCGTAGTGTACTTCTTCTTCTGATGGATAATGTACTAGCTCGAACCCTGCGTAGCCTGTGCCATCGTCATTGAGCCTGAGTACAATGTCATAGTCGAGTAGCTGTTTGATTACATTGCCGTCATTATCTTTTAGCTCTATTTGTACGTGTTGATCTTCTAATTGATGATCCATGTTACACCTCTATAGGTTAGTTACTAATTGTGTCACACCGCGAGCCTTCTCAGCTTCGAGGTAGTCTAGCCAATGGTAGCTAGGGTCTTGATCGTCATCTTCCATGTCCCACAACCTTGCGCGTTCCTTGCGTATGGCTGTGTTTATATCTTCAAACTTTGCTTCTACTACTGGGTTAGCTGTTAGCATTGAAATACTCCGTTAGTGTAGATAAAAAATATTATAACCGATACTGTCAACCATTGCCAAGTGCACATGCTTACCTCGCTAATAAGTTAAACAATAAATTACTACGTAGTGTCTTAAGGTCTGCCTCCCCGATAGAGTGCAACTCGTGCAACTCTATGCGGAACATTTGGCAAAGTCTCATATCTAGTTCTTTATCAAACATTAGCTGTCTCCTTATTGTACTCGCGCCAGATGCTGATGAACCCTGCATGGTATCCTTTCTTGCTGTTACCATAGACTACTTCAGGCTCTCTGCGCTTACGGAATCTAGATGCGATAATGTATTGTCTGCGCTTAGTCTTAATCCAATAGCGGTTAACATCTTTATCTTCCACTACATACGCGCCAAGTTTCTCCGCTAGTGTAGCAATTAGGTTTACTGCTCGCGCACAAGTACGCGGTGATGCCTTACTGATTAACTTTAACATTGGTATTACCTCTTAGTTATTTGAACGTGAAAAATGTTTATTAATTGGATACTGCTTACAATGCGCGGTATAGTCTGCATCCCACGCTATACTTACTTCATTGATACCCCAGTCGCTGATAATCTCATCAGGCGATTGGTCGTATTCAAGAATGTAACTAAACCCTGCTATATACTCTACCTCATCTTTTAAGTCTGTAGGGTTGGTAAAGTATACCACACCTATATCGCAATCTTCAACTGCTCCGACTGCATCGTCAAAACTAGTCCCTACGTAGTCAGTGTAGCCCTCGCATTCTACCTCGACAGTGTAGCCCTGCTTCAAGCCCCATCTGATTAGGTGTTCATGTGCCTTTTTCATTCTATCGCTCCTCAAGATCTTCTAAAAATAATATAACATCATCTAAGCACATACCTATTGTAGCCTCTGTGCCATCGTCACTGACTGGTCTTGATTTAGTATAGCCTGACAGTGCCATTTTTACGTCATACAGGTTAAATAAAGCATTGTTTAAATTGTCGTTGTTCATGTTATCGCCTCCGTTGGCGTTGGTTAAATAATTATAATAGAACCACCTCAGCGAAGTGGCTCGATGTAATTACTTAGACTTAAGTGTAGATTCCAATAGCTTGTTTATTGCCTGCCTAGTGCAAGCGTATTTTGCCGAATAATTAGCCTCCTCCCCTTCGTTGTATAATTCCAAGTCATTGATTAAACCATTAACAGTTTGAATGATTTGTTTAGGTTCATCATCTACTAAAATGTTGTAGCCAAAAAGTTTAAGTTCAATTTCCATGCTATTGCCTCCATAGGCGTTCATTAAGTTAGTGATACTATGGTCTCACATCCTGACCCTGCTGTCTAGCCCTGCTCCTACCCTTTCACCGCAGAAAATGCCCCTCTTATCTCAAGCGTCAAAACTGCCGTCAAAATACTATCATGTTGTTGCGAATGATTCTCATTAACATCTGGCGTAGTGGTGCTTGCCAAATGCAAATGAGAATCGTTATCATTATCATTTAGGTTAACGCTGTAACCAGTACCGCTACAACTAGCCCAGTAGCTAGACTCAATACAAAAATGGATTGTAAACGCTCGTTCGCTTGCTCACGTTCAAATTGTTTTTTGGCTATGTAACGCCTTGCTCGCGCTTGCTGTAAATGTTGCATATTATCTACTCCTATGCTGATATAAGTTTAGTCAGTTTGACTAGATTAGACTGGTTGAAAAAGAACCCGTTTTTAGTTTCATCTTGGGCGCGTTCTGCCTTGTTCGATCCTTTACGCTTTAAGACCCCAACACTACCCTCGGGATCTAAAAAGCGTGCGTCCGTATCGTCCATATTGATTAGAGGTATTAGATCTAGCTTATCAGGCATTTTATATTCGCCCTTGGTCTCAGCAGTGTTAACTGCTAGAACAGTCTTAAACCCGCTTTTAATAGCCCTAGCAGTCATTGCCATTGTTTTAGTATTGTTAGCACTACCGCTAAAAGTTAGATCATAATTATCTAGCTTGTTAGACTTCACGCGAAAATAAACCTTAGTGTAATCGTAGAACCTAATAGATGGCATTGTCTCAATGAAGTTTGAAAAATCAATATCAGTAGTACCATTTAATCTAACCGCTAGCGTATCGCCATAGTTTGCGGAGTGTAAAAAGATTTCCGCGCGTAGTGTATCGGCAAAACGTGTTGGCTCTAATAGATAGCATAGCGTGCGCTTAGTCACTGCCTTTTGTGCCTGAGTCATTCCCAACTGCCCGCTAGAAATTAGGCAGTCAGGCTTACAACCAAATAAATCAGCGCCCGCGCATAGCGTTTTGGTTGCTACTTTATCAGCGGGTTGCATGTACAGAATAGCGGTGTTTATCTTGAGCTTTATACCCTTAGAGGTTTTGGTGCTACTGTTAACGTTAACTAATGGCGTATTAACCTTGGTTAGATAGTCCCAGTTTTTAATTGCCCAGGCTTTAACTGCTGGATTGATAGCAGTAGATGCTAGTAATTGCTTTTTAGATACTTGAAGTTTCATAAGATCACCATATAGGTTGAGTTAATTAATATAATAGAACCCGCTAGTTTTAACGGGCTCGATATATTAACTAGATGAAATCAACCCCGCGCATTCTAATGCGTAGGTCGTGTAGCACCATATTAAAAAGCACATTATCTTTTAGGCTATTCAATGGCATGATGCTTAATAGGTAATCGTCGACGGCATCTGCCCGCACATAGCCTTTTAGGTTGTAATCAATAATGGCTTTATTTTGCGTCATTTTGGAATAATAAGTATATGGACTTAGTAGTTTAGATTGAGATAGTTTAGTTAATAACATTATTTAGACTCCCTATCAAAGCACAGATATTCTAGCAATTCATCAAATGCTATTTGCGTTTGGTCGTGCTCATCATCCATGTTCATATTGCTATAATGTTGAAGGTCTGCCGCCAGTGATTGAGTTAAGCGATAAAGGTCGTCGCCGTCGTGCTCCGCTAGATCGAAAATGTTAACGCCAATGTGTAATTTCATGTTGTAGCCTCTTAGGTAGTTTAATAATTAGTTTAACAAATGCCCCTATTGCTAAGGGCATCTATAAAGTAACTATTTATTTAGCTCTCGCTCAGCCTCCCAAATCATAGTTTTTAATTCTTTAATCTCAAAATATTCAGTCATAAAACCAGTAAGGCGGAAATCATCATCTGCCGTCCAATCCTCAGCGAGTGCCCGTTTACAAGTTTTTTGCGTATTAACTGATGATTCTAATGATCGCGATCTAGTAGATAGTGCTAGGCTTATTTGGTGCAATTGATCGCTGTTAAGTTTTAGGGTTGAAGTAGTCATAAGATGTAGCCTCTAATATGTAAATGATAATGATTCGCATTTGCGATTGGGTAGCCCATTGCTAGCCCGTTGATTGGATCTTAACAAATAACGCACATAAATAGTATAGGTAGGGCTGATTGATCGTGACTGGTTCCGCTAATCTAGTCATATTAGGTGATTTTAGGCTGTTTTTAAAAATGCAAAATCGCTTGTAATAGGTCTAGTTTGGCGCGTGTTGGACGATCTTTTTATGAATAGCGTGATATTGCTTTTTTTAAATGGCGTTAGGCGTGCATTGTGCACCCTTAGCGTTGATTTTCTAAAATGAAAAAAACAGATAAAGAGAGACATAAACACTGTATAAATATCCAGTAGTTACTGTATGAATGTACAGCCTGTATGTATATACAGTAGTAGAGCTGCAAGCAGTGGTTTTTATATCCTCTGTAATATCAGCAGTAGCGCGGTGAGATTCCATCCCGTGGCGTAGGTTGTGGCAAATGATAATGATTCTCATTTACAAACCCGTGATAGATGATAATGATTCTCATTCGCATCCATACGGGGGTAACGCCACCGCCCCACATACGATATACCACCTCAGATTTTTGTAACAAAATTAAGACACCCCCAGACAAAGGTAGCGAAGCCCGTGCAAGTTCTAGGGGGTCTTAATTCATTAATAAAGGAGGTGCTGGTGGTGGTATCCCTTACCGATGTTAAGGTAATATTCATCACTCTTTAACATCCCTTAACATCCTTAAACATACTTCTATATACTATAGGTATGTAAAGGGGGGGAGGGGGGTCTGTATTCCTATAAGGGGCATGACCTTTTAAACCCAGTCATAGCAAGGGATTCTCACTTAGCTTTTTAAGGCTTCTTTTAACGCCTTTAACTTGTTCTTTAAGGACAACCACATCTTTCTCAATGTCGCTTGTGCTTGGGATTTCAATGCTGCTAACTTTCTCAGCCAAGTTATCAATCCTGCCACGTAGCTGTTCAATTTCTTTTCCAATCTTTCCAATGTCATTATCTTCTACCCTTGTTTCTAGTTTAACTAACCTACCTTCTAGCTGTGTAGGAGCGTTTGTCTTCTCTAAGGAAGCTACCTTCTCTGTTAGTGTTCCATAACCTATGGCTGCACCACCTATTGAACTAGCTATTCCTATCCATAGTGCTACGTCTTGTGGTTTCATCTTAACATTGCCTCCATGTCTGGGATAGGTGCATAAGCATAATACATATCACTATAGACATCTTGAGCATACCCTTCCCACTCTACAGTTAGCATTGCGGGACTCATGTCGCTTATATTTATAGTAACAGTGTCAAAGAATGCTTGAGTAGACTGAGTGTTAATCACTAGGTCAGCTATAGTGTCTATAACTTGTATGTCTTGAGCGTAAGCTTCAATCATGTTCTTAGTAATAGAAGCCTCTAGCATAGCATCAATACTGGTGTTGTACTGTTGTACATCTTCCTGTTTGATTTCAACTAGATCATTCTCTACTGCATAGTCTTGAGCTGCTATAACGGTTGACTCATTACCTGTAGCAATCATTTCTGCTACTTCTGTTACTTCCATTATATCGCCCGCAGCTTCGATTAGAGACTCTTTAGCTTCTTGGTAGTCATGTTGCTTATCTTCTATGAGATCGTCCAGTACAACGGAAACTAGAGCCTCTGGTGTACTGTTTTGTAAGCCTTGAGTGTACAAACTATTAAACTGGTCTACTTGTTGTTGTGTAAGCTTATACTTATCGCCTGTATACTTATTATATATAACAGTAGTACCAGCTTCCATAGACCAAGCGGTAAAGTCACCAAAGTCGAACAAGCCACTAGCTAAAGTACTGTTAATGTCATCTATGCTTTGCACCAAGGATTCCGTGTCGTATGGGCTTTGGCTTTTCGCTTCGTTTGACAACAGGAAGATCAGGCACAATGCTAGGGTGCTCTTTATAATATTTAATTGCTTTATCACCGATTAGTCCTCCTATCGGGCATGGGGTTTTTGCGTTTAACATCGCATGAAATACTCTAGGGTCATTGCACAGAACACTGGTAGCAGCAACCTTAAGACCTAGTTGTTCTAACTGTCTAGATAGCTTTAACATCTCACATACCTCATCTCTAGTGGATGAACCGTAAGATATACCTATCTGTAATGTTTGAACACCTCGTCCATTAGATACAACACAGACATCTTGGTTGTATACTGGGGAAGCTGCACCGACTGCTGTGGGTACTGGTGTACCTTCTTGACTTACTACAGTGCTTGTTGTTGTGGTTATAGTCTCTGCTTGTGTGTTATTACTAAAGTCACCCTGATTTGCATCATTAGCAAGTACAGGGGAACTTAAGAACACGAGCATTATTAGTTTTTTTAAATCCATGTGTTAGCTCTTTTGGGTGAATTAACATTATAACCGTTAACGAACTTATCTATCTCGTCCATCAGCAGCTTGTTCTTTCTATCTTGCATCTCTTCTTCTACATCAGCAGCCATCTGTTCTACCCAATACGCTACACCCATCGCTAGTGCATCTAATCTATCGTCATGCGCTAGAGATCCCCTATCCTTCGTTATGCGAGTCATCTGGTACGTTAACATATACCTCTGAGCTTTCTCAGGGGGATGGTGTTGAACGCTGTCAAAGTCCTTTTGAATAACTTTAGGATCGAAGACGAGCTTGTGCTGGTTCATTACAGGCTCTAGTGTATCAATAATACGTAGTTCTTTCTGCTTACTGTGTCGTACTTCCTCAGTAGTAACTGGATATATCTTTTTCAAGAAAGGTTTCAGTAGTTCTGTAAACATACCGTCACCAAAGTTACTCTCCACCAGTACAGCGTTTACTTTATGTTCCTTCGCTATGTTACATAACTTCGTTAGCGTAGTTTCATCGTAACCGCCTTGAATACCTGAACAGTCTGAGACGTACAAGTAACCGTTTAACATCTTAACAACTGCGTAAGCGGTTTCATCCTGACCTCTACCAGATGGATCAATCACTAATACCGAACCATCATACTCTATGTAGTCCCCTAGAATCGCTTCTGGGGCGTAATACTTGTCACCCGCTAGTCCTACATTAGGTAGGTCGCTAACTGGCTTCATAACGCCATACACGAGCTTCTCGGGTGCTTTATCATTGTCTATCGACATCACCATAAGATCATTTAGCTTCAATGGGTATCTATCCATATCTGCTAAACTTGTGTCTAACATAAACTGCAATGCAAAACCTGAACGACCATAAGATAGTTCACGTTCTAATAAGTCCTCATCATCAAACCGCAGAGGATCTACTGGATTGCCGTCTAAGGGACTTTGTGCTTCATGCATAGCATCCCATAGGGTAGGTGCTAAACGTGCGCCATACGACTTCTCAGCCTTCTCTATGGACGGATATCTAGCAGTCCAGACTCTCATCTGGTATCCACGCTCTGTGAGTGTATTATAAAGACTCATTTCACATTGTGGTGTACCTAGGTAAAGAATCTTACCCTCTGGTTTTAGTACAGCATCAAATTCCTTAACAGCTTCACCTAATTTCTCGCGCATCATTTGCGTCATAGAATTGTTAGGTACCTCGATGTCATCGGCAATGATGATGTCTGCCCGACTGCCCGTTAACTGACCAGTGATACCTACTGATTTAACAGAAGGGCTACCACTAGCCAGCGCGGGTCTTACATCAAACGCAATCTTACTCCACCTTTGCTCACTTGTTGCTATGAGATGTTGGCATATTGGGAGTTCTAGGATTAAACGTTGTGTGAATGTCGAAAAATCGTCAGCTCTTTGTTTTGATGCTGACACTACCATGAACTTCTTTTGTGGGTCTAGAAGTAATTGGTGTACGACAAAAGCGGCTGTAATGTAGGACTTACCTACACCACGAAATGCTTCAATAATTGCTCTACGAGGGCAGTTCTGAATATAGTCTGCCATATCGTATTGGACAGGAGTAGGGTCAGGCAAGTTGAGATGCTTCCACACTATATACATAAAGTTACGGAAGTCTTTTAGTTGCTCTGGCATCTTTTCCATTATGCTTTCCATTTTACCTTGTTAGCCCAGTACGCTGCTGAGGAGTTACCCTTAGCTATGTTTGTTGCGTGTCTTGCTCTAAAGGCTGCACGTTGTTCTGCGCTTCGGTTGGTCTCTGCACCCTGCTCACCAAACCTAATAATCTTTTCTTTGCCATTAACTTTTGTTTTGACAACGTGTGATTTGGTTTTGTGTTTGGGGGTACGCTGTGGTTGGTTGATTCTTAAGTTATCAAAAGCACCCATATTATGTATCCTTCTTCTTAAAACCTATCTTAAGTTTAGCGTAAGCTTTAGGAGAGACGGTTGAGTTCTTTTTAGATCGACTAATGCCTTTCTTTTTTCTTGCGTTAATATTTGCGTATAAACCTTTACTAGCCATTTCTGCTCCTATTCTTTTTCTTACTTTGTATTCTTAAGTTACTTGTAGATTTGTTTTGTGGGTTTCTGTCTTTATGGTCTACATCCTTACCAGCGACAGCCGCAGCACCCCTCTTCTTGATCATTAACGACCTCGATGTGTTACGCGCTGCTCTTCTTTTCTTTTGCTTATCGCTGCTGTGGTAGTTAGCGTATTCTTTCTTATAGTTTCTCAATGGGACATCTCCTCGAAAGGTAATGCCTCCAGTAAGTTAGCCATAGGAGACTCTGACGTTACAACCTCGTGAACAGCTCCGTTATCTTTTAGGAACTTAGTTGCTACTGACAATTCTGATGCAGTTGCTTCACCTGATTTAACTTTCTGTAACAAGTCTTTAGCTACACTGTCGTGCAGCTCGTCTAATATTTTAGTATCCATTAGTAACTCCAAACTACGGGGTAAGATTGTCTAAGATCAACATGGATAAACGTCTTAGCAACGCCTATGCCGTTGAAACCTAACTTAATAGCTTCCTCAATGATCTTATATTTCTGTACTCCGTTCATTACTTGTATGTCGGCAGCTATGCCTCGTGCATGAGTGCCAGGATTTTGTTTCTTAGCTTCGATAGGGTGTCCTTCAGGGTCTCGATAACCACTTGTAATTGTAAAAGGAAAACCACAAGCTTCTCGAAGAGCATCTAGTTTTTCTAGAAACTCCTCGTCCATCTCGTTGTTGCCTGTAAAGCTACAATCAAATTCGCTTATGTCAAAATACTTCATCGACCTACTCCCTTAACTCGTTCCATTGTACGTAGACCACCAAGACCAAGCATACCCATTAGTACAGGTAACATGGTTGATGTATCTGCCTGTGGCACGACAACACCAAAGGGTGCTGCAAGTGGTGATATAAGAAAGTTCACCATGAACCCTAATACACATACCCAAGCTGTTGCGGGTCTCCACGAAGACTGAAACCAATTCCCTTTGGCTTCTGCTTTATTGACTTCGATCTGAGCTAGAGCAATTTGTTGTGCGTGTTTCTCCGACATCGTAGCAATTTCATGTGCTATCTTTTGCTTTGTATCTGCATCGGGGATAAACTTATCTAGCAACCCAGTTACAGGTGCTATCAATTGCTGTATCATATTATACTCCTAGTAATTTAAGGGCTGAGAACAATCCCATAGACTGACCCCAATAAACAACAGCACCGCCCACAACTAACCACTTGATTTGTAGCAGGGTGCGGTTGATGCTATCCAGCATCCCTCTAAGCTCATTGGCGTTAGCCGTAAGCATCTTAAGTTGTTCGTCCTGTAAATCGACTCGCCATTCCAAGCGATCTACTTGTTGTTTTAGTTCTTCCATTGGTTATCCTTAGTTTAAATCGTCAATGCGGAATCCACTGAAACCAGCATTGGCGTTGTTTGCATGTATAGTCACAGAACTCCCTGAATTTTGCCATACATTCACATGAACAACATCACCTTCATTTAGTTTTTGCAACGTATGTGTTCTAAGAAAATGGTCTGCAAAAGACCCTCCCCCTGTTGGTGCAATCACGGAGCGGTTACTAACATCAGTATTATTAACTCTTATGGCTATTTGAACCTGTGTGCCTGCACTAATTGTTCCCGTAAAATACAAACCAGCAGATAAGAAATAGAAACCAGCTTTACCTGTAGGAATTGTGTAGTTTTTATTCGTCGTATCGTATGCAGTATCGCTATCTAAAGAGTCTCTTAATGTATTAAAGTTTAAATCAGTGTTAGAGTTGTGAGTTATTACTTGAGTAGAAGTACCCTTCGCTGAAAAATAAGGAGTGTTGCCACCCCCAACATCCGCAAGGAGTGCTGAGGGAATTGTACCTGTTGAGTCTAAGTTAGCTGGGTTGATTGTAGAGGTACTCGTAAGTACCCCCGCTGCGTTAAAGTCTGCTAGGTTTCTTGCCCTAGTCATAATGAGTTACCTCTATTAAATTATCGTGGTATTTCGTGTACTACGTTATAAACCACATCATCGCCATATCTTGTACCCCGATAAACTTCACCGACAGTTTCATCGTCAATAGAGGCTGTAACAAGGGCTTCGGCTACTTGTAGTGATTCTTCTTCTGTAGAGCATTCTTGATGTATAACATCTACCACTCTACCCTCGCTGTTTAGTTTACTATATCCAACAATCATACTTATATTCCTGTGCTTGTTATTCTTACTTGTGCATCTTTGACCTGAGCCGAATCAGTTGAAGACAGTTCTTTAACATATAACTTGTAAATTAAAGTATCATCGGTGTAGGGTAGTTTAAAGCTAACATTATGTCGTTCAGCCCCTGACCTATATCTTTCTGCAATGTCTTTATAAACAAGAAGCTGTGCGTTTGCGTTTTGCCACGCATAAGGGTGTAAATAAACAGTATCGCCAGTCGCTATAGGTGCTGTAGTATTTGTAGCGCAGAAGTATGTTCTATCCGCACTAGCTTGATACTGTACTGCTACAACTTGCTGTTTAATACCGCCTGAACTAGATTGAGATATTCTACAGAACTCTGTGAATAAGTGTTCGTAATTTCCTGTAACGTAATACCACTGCTCATTACTATTTCGTGCGCTATAATAGGATGAAGATGAAAAAGCATTAGCAGTTCCTATACTAACGGCTGAGACAGTGCTTGGTACAGTAAGATATAAAGAAAGCCTAATGTCGTTATTGCTACTGCTGACATAACTCCAAACTGTACTCCACTCGATATCAATAAAACGCATAGTCTCTACAGGAGTGCTAGGGTGATATAGATTTAGATATTGCCCTAAGTTTTGATTTGATGTTGTTAAGTCAAGTATCCGATTAAAAGAACTTAACCTCTCGTCTCTTACCCTATGATAAGGAATAGTATCTAATCTAGCACCATCTGTGGCTACGTTTCTACCGTCTACTGTACCTGTTACATCTACATTACCATTAAGATTAATCTGCTTTGTGGTTGTAGAGCTGGTAGGTGCTATATTAACTGTTGTTGTGCCGCCTGTACCATATCCTGTACCTATGTTAACTGTCTTAGTATTGCCTGAACCGCCAGAACCAGTCGCAATATTAGTAGTAACGCTACCTGTAGTGCTTATGTCTACATTAGATGCAGTTAAATCACCACCAATATTGATAGTGCCTGTACCAGTAATATTACCTGTTACATCAAGACCGCCTTGAACACCACCATACAAAGTAGAAGAGCCTGCTACAGTCAACGACTGTGTGCCTGATGGTGGTAAGCCTATATTCACATTACCAGTAAAGGTAGCACCTGATAGGTTTGCTTTTCCTGTGATGTCAGATGCTGTAAGGTAAGTACCTAAATCACTAATCTGACTTTCAGTAATACTTAATGCCGCTTGGTGCTGAGTAACACTAGTTTGAGTAATGTTTGCATCTGGTACGTTTGCCCATGTAACAGTTGTTGCTAGGTCGTTAGCCTCTGCTGTTAAGTAACCCACGGCATCGTGGTCTCCCCAACTATAGGCTGTATCCCAGTTAAGAATCTTAGTCGCATCTTCAGTCCACTTAGTGCCAATGCTATTAGTCACTGTAGTAGAGAAGTTAGCATCATCGCCTAATGCAGATGCAAGTTCGTTTAGAGTGTCTAAAGTAGCAGGGGCAGAATCTACAAGACCGCTTACTACTGTGTCTACATAGGTTTCAGTTGCGTAGGTGCTAGAGTCAATAGTGTAAGTTCCTGCACCAGTGCGCTTCATAAGACCGTTGGATGTAAAGTCCCCGTCCATTACTGCACCAGCAGCTTCAACATTAGTAGTTGTTACAGTTGCATCAGAACCAGCAGCACCAGTTGCTCCCGTTGCACCAGTTGCACCAGTTGCTCCAGTTGCTCCCGTATCGCCACGAGGTACTGTTATAACACCTGTTACGGAGTTATAGGAAGCATCCGTGCCAGCAGCTCCTGTTTCAACATCAACGATGGGAGACAAGCTATCGGCTACTATTTCAATAAGATCACCAGCAGCAACTCCAGAAGTTAAAATTACCGAAGTACCATTGTAAGCCGTATAGTCGTTAGCTGAGGGTACTGCGATTCCAGAGTTTGGAAGGATGCACGCACCGTAGGCATCAGTTATGTCTGTTACATATACACGAGCATTGTAGTCATTGGTAATAAAGTCAGAGGCGCAAGAACCTGCCTGTAACAAAGTTAAGTTTTCTGCCCCACCAGTGCCAATAAAATCAGTATAAGCAGTCCATTTGTACCTAAAGGAGCTTCCAGCAGGAACTTGATAAGTCCAAACCCAGTCACCATTAGAATCTTGGGTAGCTTCACCTTCTGTCCACATGCTTTCAGCAGCACTATTACTAGCTACCCAACCCCAAAGATCAGAATTTACATACACGCTCTGATAATTATTATCCGTTAGCTTAATAGTAACAGTCGCAGGAGTACTGGTTGAGATTCCAGAACTTGCCAAGTGACAAGCGTTAAAAGTATCAGTGATGTCTCTATGGTAGATGCGGGAGGAAGCATCGCTGGTTATAAAGTCAGAGGCACACAATGAGCTATTAGTAGTAAGATCTTCAAAACTAGTAACGTCATTAGAAGTAGTAACAAGCCATCTATAGCGAAAGGTAGATCCAGCGGGAACTTGATAAGTCCAAACCCAGTCACCCTCATCATTTAGTGTGGCTTCACCATCAACATCCATATATCCTGACGTATTGTTAGCAATCATTTCAGACTCTGTTTCTGACCAACCCCAAAGATCAGAATTTAAATAAACGTCAGTATAATTATTATTCGTTAGTTTAATAGTAGCAGTCACGTTGCCATTAGCGTCTGCCTGTTGACTAGCTGTAGCTTGACTAAGTGGTATTGTACTTTCTACAAGTTTAACACCGTTGAGATACACATCTAAGTGACCAGCTTGGTAGTCCATTGGGAATGCTGTTTGTCCCGATGTAGCCACAAAAGACTTTCGATTAACAGGGTTAGAGATGCCAAGGGCTGCGTTTTGCCATCCGTTAGCTTGGTATACTTTTAGTATGTTAACACCAGAGTCAAACCAAAATGCACCAACTCCTATCGAAGCACCGTCTGAATGGACAGTGGGTGCTGTCGTGCTTGACCCTAAAAAGGTTTTACCGTAGTGGTTTATCCCTGTAGCGTTTTCTGCCGCAGTTTCCACCGCATTAGAAATCCCTGCAACCGTACTTACATCTGTATCAATGGCTGCCACAGCTGCCACATCGGCTGAAATCCCATCAATGAGTGAGACGTTTGTCGCCACAGTTTGTACTTCACTTGAAATTCCAGCAACCGTGTCTATGTTGGCTTGGTCTGCAGTAGTGAATGTTAAAGCACTCCACGATGATGCAGAGGCGTTATAAACCTTCATTACATCATTAGAGGTGTCAAACCACAAATCACCATCAGAAGGTGAAGGAGTTGTAGGCGCAACGAGAGTAGCACCGTAGTACCTAGCGTTGTAGTCTCCACCAATCATCTCAGCTTTATCAAGGGCTTCTTGAGCTATGTTAAAGATTTGATTAGAGTCTTGATCTAACGTCTCTGCCTTAAGCATTGAGCCAGAAGCAAAGTCTACTTGTCTGGCTGCGGATGCTGTCTCACGCCTTATGCTTATCTTATCCCCGTTTGAAGGAGTGAAGCCTGTATTGAAAATTACCAGACTACTACCTGTTAGGATATAATCTGTATCTTGTGTTTTGACAACATCGTTTACCAGAACAACAATGTCACTGGCTTGTTGGTGACTGGGGGCAACAAAGACGCTTTGCCCTGTGTAGTCGTACTCATTTATAGAGTGTAAAGTGTTTGTCATTTGATTTTCCTATTATTCGCCTGTTAATGAGATGTTCCCACGATTAGTGGAACCACCAGATTGTAGTAATAATTCAAAGTAGTTCTTATCTTGAACTTGACTGTTAAGTTTGTCGTTCTGAAGAATTACAGTATCAAGCGCACGGTTACGTGCATCATTAATTGCTTTTTTAGTTTCAGTTACACGCATACCGTGTGTCTTAGTATTTAAAGGAGAACCCATAGGTAAGTTGTTTGCTTTAGAATAGAACAGTACGTTCTCAACCAACACCTTATCTTGTGAAAGTTCCTGCATCATTGCATCAAACAATGACATATTTTTGCCGTTATAAACGATCTCGATTGTTCGTAAGTCTTTATCAGGGAAACGATCATCTCTTATCTTTTGACGAGTGAAGTTACCGTAACCTAGATTTTCTAACTTAGCTAAGTAATCAAGAGCTGCCATGTGGTCTTCACTTCTACCCTGTGCTAAATCTTCAGGAGTAGCTGCACCAAAACCAGTAACTTGAGCATAAGATATTTCACGCTCCATAGCCCACCCAAACGTATCGTAACGTCTTGGTAGGGTTGTACTGTAAGGGTTAACAGACTTGATTATTTTATCTTTAATCCCATTAGGCTGTGTTAAAGGTGCATTACCTCTCGCAGCTTCTTGGAACTTACTAATAGAACTAGGCACTACTTGTAGGATTTTATCAAAGATGAAGTTACCCGCTAAGTCTAGTGCCTTAGCTTTATCTTCACCTTCAGGACTTTCCATCAGACCAGTAAAGCGTACCGCTGTGCCTACTGTATCAGACACACCTTGTGTTAAGGCAGAGTCACGAATTGCAGAGATAGCTGTAGCAAATCCTACACCAAAGGTAGCCATGATTTCATCAGGGATTCCACCCTCATCACCAGCAACACCGTCCATGTTCTTCTTCTCTTGATAATCTAAGTAACCTTCAAGAGCGTTCGTTACAATCGTAGCAGGAATACGTAAAGGTTCCCACCTAGCGAATGTTACTTCTTTACCGCCATCGAGGAAGAACGGGTCTTTAATGGTCAACGGACGCATTGTAGATTTATTCTTTTCCCCTGTCATGGTGTAGTCAACGTTAGGACTGCCTGAGATAGAACCTTCGGCATACTTAGTGATGACGTATAGCATCCATGAGTACGCTACTGCTGCTTCTGTTTTAGCTCTTGCAGCTCTAGCAGCGCCATTAATACCAGCCATGTCATTTCTAAACTGTGGTAACAGACTGTTCACTGCTGGTGTTAAACGCATAGACTCATGGAACAACCATGCTGGTGTTCTAAAGAATAAGTTACCGATAACACGAGACCAAGCTTTATCTCTTGTCCAGTCCTCGTAAGCTTTCGCCATACGCTCTGGTAACGCTCCGTCTGCACTAAAGTCTTTCTTGTACAATAACGTCTGTACAGAATCTAAAGCAGCTTCACCTGTCTCTTGTATACTATCAGC
>Ga0206677_10001457_pt1 | contig 21909 bp, 24 predicted proteins | sample M130m12015metaG_FD_155475 | JGI IMG/M metagenome (GOLD analysis project Ga0206677, IMG submission 155475) | Ammonia-oxidizing marine archaeal communities from Monterey Bay, California, United States - M1 30m 12015 | ecosystem: Environmental > Aquatic > Marine > Intertidal zone | place: USA...
AACATCAGCACCAACATTCGAAGGATAACAGGCATGTATATTAAGAACCCAGTAGAGGTCGTGAACGCGTTGAAGCGTATGAATACGAAGGTCGAGAACTTGAGGCTTGAGTTCAAGGCCATGGGACACCCGCGCAAGTACGACATGGACGAGCTGTTGGGCTTGGTCGATCTGGTCAACAAGAACCTGAGAGGTAATGATCGCAATGGTTAAGAGCAGCTATACGTACGAAGAAATCTACGCCAAGAATTTGATGGCGTTCGAAAAGATGCAGGCCAAGAAAGGTCTGCGTCCACCCCTTCCCTGCATGATGCGAAAGGCAGCGCTGGATCAGACATCCGCCGAGAAGAAGGAGGCGAGAGATGATCTTCGTAAGGTTACGTACGAGCTTGTACTCAATGCAATCGAGGTGGGCGAGGTCGTCGCTACACCCGTGATTGCTGACCGATTGGGGACGACGCCGCAGAAGGTAGCAAATTATGTCAACGCGATGTGTGACGAGGGCTACTTGAACAAGCTCAACATGACGCACGGTAAGCGAATGTTTGTCTACATGAAGACAGGCAAGGCAATGAAAGGGTGATCGTGCAGGACGCGGTTAGCGTTCGAAACTGTGGCGCAATTTGGTAGCGCTGAAACCAATAAACAACCGCCGCCTGTTGGGACATGAGCGTGGTTAGAATAAGCGTCCTGCCCAGATATTGTATCCGAGCGGGACGCGATGCACAACATATGGAAATTAAAAAATGGAAAAAGATAACGCTTGGCCCACGACATTGGTGGGCTGGATGCTGGCAATGTTCAGCACGGACATCGTTTGGAAACCAAAAGACAAGGACGAGGAGCCGCCGTTTTGAGCAAGCAACCTGAGATTAAATACGTACGAAAGAGATTGTACGTCACAGACACGAAGACGCCCGCGCTGTCGATTGACGATGATGGTTACGTGCGGTGTGGAGTTACGCAAGAGATGCGCGACAACGACATGCTTGTGCTGGCCCTGACGTTGGCACTGAGGAATGAGGACTGGAAAAAGAAAATGATCGAGCGCGTACGAACTGAGTTGGTAGGCGCGACTACTCCGACGAGTAGGATTTATCGGGTAATGGAATTGATAAAGGGCGGTGACTAACCGCCCTTTTCTTTTAGTTATTATGTGTGCAGGGGGGCACCCGAGAAGGCCCAGCGTCCTACTAAACGAGAGTTGGGTTCACCTGTTCCATTCGACGTGCATAAACGAGCGACGTGTTGGACTGACCAAGCGGGTTGTGGGTGGTATAGCTGGCCTCCACCAGTTTACCCGCACGAGCTAACGTCATGCAACGACTTTGGACTTTGGTGTAGCAACCTTTCTGTGCCTTGTTCATATCCTTCAAAGCTATTTGATTGACGTTGAGGACAGACCAAAGGACATCAACGAATGACATCGCGTCCACGTCTAGTATGCCGATGATCATGTCGTCGAGTTCAGAGTTGTCCATGTCTAGTAAAATACTAAACATTTGTTCTCTTATATCATGCAAGCTGGGTGTGGCAGTCACAGTTTCCACAACTGATCTCGGGGTCTGAGTTGTGACAACCTTCGTGGTCTGTGGATCTTCGTCTACTACGATGCCGTCTTCGTCGTAGTAGTCTTCGTCCTCACCTACGATGTAAGTTTCCTCATGGTTTACGTCCAGATATATGGCGATGTACTTTGCGACGTAAGATCGCTCTGGATAGTTATCTTTCATCTGTGCGTAGTATCTGTCTCCGATGGCCACGTTGGTTGCCTGTGCCATGTTGACTGATATGTAACATGTATCTCCATCACTGGTCTGGGCGTAGGCTGATCCACTGATGGTTAAGTTTGTAATCTCAAGGACTGAAGTTGTGTGATTTGTCATTTTTAGTACCGTATCTTTGGCGCATCGTTAACGATGCAGGTGATTATTAAGCCAAGAGTTGTCACGTCTTGGGCCGCTCAATAAGCACCGAAAGTTATGGTAGTTGGTATGGAAATACCTTAGCAGGGGAGCGCCTTCGTCCACTCGGCCACGTCTCCGTGGATCGGAATAGTCGGTACGCTTCTGATCTGCAATAGGTAAACACATAAATCTTTTCATAACTTTCGGTCTTCTGTTTAGTTGTGTGGCTGACCCAATTACAGGGACATCACGGCTGCTTTATGATCCTCATAGGTGGTGTTCATGTAACGCATCACCATCTTTAGATCTGAATGCCCCAGTAAATCTGCGATTACTTTGGGCGGTATTCCGTTACGCGCAAGACGCGTAGCGAATGTGTGTCTTAGGGTGTAAGGTGACTTTCTTATTTCTAGCCTGTCAGTAACCTTACGCCAGTGATACCCAATCTGTTTGTTAGTTTCGAACGGTCGCCCGTCGATCATGAATGGGTATGCCGCAGGGGGTGGATCACTGCGCGGGATTGTTAAGAGTGCCTTGTCGTTGAGGGGCACCCGACGCTCCCTGAGTTCTCCGTCTGCACCTTTGTACGATCCGAGGACTACAGTGTTGTTACTGAAGTCTACGTTGTCATAGGTCAGACGCATCGCCTCAATAGGACGAGCACCAGTGTGGAGTAGGAAGTTGCAAAGGCGTCGGATGTCTGGATGCAAGTCAGGAAAGATTGTGTCGATCTCTTCTTGCGATAGCGTATCCGTTTTGTGTTTGCCTTCACGCGGCTTCTTTAACTTTACTGGTTCACGTAACCCGAGGGATGCAGCGAAGTTGAGTACGCCTTGGAGTTGGTTAAGGTCTCTGCGAATTGTTGAGTTCGCATTGCCACGATTGACATGCTTCTCCTCTACATATTCTTCCACGTCGTTGAGGTCGATCTTGTTGATCTGAAACTCTCCGAAGTGATTGACGAGACGCATGACGTACTCCTTGGTTGATTTGCTGCTCCCAGTATGGGGCGATTTGAGATAGCGGCGAGCGACAGATTTAAATCTGTTCTGTGCTCCGTGGATTGATTTCTGTCCGAGCTTTATAGTTCCTGCTAAAACCTTGGCTTCGTACTCAGCGCATAGTTCTTTTGCATGTACGTAGTCATTGGTTCCTAGAGAATGTCGAACGCGGAAACCTTGGAACGAGCCAACCGCTTGATACATTTTTCCACCGCTGCGCTTCTTAACTTTGAAGAGCGGCAAAGTTTAGTCCTCCTTTCGATACAAGTTTTCATATGGGTCGGGCTTGGAACCGTCGTAAGCTCTAGCCCAGTCGATTGGTAAGCCGCCCGAAGATCGTTGGTACTCAGTCGGGTCAACGCGGTCGAGTATGTCGTGCATTACTAAGGCAGCTTGGCCTCTAGTTTTGGTGCCGACCTTCTTACATACGGCCCGAACGTGCAGCTTAACAGTGTTCTCTGCTATATTAAGAACATCTCCTATGGCTTTGTTTGACCAACCTTCTATTAAGAATTGGGCAGTAACATGCTGCTTCGCTGTCATGGTACGAAGTAGAGACAGCTCGGCGGGTGCAACTGGGCTGGCAGTGTCCTTGATAGCTGGTGCGCTATTTGTACTTTGCAGCAGGAGATTGGTGATAATGTCGAGCTTCGCCTCAAGTCGAGCAAGTTCGAACCGAAAGTTTTGTGTGTTGTTTGACATTGTTTCATACTGATCCATGATTGATTTAAAAGGCCCAGGGGTTTCTGGACTGTCTCCTATGTAGTGGTTATGATACATCTTTGTCAACACCTTTCGATCTGTTTAGGCACACTTCTCCTTCAAGCTACTGTTACTGCTACGTTATTATTTTTATTAAGTAGGCTATAAGATATGCACTACAAATGTATCGGTGAAAACACCAAGTGATTTGGCGCTAAATTCCAAGCGCCTTGATCGCTATGTGCGTGTCACTAAAGTCTATACGAGTTGATACATCTCGCACTCTTTCGGCGTATGATCCCCACACCTCTATCAAGAAAGGGGTCGCAGAAAGATACCGATAGTTTGGTATAGACCTGTCGCTGGCAACCCAACCTTCGGCCTCGCAGTCGTTTGCAATCGTCTCGGCAGAGTTGCGACTGATGCCAAGTAACTTGGCGGTATCTGTTATAGTTGTTAACTCTTCGTGAAGAGTATTTCGTATGACCAGTACACCGAAACAACGTCGCGCATGAGACGATAAGAAGTAAGCGCGAGTACGCATTTGCTTCTTAGGTAAGTCTATCTTTGGTTCTAATATTAGAAGCTCGTACTCCAGTTGAGACAGTTGCGCACTGTATTTTTTAATAAGTTTATCCATACTTCATAAATGCAAGCGAATATTTAGGGATCAATACATTATTTGCACACCTTTTGGTGCGTCTCGTTGTGTACGAGTATGTCCTTGAACAAGTCTTCGTCCTTCTCGATAAGGAAGTTAACTGTGTTTTCGTTCTGAAAGTATAGTGGCTTGGCTATATCACAATACGTGTCACCACTAATCGTCGCGCATCCACTTAGTAGCGCGATGATACAACTCATCTTCATCAAGGTCGTTAATCTCATCTGTGATTTTCCTTTGTGATCTGACGTTGGCTAGGCGCTTCTCGTCAATCTTGCGCTTGATCTTATCTTGACCCCGCACGACGCCTGCCGAATAAATTCCAAGCAAACCGAGTACGAACGCCGCGCCAACCAGCGCGTATAGTTGAAGTTTTTGCATACCGAACATTTAATGCCAGCCTTCTGCCCATGCTTTTAATCGTTCCCGCATTATGTATAGAGCAAATAGTATAGTGATGCCTGCAAACCCGAGGATAATATACTGAGCATTCTGGTCGATGCCTGATAGCGCAGTGATAGTTGTGCCTGCGCTTGCGGCGACAGTTGCAGCAGAAGCCTTGACCGTTTTACTTTGGCCAGCTTTCGTACGCTCTGGTTTCTTTTGCGTTGCTTCAGAAAGAGACATGCCAGCCAGCCATTTCTGTACGCGGAAACCTGGGCACGCCTTGGTACTTACTCTGTTATGTCCGAGTACGTTGTCGTTCTTTACGTTGAACTGTTCTTGCAGCTCACGGATCAGGGAGTACGCACGGGCAAGCTGCACGGGAGTGTAGTGTTCTGTTGCTAGGTCGTCAGCGTCGGAGCCGAAGCCACCGATTAAACAGATCGCGATTGATCCTGTGTTGTGACCCTTCTGGGCGGCGGGAGTTTTTTCAAGGGGGCGACCCTGTACGACCTCGCCGTTGCGGGAGACTAGGTACGAGTACCCAATCATGTCGAAGCCACGCTCGCGGTGCCACTTATCTATTTCTTTTAGCTGTTCGTTGATGCCATCTGCTGACATCCAATCTGGTCGAGTGGCACTACAGTGTACCACAATACTATCTATCTTTCTCATAGGTCAAACTCCCGACGTAAAGTTTCAAATTGACGTTCTCGTGTGAACTCTCGGGGATTAACTTTAATAGAAAACGGGGGTCTGTCGTCCCATCTACGCGCAAACATTAGCTCTTGGTCGAGGGCCACAAAGATGTAGACGCCATCGTAAGAAGCTCGTCGGTGTGGGTTTACTTTGAAGTCGTATCTCTTGGTACGGCAGACCAGATCTGATCTTTCCTGCGGGCGCTTGGATGACTTGACCTGTACGCGTACGATGCGTCCACCAGGGAGTGCTGCCCATAGGTCATCATACGGTAGATCTACATGAGTTATACGAAGACCCATGTTCTCCATGATGTACGCGGCATAAAACTCTGCGGCTCGCCCGCTATATATATTGTCTTGCTCTGCCAATCATCTGTTGCGCAGGAGTGTCTCGAGGTGAATGATAGTTGTTTTGGCTGCTGATAAATCTGAACGTAGCTCCGCTATCTCTTTCAGTAGTGCTTCTATTTGCGAGGTCTTTTCGTCCAACTTGTCCGCCAGTCTGTCCACCTGTGTCTTTAGTGTAGTTTGGTATTCAGCGTTGGCATCCCGACGTTGCTTCTCACGTACGGCCATGAAGGACCAGAAGCCAGCACTGCCTGCGATTGCGACAGCTATGGTAATAATATGTTCTAGGCCCACCATCAATTCCTCAACTTCTGCTATCGGCTATCAAGCCGCTCCGCACCAGCGGAGCTGCTGCTGACGAAGTGTTCATCTGTATGCAACGAACACTATACGAACCGTTACTAGGCTTCGTCTTTTCTAAAACCTTTTCGTAATCCACCAACTCTTTGTGGCACGAGCTGTGGCTTTCAAACAGCAAGGGAGCCGCATGTATCTTGTACTCACTACCCATTATTAGGAGGACTACCATCACATACATTACACGACCCCCTTGTACCAAAGGACATAGTAAGCAAAGCCACCGAAACCCGATGTGGCGATGAGGCCAGCGATGCAATACGAAATGATGACCAGTCTTCTTTCCGCCTCTTCTTCAGCTCGCTTCTGAGCTTCCGCTCTCTTGCGTCTTGCCTCGGCCTCGAACTGTACGAAGCGTTCCCAAGTCCCTGGCTTTCCATACAACATGCAAATTGAGCGAAGGGAATTTCTGTTGTCCTTCATCTCTTCAAGTTTCTGAAAGGCTTCGAAGTCTGATGCACCCTTGCCAAGAAGGTTGGTGAAAGGGGAACTCTTTTTCTTGCTGGCGTCTTTTAACTTGGTCTCGCTGTCTAGCATCACGCCTATAGATGAAGCGACGGAAGACAACTCACGACCATTTGATACAGCTTTCTTGATAACTGCGTAAGCAGAGTTAGCTGCGCTTGCGAGGGCTATTACTTCGGCTACTGCCACGGCGTACAACTCCATTAACCGACACGGTAGTTTTGGGTGTACGTAATATTTTCTGCCGCGCAGACTTAGCTGCTCGACCGCGTTTTGAATTTGGGCTTGATCTACGTGCCATTGAAATAAAATAATGCTTTCGTACGAGAGTGTCGTCCTTTGCATATGGTGTTGTAGGACACATACCTACATTCGGAGGTGACTTAGTTGTACACTTGAACCTGGATACATTCTATTGTCTCCAGTTTGTCGTTCACCAAGACAGAAGCTATACGTAATTCTGTCATACACTTAGTCTCATTGTCGAACGAACCTAAGTGATGATAGCTAACACCCACATCTGGTACTGCACGAAACCAGATAAGTAAGAACAGAACCTTCACAAGAACCCTCGCTTTTCAAGAAGAGCTGCGTACATGTGACGCCAATCCTTGAGGCGCATGACTACGAGGCTGTCGTCTAGTGCTTCTTGATTTCGTCTCGTCACGACTACGGGAGCTTCGGGAGATTTTGTCTGGTCTATGTTGCGCTCTGCTTGGCGCATCGCATCTCGTACGTTTAATCTCTCTACTCGCTTGGCTTCGATGAACACGTCTGGCGTACCGAGTATATCAGCACCGCCAGCCTGCAATCCTATCTTACCGCCACCACTGAGAGGGGCACGTTGGCAACGCTCTTCATTGAAGATGTTCTCGTTGAACCACTTCGCCAAATCGACTTCGTACTTGTCGCCTTTTCTCTTCTGTGGATTGCCCATTACCAAGGAACCTCTGGCTTGTAAGGCTTCTTGCGAGCCTGCGTCTGTTGATGTTGCTCAAGGGTTACGCGCTCGGCGTCTCCCTCACGGTCTACACAGGTATCGCATCTGTACTGGTTCTTAGGGCGAGGTTCATTGCACCCGCAAAATATGCAGGGTCTGCTCCAGCTTTCGGGAGTAGGCTTGATCTGATACTTGGCACCTGGAAAGTATTGAAGTTCAAGCCGCATGAGTAATCTCTTCAGCGTGTCCAAGCACACCTCATACTTCTCAGCTAATTCTTTGTGAGTGAAGTCATTGTGATGCTTTCGGAGCCAAGTCACCTCTTGATCAGGTAACTTGATTTTTCTTGACATGATCGCGTTCGTTACCGTTTCTTGCGTAAACATGTCTCGACTTGTAACATATGCACAACTTAGTGTAAACTTTAGGTGGTAAAAAATATATGCGTACCTATTGACATTTCCGACAAAGACGATAAAATCGCAAGCGATGTAGGCGACTGCAAGCGAATACGAAGTAATGTATTACTTCGTATGAGAGCAGGACAAAGACAAAGAGAGCAGCGATTTTATCGCCTCGGGTACGAACAAATGTACGAAAGTCTTTTCGGTATTTTATCTAAGCTAATGTAGATTTTTGTTGCAAACTTTTTGGTCTTGGTGCTAAACTTTAGTTGTTACACTAAACTGTTTTCTCCCAGACAGAACTCCCTCGACGCTAGGTATTAACTACGTCGAGGGTTTTTTTTATTGAGAGTTAGCTGCCCATGACGGGGCTGATGTAGCTCTAATTTTTTCAGTCCACTCAGCTATAGTAGACACGGGGCGACCTACCCGACTTGCTATCTCTATGTCAGAGAGGGGTGGTCTCACTGCGCCAGAGGCGTCTGTCCATTCTTGAGCAAAGGTCATGGTTCTCTGTCTCGCTGTCCTTGGTGACATGATGGATACAGTGTCGTCTTCTGTCGAAGAGGTGAAGGCTATATTATATACAGGCTCGTGAACGTCTGACCACTCACGTACCTTGCCATACCGCAACTGCATCATGACATCTATACGCCTGCCCTCGGCTTCCGCAGCAACATTCATGTCCACAAATGGACTTGCGGTAATACTACCCTCGTAGATGCCTGCCTTTACGTCTGCCGTTTCCTGATCCCAGAACACCTGTGTGACCTTGATCTGGGTTTCAAGTACGGTCAACTGGTTAGAGCTACCCGCTTCACGACCTGACGTGCCGCTTTCACCTGGCTTGTTACTGTGATGCAGAAGCCATACGCACAGACCCGCGTTGCGTAGCTTTAGACATAGCTGGTTGATGTACCCCCATTGCTCGGCAGAGTTTTCTTGCAGACCTGGGAACGCTGATCGGATTGTGTCGATCACAACGTGCGTGGGTTTCGTGGCCTTGATCCACTGTTCAAAGTTCTTGATGCCAGCTTCGTTCATTAAGTTCATGTCGCGCTGATCATGGAACGGTGCCCATATCATGAAGTCATTACCCGCATCACCGAAGCTGCGCTTGGATCTGTCTAGGAACTTGGCCACGTTCGACCTACTATTCTCGAAGTCAAAGTACAAAACCCTAGACTTCTCGTTAATGTCGAATGGCCCAAACCTCTGCTGACCCGAAGATGCCGCGTACAATACATTACGAACGAACATTGACTTGCCGTGACCAGAATATCCAAAGACCTGTATGATTGTACCTGACGTTGGCGCAATCGGGTCGATAAAGAAACTCATGTTGTCTACGTAACTTTGCAGTTCGTCGAGGTCACTTGTCGTAATGGGCTTGTACGATGGCGGCTTTTCGGGTGCCTTCGACTTGGCTGACAGTTCTGACCCAGAGCTTTCAGTGCTCCAAGCTCGTTCGCACATCTGCCTAACCTTGCTCTCTTCAATGTGGTTTTGAAAGAACGCATCCATGAAACGGCCAGCGCCCTCTATAAGTTCATCAACTGTCTCGCCCTGCCCCGCCAAGGACGATATGTATTTATAAAGGCGATCATCTCTACCGTTGCCGCCTCCATCTGGCAGCTTCCCGATACGAGAAACAAGTTCTTCAGTGCGGTTCCAGATCGGTTGATCTACATGAATGTCTTCTAAACTCATTCCTTCTAACCGAAAGGAATTGAAGTCTATGACGTTCGATACCTCCGCAGTGAGCTTCGGCGCTGCGTAAGTAGGGATGTCGTCGAAGTCGTTGCCATGGGCCACCCGCCATTCGTAGTTCTTACTCGGCGGCGCAAGGACATACCCCTTACTTCCGCGCAAGTCTAACCCGTCAACGCGAGGCCACTCTTTACTATTTCCATCAGACCCAACTCTATTCTTTATCCAGTCAGACCCTTTCGGGAACTCGAAGTAATAGTGCCAGCCCTTCTTGGTACGCACACTAACGGGTGTGCGCGTCAAGCCAAGATCCCTTGCTTCCTTTACAGCCCCTTCATTGTCGCAATCGACGACAACAAGACCTGTCATCTCACCAGTAAGAAGCGCAATGTTTGCGTTGGGCCACCTATCAAACCATTCGTATGCCTCTTGCTCGGTCGGCATAATGTTCTGGTCTATGTAATGGCCCCACTTTACGAGCGGCTTTTTAGTGTCTGGGCTAATCGGAATGACAGCCCAGCCTCGGTCAAGATACTCTAGCGCTGCGTCTAGTATCTCCATAGTTTCTTTCCTCCGTGAAGTATTGATCGAGGTCAAGCAATGGCCATACCTCTTTGATTTTTGACAGGTAAGTGGAGGAAACAAAGTCTCTGCGTACCCAGCCATATGGCGTGGTACGACAGATGCCTAGCGACTTAGCAACGGTGGGCGCTCCACCGAGATCGTCGATCAATCTTTGTATATCGAAGTGCATTTTTTTTGTTTTCCTCTTGTAATGCTCAAGGATGTATCATATACACTACTACAGCACAACCTTTGATCTTAAAATAGATCGTCAATATTCAAGGATAAACATCATGGACGATATGATATTCGGAGATACTCTATTAACCATACCGCAGCACCCCAAGGCAGACAGGTTGCGCGAGAATGCCGCTACCTACGCTAACTTACTGGCAAAAAGCGAAGAAGTTAAAATATCTTTGGACTACCTTAAAGCAATACTCCTTGGCGATCTACCTCAAGAAGCTGGCGAATACCCCATTGAAATGGACGACGGGCGTACTCTGATGATCAAGGTTCCCGAGAAATGGTCATGGGATAAAAAGTTGTTGAAAGATACATTCGAGGTTGCTGGTCTTCCTGAGTGCGTCAACCAAAGTTTCCTCGTTGATCGGAAGAAGTACGAAGCCGCTCCCGACAACGTAAGGGAAGTGCTGAAGCAAGCACTAACCATAGAATGCGGCTCACCCACAATCAAGGTTCAGACATGAAAATCACACCTCTAAAAACCAACGATACTTCGGTTGCGTCCGCATCGAAGTCTCTCGTTTATGGGCCACATGGATCAGGCAAGACAACGCAATGCGCTAACTACGCAAAGCGGTATGGCAAGGGACTGATACTAAGTGGCGAAAGTGGGCTATCATCTATTAGTGATATGTCCATCGACTACTTACCCTTCTCGACATTTGATCGGAAGCCAAAGGACGACCAGTATTCCTTCAAGGATCTGATGCAGTACATTAACTCGGATGATTTCAGAGCGCAGGATTACAAGTGGATTGCTATCGACAGTGCGACTGAGCTTAGTCAGAAATGTTTCTCTGATGTCGAGGCTGAGATGTCTGGTTCGGGCAACGGCTTTGAGAAGTGGGGCATGTACGAAAGAAAGATTACGTTCGCATTGAAATGGGTTCGCGATCTACCGATGCACGTATTGATCACCGCCTTAGCCAACGAAGAGAACGACGACAACGGCGTGACAAACTACTGGCCTATGATGGTTCAGAAGAAGGTGCAGCGATTGATCCCTGCCCTATACGACAATGTGTTCCCACTTGTACGCAAGACATCTGAGCAAGGCGGGAAGGTATCTGTTCGCAGATACTTAATCACCGACAACGTAAATGGGTGGCACGGCAAAGTTCGTGACCCGCACCGTCGCCTTAAACCATTCGAAGAGGTTGACGACGTTACCGAATTACTTAGCCGCATCTATATGACTGATGCTGAATATAAAAACTACCAAGGAGAAAAACCTAATGAGTGATTTCATGGGCTTAGAAGGCATGGACTTATCCAGTGTCGAAGTTAAAACAACCCGCATACTGGGTATGGGTCGCCACGTTGTGAAGATTACAGACGCGGCTGTAGAAAAAGACGATGCGAAAAATACTGCCCGCCTTGTTCTCTCGTACGACAACACGGACGGGTCTATTCGTCAGTGGATATACGTGTATCACGGCGGCTCTCCTGCTGCGACTGATGTTGGAAGGAAGCAGTTGAAAGAACTTCTGTTGACGCTTGGTCACGATGGCAAAGAAGCGCCAGCGCCAGCGTACTTCAAAGGAAAGACTGTTGGCATCAACGTGAAGAACGAAGAATACAACGGCAAGAACCAAGCAAAGGTTTCTTACCACTTCGCGCCACCCGCTGAAAAGGATCAGGCAGCCGCATCGAAACCTTTGGACGACGAGATCCCGTTTTAATGCACCCAGTACACCCCATAGCAAAGAAGCTAGTTGCGGACATCGACGAGGGTTACGCCAACGAAAGTCGTGGAGAGGCCCGATGCTACATCGGTGCCTCCATGGCAGGGACAGATTGTATCGCACAAATGTCCCTGTCTCTTCGCGGGTTCCCTGACGTAGCTCCAGACCCACAACTAAAACGGATCTTCTTTGCAGGGCACCGCATCGAGGATTGGGTCGTATTCGATCTGAAGAAACGTGCAGACTTGAGGGTGTACGAGAAAGACGACATGACTGGCCGTCAGCACCGCAGGGAGTGGCTCAATGGCCACGTATCCTGTCACTCTGATGGGTTGGTGGACTTCGAAGATGGATCGGGTCAAGCCATTCTTGAAATCAAATCCATGAATGATGCGAACTTCAAGAAGTTCCAGACCACAGGGGTCAAGTCGTCTCACAGAAGATACTATCGCCAGATGCAAATGATGATGGCGATGTTTAGGATCGAGCGTAGTCTGTTCGTTGCGTACAACAAAAACAACTCTCAATATCACGCGGAGATCGTTTCATTCGACCAAGAAGAATGGGACACAATGTACGTAAAGATACAGGCTGCACTTGATGGGCAGGCGGTGCGCGTCTCAGCGGCACCCGAAGACTGGCGTTGCAAGTCGTGCTTCAAGAGGGAAAGCTGTTGGAATATCCCAGACGTTAGCCCCGCCTGCCAATTTTGCGAGCACAGTTTCGCCAATAAAAATGGTGGATGGACATGTAAACTAACGGGACGAGAAGCACTTGATGCCTGTGATAAGTATGAAATGTTCAGACCTACACAGAAGGCATAAGTTTCATGGAAAAATTCAAAGAACTTAGTGACGCCCGAACGGGCATCATTAGAAAAGAAGCCGAGATCGAAAGTATCTACGAACGTCTTGAGGCTTTAGACCCAACGAATATCGACGACATCCACAGGGCAAAGACAAAGTTGCGCCACGAGAAAGAGCGCATGGTCGAGCTGAAGTGTAAGGCGACAGAGTTAGAAATTGATATGGTGAAAATGGGGTATCTTCGTGGCATCTAAACCCAGAGATCTACCGCTAGATGAAGCCAAGCGCCTAATTAACGCAGACCGAAACGAGGAGTACGGCGAGCCGTACGACAACTTCTCAGACATAGCCTCGATGATTACGGTCATACTGAGATCCATTCTGAAGGATGGCGAGCGAGTACGCGTTGAGCATGTGGCGATGATTATGATTATCGTGAAGTTGTCGCGTATGACGACATCTCCACGAAAGATGGATAGCTGGGTAGATATTGCTGGCTACGTCGGTACTGGATGGGAAGCCATCGAAATGGATAGTAAGGAGGGTTAGTACCCTCCTCCATATCCTCCACCATATCCAGAAGTTTTCTTTCTACCACCCGCTCCGCGTTCTCCTGCGATGCCATCGACTATGGCTTCCTTAGCCCAAGATACGCCGCCGAGAACTGGAACTCGTCCGACCACTTCGCGAGTAGCCGCACGCCGCATTCCATTAGCATCCGTACCATCAAGCCAAGAGCGACCGCCTTGAAGAACTGTCTGGGCGTCATTGAATAGCCCGACTGTCGGGCCACCGATGGTTTCCAGAGTGCGCTGCGCTCCATACGCACCGTTATCAGTCTGTGATCCGATGTCGTACATTAGCTCTCCAATCAGACCCATGCCGCCCAGAGCTACCATGCCATCAAAGTACCAGCCCATAAGCATGTCCATGTCTTCGTTATCTTCGAAGGCTCCTGTTATTGTCTCAGACAACTTGCGTTCTCTCAGCTCGAACTCTCTGTTGTCCTCGCCACCACGTCCTTGAACAATGTCTTTCGCACCGACAGCCACACCACCCATTGCAGGGCCAGCGACCAGCAGAGCAGCCAACGGCCCAAGTCGATTATCACTTGCGCCTACGAACGCCTTGGCAAAGTTCGCGCCACGCTCCGCAACAGTATCCCCACGGAATGCCTCACCCGCTACATTATTGACCAGTCGGGTCATCATGAGTGGGTACGACTTCAACTGGAACGCAATCGCACCAAGAGGTGTCTGCGCCCAGAGGGGTATGTCGTTAGGATTAGGCGTGAATATCATCTGGTTAGTCAGTTTTATTGTTGACGACGACAGCTTGTCAGCCAATGGGTGTTCGTTTCCTGAGAAACGGCTTTCCATAATCAAGTCCATATCAAGTGACTGATCGTCTACGAACTCAGCTAACCCCTCCTCGCGAAGTATGCGGCGAGCAATGCGACCAGCTCGTGATGTTGGACGGGTCTTTAAGATCCTGTGCTGGGCCTTCAAGTGTTCGTACGAAACGGCACCCGCTACATCTCTCATCATGTCCGTCCAAGGAGTAAGTAATGTAGAATTAAAGAACCCAGTCATAAACTGCGTACTGTCTACACCATGCGCAACTGTTAGACGTTGATGCACTGCGTTCTCGGTTGCCGCACCGATGTTGCGGATCATGTCACGATATTCTGGATCAGTAGCAAACTTACGAAGTGACTTAGTGTACGCACCGATGTCTCCTGTGCGTATCAACGGAAGAACCAAGTCGCCCAGGGAGGTAAGTGTGGTGAAGCCCAGGAGCGTTACCGCATTTACACCACGCAACCACTTCGAGGCACTGACCATAGAGAATGTACCATGTACCCCATCAACAGGACGCCGCATCGCAGAGTTCATGAACCCTTGTGCGTGGCGCAAGTTCTGGTTCGATGTGACCTTTTGCAATCCTTCAGTGTCAGATAGCGCACTTGCAACAGCCTTCGCCCTCTTGCGGAAGTTGTTGCGTAGCATGACAGCATCTGGATTGTCAGAGAGCTTTTCACCCAAGACATCCATGATATTTGCTTCTATTTCTGCTGCGCTTGACCCATCCTGCGCCATCTTGATCAGCTCTTCTGCCTTTCTCTCGGCTGCGAACTTCTCTTTAATAGGTGCATAGAAGTAGTTGTTGTCAAAGATACTCTCCTTGACCCCATGATCCGTACCGCCAGAGCGTACATAGTTGGCGTTTATGATCTTGTTAGATGACAGCAGGCCGCCGATGACTTTAACGGCATTCATAGGCTGCGCTACGATTGACAAGTAGTCGTGATACCCGTGGGCACCTACGCCGAACTCTTCAGTTATGTCGATGCGGTGTTCGAGGTTGTCACTATACTTTGTCATGGCAACAAGGACATCGTTTTCTAGGAACACAGCCAAGCTGTCAGGAGTATCGAAGTCAGCAAACTCTGGGAACTCATCCAGCCTGATCAAGCGATTGTAATCTAGGTGATCAGACTGGTCGCCTGCCTTGTTAGACATACGCTTAAAGTTCTGGGCGGGGTTGGAATACACACCGTCCTCATCAAGCAATCTCTGTACGACGCGTCGTGCTGAAGTCTCAGCCACAGCCGCATCTCCCGCACCATTCCGTTCAGCAAGGAAGTATTTCTTTAAGCGCCGTACGAACTCTTCTGGGTCGGCTTCAATCAAGTCCTTGCGCCAGACTTGCGGGAAGTAGTTCCGTTTAATTTCTCCGACGATAGCGCCTGATGCCTTTAGCCTACCTGTAGCTTCGTCCAAGTAACCGCGTACGTGATTGTAAACCTCTGCTTCTTGCGGGATCAGAGACGATGCTTTGTTCTCATCTCTAAGCGCAGATATAATACGCATGTGGCTGGCTGGCTGTGTCATCCGACGTTTCGGATTGATGCCCATTGCGCCCATTGCACTTTCCGCCATTAGCTGCGGGCCAGTACGCCAGTAGTTTACGAGCTTATTGCTGCTATCAGGAAGCTGCTTCAGTAACTTTGTAAGGGGAATAACGAACTTACCCATGCGTGCATTCGTACGTTCGAAGTGCCCGCCACTTCCGTCCTTCGGCTCGAAGAAGTTGGCCAGGGTTTTTAACCCAGAGCGATCCATAATCTTAGAGTTCGTACGGATTGGGTTGAATATGTTAGACTTACGTATTTCGGATGCTGCTTCTGATGGCATACCCCGACCGCGTGCTACTGAAATCATAGCCTCAAGTGTACGAGCTGGAACGCCTGCTTGCTCAAGTTCTGTAGCTGCTTGGTTCAGTACGCGAACGGGCGAGCCGACTGTAGCTGCTTCCATTATACGCCCATTTATCGAGTGCGTACTTGAGTTCTCACCAATTATTGTTGTCGCGTCATCAAAGACATCACTCCGTATGGAGCGCACATCCCTATTAGACAGCATGATCTTTTCACCGTTGGCTTCGATGCTTGTAAAGCCAGCATCTTTCATCACCCGCTTAAACTTGCGGAGACCACCAATGACACCAATTATCTCAGCGGCCATATTTTCCGCTGTGTAGATGCCACGTATCGCTGACAGTTCGCCTGCTTCTCTGGGCTGACCGCTTGCTTTAAGGTGACTGATGATAGCTTTGACCATTGGGCTACGAACGGTCATTTCGTTCGTAAACAAGGCTGGCTCCAAGTCCCGTATAAAGACTGGGTTGGTCTCAGTTCTAAGGTTTACACCCATGCCACTAAGCTCTTCGCTTAGTACGTCGTCCAATGCGTATAGCTTGTCGATGTATTGTCCTGATGCAGATCCGTCTATACGAGCATTGTTTATCTTGGAGCGCGTCATCTCAAGAGCGTCAACGATCTCCATTACGTCCTCTCGCTTTTCAGCAGAGGCAGAGCTAATTATCTCATCGCGTCTGTTCTGAACCGTGTTGAGAGGCTGACGAGTTACATAAGTACCCCGACCAAAGATCCCATTGGCCTGACCGTTGGTAAAGTTTGGTACTATGTTGTCGCCTGTAAACTCACGAACGGCCTCATATCCAGCCATTGAGTAGTCTTCCATGATCTCATTAGCGTGATCAATCGCATACTCTGCTGGGACACTATCGCCATATCGTGCGCGTGGACTTCCTTTTCTTTGACTGGCAGAACCAATCATATCTCCGTACGCAGTGATCATAGAGAAGCGTTCTCGTGCTGGAAGGCTGCTTATAAGTCCGTTTAGTACGTAGCCAGTTGCTTCCATGATCTCATCGTCCAACTCCTCGATGAAGTCGTCAAAGAAATCCATGTCCTCGCCGTCCATGATATTCTGAATAGCCTTGATCTGTGGGTTATTAGAAGTGAGGTCTGTTGCCTCAACTAATACGTCGGCAAAAAGACGCTCTTGTGGAATGCCGAGTACAGAGCTTGCTTTGGAAAATACGTTCCGAGTGGAGTGGCTAACTGCATGACTTGAGTACAGAGCCTCGCCTACGAAAGACACTGCACCAGATATGTCATCACCACGTACGAGGTTCGTACCAACCGTACGAACGACCTTACGGTACGAACCGTACGAAGCTGCATCAACAGACTGTGGCAGGCTCTCCACACCCAGTCGAGCAAGGCGGGCCGTAATGGTACGGGACACTAGCTCGGTCTGATTGTCTCGATGAGTAATCCCACGTAGGTACTCACGCATTTTAACTGTAGCATTGGGCGGAATACCATTTTCGAAAGCTGTACCCGCGTCTTGGGCCTGCTCAACAATGATGGCTTTCTCGACTGCGTTGCTTTCGCGGCTACCTTTTTTAGCCGCGCGATTAGCTGCACGCGTCCGAATAAGGTTCTTCATTATATTCATTGCCTGTTCTGGCGTTGCGCCAAGACCTTTTATTGTCTCTCCGTCTGCGGAGAAAGCTAGGCCCAGAGCAAGTTCATCTTTCTGAACGGCGTTGGCTTTTCCTTTGTTGCCACCACCCTTGACCTTCTCTTTGGACTGCCAAGTATTATAGATGGCCTGCTCTTCTTCGGTCAGTACAATCTCTTTTACGTCTGTCTTCACTAGGTGGCGGACGCGATTTGCCAACTTGCCGCCAAACTCGGTCGGCTTCCCGTCAACGTCAATTTGTCGGCGGTACTCAGCCAAGGCTTCTGCGAGGGAATACTTGCTTGTATCTCCACCCTTCGTGCCCTTTACAACCTGACCCTTGAACTCCTCCTTATTGGACTTGCCCTGTTTGCTCATGATTGCTTCTAATGACTTCTTAAAGTTACGCCGCTGACGGTTAGTTGCCGCCTTCATTTTATCTTTACTGGCGATCTTCTCCATCATTTTAGGTGTAAGGCCGACCCGTTCGCGCGTGGCTAGAAGCTCATCAGAAATCTTAGCTTCTGGAATGTCGCCATACTCGACATTCATATAGGCTTCGTTGATCTCTTCTAATTTTCCCTTGGCGTATTTGCCTAGACCACCATCCCATAAGGCGATCATATCCTTCGCCATATCGGGATGATAGCTGGAGCCACCCATTGCAGCCATATTCTCCCAGAAGTTACCATCGTCGGGTATCTGGTCGTTCACAGTATCTACAGCATAATCAACAGAACCAGTAAGCTCGTTGATCTGTTTAGCAAACCCTCTAAGTTTTGTATGACCCTTGATGGCTTGGAATGCGCCAGTGTAGCCCTCGATCAACGCCCGATCAGTTGCCGTCGCACGGCCCTCGCGGGACGCCAAGATAGAGCGGTCACGCTTTGTCATCGCTATGCCCTGGAATGTAGCTGCCAATCGACGTGAAGCGAGGCCCATCTTTTCAATGTCGTGCATTTCTGGGAAGCCGTCTCGTGCTGCCTCAAAATCCTGTACGGCCCTGCTCACTTGGTCGTATCTTATTCGTAGAGATTGACCCAGCTTTGTCTGCGCTTCTACGGGCATCGTATAGCGTACGCGAAGAGCCTCGTCTTTGCTCGCGATCATCTTCTCGAAGATAGGCTCAAGTTCTGGATCAACGATGTGACGGTTTGTAATGTGCTTCCAAAGTTTCTGTATTAGCTTTGTCGCTTTTTCAAAGAAGCTCATCGGCGCTATTGGTGCATCAAACTTATGGTGCGCCCAAAGTGCAAACTGGTTTGCGAAAAGTTCACCAGGGTTTTGCTTTGAGTTCGTGAGGCCAGCGACATCAGCGCCGTCACGCACCATCGGTGAGTACGCATCAAGTAACGTGCCTTCGACGCGATCAGATACGAAGCCACCGTCAAAACGACCCTTTTGATCGTAGTATTTGCTGGCTGACTGCCAGAACTCTAACTTCATTTCTGGTGTCATTAGGTTCATGTACGCCCAATGACCAAGTTCGTGCATCACAACGAACGAAGATGAGATGCCAGTCTTCGTACCGTCTTTATCCACGTTCTTAGAGTTCAAGAATATGTTGTTGAAGTCTGGCCCCACGTCTCCATCTGTAGATCCTGGCCCAATGCTTCTCATTTCCTGATACGAAAGTGGTTTGGATGCGTACAATCCTGCAACGTCATCATCTATTAACCCTGAAAGGTTGTACTCGCTGATTGGCTTAAACGCAGGCGCGGAGTTTTGCGGGGCAATCGCACGAAACATTCTCTCGATGTGAGCGAATGTCGAATTGTTCATTTGGCCTACAGTTTTACGAAGCTCGACAATAGACTTTTCAATGTCTTGGCCAGGCAACCTAAAGCCCAATGGCGCTTCTTTGTTAAGTACGTGAAGATACGCAGTAATCGCATCGAGGCGGTTTCCGAAAGGAACCTCTGTAGAGCTGTTAGGAATATCTAAACGGAAATTTGCGTTCTCTATGTCTTTTAGAATATCGACCATATCCGCAAGTGACGGCTTAGATACCATGAACTCCTCAAGGGTATCAGCGTAATTAGTGCTACTCACTAATTTAGCACCGATATAAAGGCGACGTGCTATCGACTTGCCTTCGGGAGTGGACGCCAATCTCTTAATATCCACGACAGTATTCATCGCGTCGGCGTAATCGAGCGGTGCTTCTGGTAATTTCTCCTGTACCTTCTTCGGTGCAGGCTGTTCACCAATATCATTGGCTTGATCTAAGGGTTCAAAGAGGCTCTTGAGTTTGTCGCGATCTGTTGCGCTGGTTATTTTCTTTCCATCAACTTCGCGCGGGACATAACCGATATTATAATTCTCGACCGTCTGCTTACCCAGAAGACGCGCAAGTGAGCCGCCATTATCGACTTGGTACGGGGCCATTACCCGAGGTTTTAATTCTAGTGTCTTGGGCAAGATCATTAGGATCTTGTCGCCACGGGTAAGTGGGACATCAGGTAATTCCTGCACATCCGTTACATCGTTGCCCTGACCATCAACAACCTTCTGCTGCTCTGGCCCGTCTACTTGAAGACCGCCCTTACGCGCTCGTGCTTTAAGGGTTTCCTTTTCGTCTACGAATTTATCGAGGTCTCCGTCCTTGCCAAAGTCATCCTCGGCTTTGTCGATCAGTTTCTCAAACTCTTCGCGTACGCTGATGCCCTTGATGTTATCATCAACAATTTTGTACTGCTCTGGGCGCTTAACACCCATGCGGTCAAGAGCCTGCGCTTCTGTTGGGTACGTATAGAAACGAGAGCTTCCTGTCTTTTCATTGTGTATAAGCACACCGAAGACTTCTTGGCCTTCTTCAGCAGGAACCCTTGAACCTTGAATTGCTTGCCCAGCGCGCGCGGGGAAAGGATAAACGCCTTTTAACTTACCCATAGTGAGGTCAGTTTCTGCACGCGCCCTTGCTACTTCACGAGTTTCGTTGCGCCGCTGAAAAATATCAGCGCCTTCAGTAATTGTACGACCATCACTGGTTTCGTACCCAGGTTTGAATAAGTTGTTCAGCTTGCTTGAGGTTCTGGTCTCGCCAGTAGCAACGTCTGTGTAGTTTCTAAATACCCTGCCAGCGTACTTGTCGAACGCAAGAGCATCGCCAACCTTACGAGTTGCCTCGGCTACCCGTTTAGGTGTGTACTTTAAGTCGTCATTTCGTGCAGCTACAGACATGCCGCTTTTAAATTTAGCGACCTCTTGCTGACTTTTTAGAGATGTGTACGTCGCGCCAACGTCACCTTCCAACTGGTCGATACGGCGACGTATAGCCGCTGACATATCTTCCGACATCGGCGTGCCTTCGTCTGACGCTGCCTTCAAGACCGCACTAAAGTGGTTGCGTACAGATTTAGCACGAAGTGTTTTGTAGTAGCCAGACGCCTCAACGATTGCAAAGAACGCGTCGTCGGCGTCTTCGGAGACTTCAGCCAACTCAGGTTCATTGGCTTTCTTGGCATCCGCCGCTAAAGCATCTTCAGTTTCAGCTAAGTTTGGATCTGCAAAAGAAGCATCGTCTTTTCGAACGGGCGTGCCGAATATTTCGTTTACGAGCTTTTTCGTATATACACTTTGTGTCTTACCGTTGTAAGTTCTTCCTTCTCTAGCGGCTATGTGAATATTTATTGCCTGTCGCCCTGCGGCAGTTATCTTACCATCTTTCATATGGGCTTCATCGGCTGCAAGGATTTTACCAATTTCAGCTTTTGTAAGGATCTTGTTATTTGTGCCGTTCTTTTTGTTCGCTGCTTTAAGTTTGTTACCTTTAATGTGAGCGTCAAAAGATTTATCTAATTGTGCCGTCCAGCCATCTTTACCAGCAGTCGTTTTATACTTAGCCCCTTTTACATCTGGTATCTCTGGGACGGTTGGTATTTTTGGTGCAGCTTCGGCTGCTGCATCTGGCGCTTCGGGAGTAGTGTCAGTAGTGTCCGTAGTGTCACCCGCGTCTGTGGCAGTAGTGTCGTCCGCTTCGGCATTAGCATCGGCACCCGCTTCATCAGTATCGGCTTTCGTACCGCCAGTAGCGTTAGCTTCATTTTCTTTTTTAGCCTTCTTGGCTGTTTCTTTGGCTTTTTTAACTTCTTCTTCTGTCGGCTTCTGTGCTTCAGCGGCACGATTGGCGTTGATCTCTGCGTTCGAAAGGCGATTAACCTGATCTATGTCTGTAGAGGAGAGAAGAGTTT
>Ga0206677_10001465_pt1 | contig 21863 bp, 22 predicted proteins | sample M130m12015metaG_FD_155475 | JGI IMG/M metagenome (GOLD analysis project Ga0206677, IMG submission 155475) | Ammonia-oxidizing marine archaeal communities from Monterey Bay, California, United States - M1 30m 12015 | ecosystem: Environmental > Aquatic > Marine > Intertidal zone | place: USA...
GCTGGTTCCGTGTAGTTGATGGTGGTAATAATATTAGGTTTTCTGTTGGTCGGGACGGTATAGCACGAATAGGTGGTGTAGGTCCAAGTGCAAACAAAGTATTCCACGATGGCTACCACCCTAATGCAGACAAGTGGACTACAGCCAGAACACTAACCCTTACAGGTGATGTAACTGGCTCTGTATCTTGGGACGGTAGTGCCAATGCTTCAATAGCAGCTACTGTACCTAGTAACTCTATTGATGCTGACCACTTAAACGTGACAGGAAACGGCACTACGTCTCAGTTCTTACGATCTGATGCAGATGGTTCTTTTACTTGGGCAACACCTACAGACACGAATACTACTTATAGTGTTGGTGATGGTGGTTTAACCCAAAAGAACTTTACAACTACTTTGAAAACCAAGCTAGACGGTATTGCCACAGGCGCAAACAACTACAGTTTCCCCTACACTATTTCACAACAAGCGAGTAATAACACAGTCGTTAGACGACATTCTAGTGGTTACATTTACGCGAACTACTTTAATACAACACCTAATACCGTAACTTCTGGCGTAACTCAAGTTTGCGTAGAAACTGGAAACGACGGTTTTATTCGTCACGGTACCGCTGCTGCAATTAGGACGTTTGTAAACGTAGAAAATGGTGCTACGGCTGACCAAACTGCGGCTGAGATCTTAACAAAGGTTAAGACTGTTGACGGTTCAGGGTCGGGGCTAGACGCAGATTTACTTGATGGCAGGAACGGTTCAAATTACCTTCATGTTAACTATGCGGGTTCTTATGATATTAACTCAGCCCTTGCTACAGGTATTTACGCAGGTTCAACAGGCAGCTTCTCCAACAGAGGTCCAAGTGGAAATAACGCAGGTGCGTTACTGAACATCAACACCCACTCTGGAAATTATTACAATCAGTTATGGTTTGATACTTCGGGAAACAATTTTTATCATAGAAGCGCTAATAACGATTCAACCCCTTCGACTGCTTGGGATAAAGTATGGACCTCCGGTAACGACGGTGCAGGTTCAGGTCTAGACGCTGACTTGCTTGATGGTGTTCAAGGTAGCAGCTACTTACGTAGCGATGCTGATGATACCTTCACTGGTAACTTAACGATGTCTAAAGACGGTGAAGACGTTATAAACTTCACTGCTAACGATACTAACGATAACCGTGGTCTTTCCTTTAATAGTCGTATAGCCGTATCTGCGGATTACAATGATGGTTACTTGCGTTTAAACAACCGATCAGAGTTTACAAACGGTGTTTTCACTCCAGGAGTATTACGTGTAGACGGAAATCTTGAGGTTGCAACTAACATAGTCCACGAAGGCGATTCTGATACTTACATCCAGTTTGAAGCCGACACGTTTAACGTTTACACAGGCGGCTCTCGCGAGATCACTGTTAATACTAGTGGTGTTCGTTTAGGTGATACAGGTAACGGCTACTTCCAGCCTGTCTCTGGAGACTACGGCTCTATCCAGATTGATGGTGGAGCGCATAATAGTTGGGAAGGTTATAGCATTGGCGGACGTGCTGTATTTATGCACAACAATAGTACCACCACAGGTATTTTCAACGATATAGACAACGAGTGGCTCTTCACGGGAATCCACAACGGTGCGGTTGAACTGTATTACAACGGCGTCTCAAACCTAGAGACCGTAGCCTCTGGTATCCGTGTTGGGAGCGGCAATAGCTCCGACATCTATATGAAAGACAACGACAATGGTGAGCGCCGTATCCATTGCAATAGCAACAACATTGGCTTTCTTGATTCAGTTGGCAACTGGGGGTCTTATTGCGATGATTATGGTGACTGGTACGCACCTAGCATGTTCATCGAAAATAATATCTATCATCAAGGCGACACTGACACATACATGGGGTTCCATAACGCTAACCAGTGGCGTGTGACGACAGGTGGTACTGAGCGTCTTGAGATAAACAACGACACTATGACTGTCGCTGCGACCTTGAGCATGAATGGTCATCGTATTGACATGAATAACAACGACATCATTGGTGTCGATCAAATCATCCATGATGGTGACAGCAACACCTACATACGATTCCATGCATCAGACCAGTTTCAGATCGTTACAGGTGGTACGGAACGACTTGAGGTAAACAACTCACAAATTACCTCTGCTGAACCCATCCACGCGCCTAGCTTCCACGGTGATGGATCTAGCTTAACAGGTATTGCATCTGGTGCTAATGATGATATATTCTGGGAGAACGGTCAGACCGTAACGTCTAACTACACTATTACAAATGGTAAGAACGCTATGTCCGCTGGCCCTATTACAATCAACTCAGGCGTGACTGTTACAGTTGGTGCTGGTGAAACATGGACGGTGATTTAAATGGCAACTATTAAACTACAGGGTAATACCAGCGGCAGCGGTAGTATTATCCTCACAGCCCCTAACACCAACTCAACACGCACCATTACATTACCAGACCAAGATATGGCACTAGGTGGTGCAGGTAGTTTGGAGGCTTGGGTGAACTTCAAAGGTACGGGGACCATATCTATCTTTGATAGTGGTAATGTGTCTTCCCTCACTGATATAGCCACGGGTCGCTATAATACTAACTTCTCATCCGCCCTAGCCTCTGCAAACTACGCTACATCTTTTGACAACACCAGTTATCACCCAAATAACGTATCCGTTAACTCTTCTCTTGAGGGTGGTCCCAATTTGGGTACTGTTGTAGCACTAAAGACAACAAGCACTGTTCGTCAGACTGTCGGCACTAATGGTGGTAATTTCGACACTGCCCAGTGTTCTGTATTGGTAGCATTATGAGCAAGTACAGAGTAATATTTGAAGACCCAGAGCAGCCAGAGCAATCTGCAATGGTTCTTGTCCCTAGTGACAACTGGCTCGAAGAAGCCAAGGCTGGGCTACTACCACCTATCTCCGTTTATTGGGCCTTGCAGGACGATGAGCAGCAAGCCATCGCGGAGGGTCGCCACGCCACCTTCAAGCATGACCCAGACAAACACGCGGCACAGTGGAAAGCACCTCGCATTGGCCCTCTCACTGAAGAGGAGGCTATCGAGTATCTCGTAATGAAAGACATCCCTCGTCACATCTGGTCTCAAGAATACAACAGACCAATGTTCAAGATTGTCAAAACAGAAGAAGTGCCAAGTGACAGGCAGTTCCGCAATGCTTGGAGGATAGCAGCATGAGTACAATTAAAGCATCCACAATTCAAACTTCAGCAGGTGGTGCCGTAACCTTGACTGATCTTTACCCTGCTAAAGCTTGGATAAATTGGCAAAACAAAACTACCAACGTTCTTGTTGCCAGTGCGAATGTAAGTTCCGTAGCAGACGTTCAGGTTGGTGTTTTTACTACCAACTTCAGCACTGCTTTTTCAGCAGCCACTTATTTATGTGCAGGTTGTTCCAACACTAACAATGGCACTCAAGTTCCGGCCATAGGTTTTGGCACGTCTAATGGTGGTAACACATATACAACCACCAGTATCGGCAATGCGGCTGAAGATGTTGACGCAGGCTATACGGACTACATCAACAATACAATACTCTACCTGGCATAAGGAGCTAAACATGACCCAGACACTTCTCAAGATCGGTGCAGTAACTTATGACGCCGCAGACTACACACTGCCAGCAGAACGGACCTTCCGTGGCGCGTGGGAGGCCAATGCCAATACAGGGGTAATCTCTGTAGACATGGCAGCAGCCAAGGACATCTGGCGTGACAAGATACGTAAAGCTCGTATTGAGCCACTCGCTGCACTAGACACAGCCTTTATGAAGGCACAAGAGACAGGTGCTGACACTACCCAGATCGTTGCTGATAAGCAAGCACTGCGTGATGCACCTACCCATGCTGACATTGATGCAGCTACAACCCCAGAGGAACTCGCAGCGGTACAACCTGCTGGTCTGACGGTGGCTTGAGGTGGCTAGTGTAATTCGAGGTGATGATAACTTTGACACCGCAAGCCCTGGCATGGCATCTTGGACGTCTGGTGACTTGGCTTACGTGCATAACGGTACATATACCATAAGTCATCCGCTAGGGGTCATACCAAAAGCTATACAAATAGAGGTTGTTTGTTATTTTGCAATCCACGGTTATAGCCTTGGGGATGTTCTCACTATAGGTCAGGGCATCTCCGACTATGAGGAGCAGCGAGGTGTTCAAATAGTCGCAATGACTGACTCTACTTTAAAGTACGGGGTATATTCAGCCGGCCTCATGTTTAGGGCATTTGATTCAACCTCGGTTTATAGTAGAGCAGTTAGCCGCTGGCGTCTACGCTTCACACTCATAGGATAGTAACATGACAGAAGTAATATACTTTCACTATATTGACAGCGATGGAAACTACATGGGTAGCGTAGACAACAAGTCTTACGCAGACGCCTCTTGGACGGAAGTTCTTGATGGTCCGCCACACGGCTCTGCTACCTACGCTGGAGGGGTTTGGGACATGTCCACACCTCATCGTATGGAGCGGGACAGACTTCTTGCAGAGGTAGACGCGATGGTTAGTAACCCTCTACGCTGGTCTTCATTTGATGCTGCTACTCAGGCTGAGTGGTCAACATACCGACAAGCACTCTTGGACGTACCGCAGCAGTCAGGCTTCCCAGATGTAGTGACATGGCCGACTAAACCCGCATAAGAGGTGTATCTATGTTAGGCTTTTCTACCATATCAGAGGCTCCTTTTTCAGAGGCTACTTCGTCTACTTTAGCTCTAGCGTACTTATCGGGTACAGCATCTCCAGGTTTAGGAGGTACTCTTCTGTATGATGCTATGGCCAGTACTTCTGTGTCCTCTACAAGTGCGTCTACTGGCGTCAATATACTCTTCGATGCTAAAGCTTCTATTGAGTTCGCGGATGTACTAGCCTCGGTTGATACCAACACCTTACTAGACTTTGACGCTAAAGCTAACGTAGTACCCTCCGCATCTGTAGCTAGTTTTAGTACAGGTGTTCTTGATTATAACGCTTTGGCGCATATCACTCCTACAGGAACTTCTTCACAGGTCTTAGCTACGGACTTAGCTGACGTAGATGCTAAGGCTAATACTTCGGTGACAGGTACGCAAGCAACAGGCCAAGTAGAAGCCTTTTTAGACGTAGATGCTAAGGCTAACGTAGTTCCTTCTTCAGCGGCTGCTTACCTCACAATTTACATAGGTAACTTCGCAGATGAGGATGCTCAAGCTAGAGCCTTTATACCTCCTGCTGTTTCCGCTACGAGTGTCTCTGTTGTTGACTTCGATGCAAAATCCAATATAACTACACCAAGTGTAGCAGCTAGTTTAGTTGGTGAAGCAGTAGTAGCTGATGCTCAAGCTACAGCTTCTTTTGATAGCGTGTTTGCTACAATCTTCCGTAACTTAGAAGACCCTGTATCTGTAAGATTCCCTTACCAAGATTATGCAGACCAGTATGCTACGGGCAGGGTTCTTTTCGTTACAGCGTATGATAAAGATTTCACCGTCCACATCGCAGAACAAGACAACACAGTATACATTGATAAGCCGCAAGGTAACAACACCGTGTACATTGCAGCATAAGGAATAGATATGTCTTACAAATGGCCCGACAAAGATAAAGATGAAATAGTAGACTACAGTGTAGACTGGTCGCGCTTTCTAGGTGATGATACCTTAGCGGCGGCTGTGTGGTACATTAAAGATGCAGACGGTGTAAAAACACAGGTTAATGATTCAACTGTTGTTAATGGGTTACAGTTTGTCACTGGTACCTTGTCGGGTAGAGTTTCTACAGCAAGGTTTTCTCTAGGAACAAACAACATCCGCTACACTGTTATCTGCAGTATAACCACAGGTAGTGGTCTACAGTACGAACGTAGCATCTTTCTACGTGTCAAGGAGAAGTAATAATGGCTTACGATTACATAAACCTAGTCAACGACGTCAATCGCCGCTTGAACGAGGTAGAACTAACAGCCGCTAACTTCCCAACGGCTACAGGTTACTACAGTTTTGCTAAAGACTCTGTTAATGCAGCCATTCGCCACGTAAACCAAGAAGAGTTTGAGTGGCCGTGGAATCATGTAGAAGAAACTGAAGTACTAGCTGTAGGTGAAGTACGTTACAGTATGCCTTACGACAGCAAAACAGTTAATATGAACACTTTCCGTGTTAAACGGGATGCTTCTTTAGATGTAGAAACTGTTAAACTAAAGATCCTCTCTTACGAAGAATGGCTTGACAAGTATGCCGACTCTGAGTATAACTCCTCACCAAGCGTAAGAGGTGTTCCAACCTACGTTGTACGTACACCAAGCCGTGAAATAATCTTTTACCCTGCACCAGATAAAGAGTACGAAGTAGTTTACGAATACTTCCGTACAGGCTTTGATCTAGAATCTGCCACAGACGTACCAACACTTCCTGAACAGTATCGTTACACCATCGTTGATGGCGCTATGTACTACGTATACCAGTTTCGAGGTGACACCCAAGCTGCACAACTTGCTTTACAGAAGTTTCAGCAAGGGATCAAACAGCTACGTAGCCTTCACATCAATCGCACCGACTACTTGCGAGATACGAGAGTTCACTTCTAATGGCTACACAATGGCAAACCTTTCCTATTGAGTTTAGAGGTGGTCTTATCTCTAACCTTAGCCCTCTTCAGCAGGGTACTAATGCTGTGGGTTCTGCTACTATTTTGCAGAACTTTGAAGCTACTAAGGATGGTGGCTACAGTAAGATCAAAGGCTACGAAAAGTTTAGCGACTCGACTGTACCCGGCTCTGCAGCAATGCTTGCTTTAAAGGTTATTAGTTCAGGCCGTATTGTTGTAGCACGTAAGAACGCTTCTAACGTAACAGAGTACTATTACGGGACAGGAACTACTTGGACGTCTATGGGCGCCCGTCCTCTACTCGGAGGAAAGGCCAGTCATGTTTTGTATAACCTTAATGGCGATGACAAGGTTGTGTTTGTTGACGGAGTTAACTACCCAGGAATCTATAGCACATCAGGCAATACCTTCGCTGAAGTATCATCTTCAACTGACGTTCTAGGGGCAGAACACGTAGCTGTGTTTAAGAACACAGGTTTCTACGCTAAGGGTAACAATGTATTCTTTACTGCACCTTTTACTGTGGATGACTTTTCTGTAGCTAATGGCGCAGGTAGTGTTAACGTAGCTTCAGAAGTAACAGGACTGGCCGTCTTTCGTGACCAGTTGATCATTTTTACATCTGACAGTATTAAACGTCTAACAGGCAACACTACATCAGACTACCAAGTAAGCCCTATTACGGATCGTATTGGTTGTGTTAATGGCGATACCATCCAAGAGGTTGGTGGTGACATCATGTACCTCGCACCTGACGGTATTCGCCTACTTAGTGCTACTGACCGTATTGGTGACTTTGGACTAGACATTGCCTCTGATCCTATTGCTAAAGATGCTAACAAGTTTCTGTCAAGCACTCCAAACTACACCTCACTTCTTATGCGCGAGAAAGCTCAGTATCGTATCTTTGCTTACGTAGAATCAGAGCAGCGTCAAGCAGCCAAAGGTTTGATAGCAACTAAGTTCGTATCTCAAGGTGCCGCTGGTATTAGTTGGTCGTCTACCTTCGGAATTAAGGCTTTTGTAGCAGACAGTAGGTACTCAGGGACATCAGAAACTATTTGTTTTGCTAACACAGATGGTTACGTCTACGTACTGGATACAGGTTCGTCCTTTGACGGAGAGTCTATTGAGGCTATTTACGAGTCCCCTTATATGCCTCTATCTGATCCACAGGTACGTAAATCTTTCTATAAGATGACACTCTACGCTGAGCCTACGGGTAGTATGTCTCTAGACCTAAACATTAAATACGACTTCGGCACTACGACTAATACAGGCATTGTCCAACCTTCTACACAATCCATTGACAGCACAGGTACCTCTGTCTTCCTCTTCGGAGACACTACCGCAGTCTTTGGTTCAGCCACTTACGGTGGTGAGCTAGACAAGGTTTATAACACAAACATTATTGGTTCAGGTAAGACTGTTTCTATCCGAATCGAAGATAACTCAACAAACCCCTCATTCACTCTAGACACTGCTTTGTTAGAGTTTAGTCAAGAAGATAGACAGTAAGGATTTAACATGGCAGGTTATACACGTACAGACACTGGTAACAATATCGCTAACGGTAACGTAATTGACGCTGACGACTTTGATGCGGAGTACAATGCTATTGAGTCAGGCTTTAATGCTTCTACAGGTCACTCACATGATGGTTCCGCAGGAGAAGGTGCTCCGATAACTAAGATGGGGCCAGCGCAAGATCTTGTTGTATCGTCTACCTCTGTTCTACCAAAGACTACTAACACCCTTGACTTAGGTTCTTCAGGCGTTCAGTTTAAGGATGCTTTCTTCGACGGTACAGTAGACACAGATACCCTTACTGTTTCAGATAACGCTACAGTCGGTGGAACCTTAGGTGTAACGGGTCTACTAACAGCAACAGGCGGGGTTTCAGGTAACGTAACTGGTGCCTTAACTGGTAACGTAACTGGTAACGTAGACGGTAACGTGACTGGTACCGTATCGGACGTATCTAACCATGACACGGACGATATTGATGAAGGTACTACTAACCTTTACTTCACAACAGACCGTGCACGTGACTCTATTTCTGCAACAGGTAGCCTAGGTTACGACTCTGATACAGGTATTATGAGTTTTACGCAGGGAAACACGGACACCATTGCTGAAGGTTCTACTAATCTTTACTACACAACATTACGAGCACAGACAGATGCTAAGACTGCTATCAGTGTCACTGACTCTGGTGGTGACGGCAGTTTAACCTATTCTGCTGGCGCTATAACGTATACAGGTCCAAGTGCTACAGAAACTCGTGCTCACTTCACTGCAGGTACTGGTGTAACCTACTCAGGCGGCCAATTCTCTATTGGTCAAGCTGTAGGTACTTCTGATAGTGTAACCTTTGACAACGCTACAATTGATGGTAATTTGATTGTTAACGGTCTAACAACTACTGTTAATTCTAATGACGTAAACATTGGGGATGCGACACTAACTCTTAACTCTGATCAAACAGGTACACCTAGTCAAGACGCAGGTATTACCATTGAACGTGGCAGTGAACCAAACAAGTCTTTCCACTGGGATGAATCGGAAGACGAGTGGTCTGTATTTGGTGAACGTATTAAAGCTGGTACGTTTGAGGGTAACTTATCTGGCACAGTGTCAACAGCAACACAACCCAACATCACATCTCTTGGTACCCTTACTACTCTTACTGTAGATGATATTACTATTAATAGTAGTACTATTTCAGATGCAGGTACGTTAACTATTGATTCCAATGAAACCATTAATCTAGATTCGAGTTTTGGACAGTTAAGATTTATTGACGACGGTCAAACACGAGGGGGTATCGAGTTTGGTACTAATCTTCAATTAGACTTTGAAGTAGGTAGTAGTCTTTCAACAGAGATGCGTTTAACTACCACAGGCGCTTATATTGCTAACAGTCTGTATGTAGGTGCACTATCAGGTTCCCTACCTGATAATAGGATCTACGCAGAAGGTACCATTCAAGCAGGTGGTCAACTCCAAGCAGGTACTGACGTTTACGTTGGCGACGATATTATCATGACTGCAGGCACAGAAGATTGGAAGTTTGAAGTAGGGACATCTAACGAACTAGAAATATACTATGGTTCAAGTAAGTTATTTAAACTAGACTCGTCGGGCAATCTTACTGTAGTTGGTAACGTAACAGCTTATGGTTCTCTCTGATGGCTATTCAATCCTCAGGGGTTATAACCCTACAAGATATTCAAGATGAGTTTGGCGGTACAAGTCCCATTAGCCTTAACGAGTATTACCGTAACGGTTCTTACGTAACATCAAACAACACGTCTGTGCCTACTAGCGGTAGCATCACATTGTCTGACTTTTACGGGGCCGTTAGACAGTTTACCTTTAGTATTACCAGTAACACTCAAAACGCCGACATCAACACAATGGCTGTAGCTGCTGGTTGGGACGGCTCCGCTCCTTTAATAACAACTGTAACTTCTAATGTTTGGCTTTGGTCAGATAGTACAAGCCTCGGTGGGGTTATTATCTCTGGGTCTTTTCCTGGGGGTCTTACTCTATTAAACTACGGTAATATTATAGGCAAGGGTGGTGACGGTGGTCTCACTCAAGGCGCAGCAGGCAGTGCTGGTGGACCTGCTCTTACTGTTGCATCTACAGGAGTAAGTATCACAAACAACTCAGGCGCTTACATTGCAGGCGGTGGTGGCGGGGGCGGTGGCGCTCGTAGATTTAATGGACAATGGTCTGGCGGTGGTGGTGGTGCTGGTGGAGGCAGAGGTGGTGCTACAGCAACATCAACCGCCACTTATGCTGGTGGTGCAATTGGTCAGAAGGGTACAAGCTATTATGGGGCACCAGGTGCTGCGGAAGCTGGCGGTCATTCGGCGACTGATAACGAGAGCAGTTCAGGCACTAGTTATGGTACTGGTTCAGGGGGTGGTGGCCGAATCCTACCCGGTGTAATTCAAAACTATCTGCATACTACTCACGGTTATGGTGGTGCTGGAGGGCAGCAAGGTGGGCCTGGTCGAGTTGCAGGTAACGACAACATTGGCGCTGGCGGTGGCGGTTGGGGCGCGGCTGGTGGTAACGCAACTTACACTGGTGGTGCCGCAGGCGCAGCTATCTCGGGCACATCAGTCTCCCTTACCAACAACGGTACAATATACGGAAGCACATAATGTCCCCAGTAACATTGACACATGACGAGCTAGAAGCTATGCTTGACCGTGCTGCTAAGCGTGGCGCTAGTGTAGTGCTTAAAGAGCTAGGTTTGACTGATGAGTCAGCAGCGACAGACCTTCGAGAAATACGTGGCCTGCTTGATACATGGCGGAGTACACGTCTTAGTATCTGGAACACCTTCGTAAAGATAACAACAGTTGCCGTATTCGGCTTCATCGCTACAGCCATCTGGATGCAGCTAGGCAATAAGTAAGGACTAATATTATGGCTAAGAGATTTGGTGGTTTTACACCTGAACAGATGGGTAAGATTATACCTGAGATGGCTGGTATGCAGTCTGATGAGCAAGCTAAGTTCCTTGCTGCTACTCCTGGGGCTGCCGTACGTGTAGGTAAAATGGCAGAGGCTGCGCAGAAACGTATTGGTCTGTCTAAGGGCGGCATGGTTAAGTCAGGTTATGCTGAAGGTGGTTATGCGGATCAGCAGGCTGAACTTGACAAGGCTCAGGCAGAGGCTGCAGCTAAGGCTAAGGCTTTAAGCGAGTCCCAGCAGAAATTAGCCCTTAGTCCTGAAGATAAAGCTTCCCAGACTGCTGTTACTGCGGCTGAGGCAGCTAATGCTGCAGCTAATGCAGGTGTTTCTGGAGCAAACAGTGCGTTGAAGCAAGTAGGTGTTCCCACTACTACAGAAGCTACTGCGGGTGCCTTTAACGATCCTACAAGCATGGTTGGCAAGGCAGACGTTGTTGCGATCAGCGAAGAAGATAAAGCTGCAGGGAATATTGATTCTAGTGTAGGTCAAGCTGGTGATGTAGGTGTAGGGACTACTACGACAGCTACTACTGCTACAGATGTGACAGCCCCAGACGTAACAGAAGCTGCTACATACGAACCTTTAAAAGCTACTGCGGGTGTAGAAGACGTTTTGTCCCGTCTAGAGGCTGCTACAGGCAAACCTAGTGCAGACGCTCTGGCTGACGCAGCTACTATGAAACCTGAAGCTTTGGCTCAACTAGGTCTATCAGTCGCTCAGATTGAACAAGCACAAACAGTTAAAGCCCCCGACGCCCGTAAAGTAGAAGAAGGTGAAATGGTTAGCGGATCTACCGTTGATCGTGACGCAGTTGACGAACGTACAGGTTTTGAAGCAGCTACGGGTTCACCATCCTCTGATGCGACTGTCCAAGGCCAGCTTACTGGTCTCATGGAAGACTTTGAAGGTTCTGAACCGCCAGCTTGGGCTGCAGGTGCTTTACGTGGTGCCGCTGCTGCAATGGCTGCGCGTGGTTTGTCTAGTTCGTCTATGGCAGGACAAGCGATGATCCAAGCGGCTATGGAATCAGCCATGCCAATTGCTGTTCAAGACGCTAAGACTAATGCTTCGTTTGAGACGCAGAACTTATCTAACAAGCAACAGGCTGCAATGTTTGGCGCTGAACAACGGGCTAAGTTTCTTGACCTAGAGTTTAGCCAAGACTTCCAAGCACGTGTCGTTAATGCTTCTAAGGTCTCAGACATTGCTAATATTAACTTCAGTGCTGAGCAACAGATTGCGTTAGAAAACGCTCGTATGGCTCAGACAGTAGATCTAACGAACCTTAACGCTACTAATGCCAAGGTTATGGCTGACGCTGCTGCTATGACACAGTTAGATCTAACTAACCTAGATAACCGTCAGAAGGCTCAGGTACAGAACGCACAAGCCTTCCTAGAAATGGACATGGCTAACCTAGACAATGAACAGCAAGTTTCAATGTTTAAGACACAGCAAACAGCTAATGCTCTGTTGTCCGATGCAGCAGCAGCTAACGCAGCTTCCCAGTTCAATGCTTCGTCTAAGAACCAGACGGACCAGTTCTTTGCCAATTTGACTACGCAGGTTGCTCAGTTTAACAACGCTCAAACAAACGCTATGGCTCAGTTCAATGCTGGTGAAACAAACGCTATGGAGCAGTTTAACACTCTACAGCAAAACCAACGCGATCAGTTTAATGCTCAGAACCACTTGGTTGTAGCTCAGGCTAATGCTCAGTGGTCGCAGAACATTACTACTACAGAGAACGCTGCAGCTAACCAAGCTAACCGTGATCAGATGCTTGCGGCTAATAACTTAACTACAACAGCCTACAATAACCTACTACAACAAGAACGGGATGTCATGTCTTGGGCTTGGTCCAGTGCTGAAAGTTCTTTGGAACGTGATACTAAAGTTATGATTGCGGATATTGAAGCTAGTGCAACAGCCGATTCAAAAACAAGTGCCCTTTCTACTGCCGCTGGTGGCTTCCTTTCTCGTCTTGCTGTTAACGCCGCAGACCACTTCTGGGGCTAATAGGGTTTCAAAGGAATATATAATGACTTACCAAGCACCTACAACTTCGCTAAGACCAAAGTCTCGCCCGACGACTGTGAGTTCTTCACCAAGACCTCCTTCTCGTTCTACTCGACAACCCTCTACACCTAAGGACAACTCATCCTTTGGCTCTTTTGTGTCCCCTACCAACACAGGTTCAGGGGGTCTAGCCTCTCCAACTAAGCCTAAGAAGCAAGAAGAGAAACCGTCTATGGTAGATCGTTTCTGGTCTCTGTTTGACTCTACTGGAGGAACAGTGCCAGAGGATGACACAACCTCCTCTTCAGAACGCGCCCTTAGTTTCTACGACTCTGTAGATATGACTATACCTGAGGTACCTCAAGTGTCTCCGACTTCTGAGCTAGCTCCTGCAACGACTGACCCGTATGTAGGTGCTGTAGGTACAGGTAATCGTGATGTAGCTCCGAATACTATGGACTCTTACTTGCAGGGTGATGCAGATATTGAGGCAGTTATGCCGCCTTCTTCTGGCCTTATGTCACGTACTTTACAAGAGGACACTGATGCGGCTGTAGCTGAAGTTGTAGAAGAAACTACTGATACGACACCGACAAGAGACGAGCTTATCGACTCTGTTTTCGAGGCAGAGGGTGGTTACTCTACAGATAGAAACGATACAGGAAACTACTACAGAGGACAGTTTGTAGGAACAAATCACGGAATATCTGCTCCTGTCTTAGCCGATCACCTAGGCCGCACACCTACTGTACAAGATATGAGAAACTTGACTCAAGACACGGCTAGAGATATAGCCGCAACCCAGTACTATGACAACTATAATATCTCAGACTTACCAGACGACACTCAAGAAATCGTATTTCATGCTGTATACATGGGTGGTTCTAGGGGTGTCAGAGCCGTACAGAACCTTACAGGGTCTACACCAGACGGTGTGATGGGTCCGAACACTAGAACGGCTATGCAGGAGGCAACTTTCACACCTCAGGAGTACAGAGATGAGTACTTAAGAGAACTGGAGTTTGGTACAACAGGTTATAGTGACCCTGCAGGAACTTGGGATGATCACGGAAGAGGTTGGACTAACAGATATAACGATTTGGCAGGTGACTAATGTTCGGTCTCCCTCTAGAACTTATCACAATGTTGTTCTCAACGATCCTAGGTGGGGTAATGTCCATCTGGGGTCAATCTAATAAGAACAAGGCTGAACACCAACGTGCACTAGTCGGCGCAGTTAGTCAGGCACGTGAGCATGGTTCAAAAGACATACACTTTGCTTGGACACGTCGTATCATCGCTCTATCGGCGGTGTTTTCTATTATCGTATTGCCAAAACTTGTTGCGGTATGGTATCCTGAAATCAGCGTAGTTGTAGGTTATACAGAAGTACAAGGCGGTTTCTGGAACTGGCTTTACAACACTAAAGAAGCCGTTGAATGGAAGTCTGCATACGGATTCGTAATCACACCCTTAGACACTCATATTGTTTCAGCCATTGTAGGACTCTACTTCGGCGCAGGTTTCACAAAGTAAGGTATTTATAATGTTCGAAGCACCCATTCCCGGTCAATCTCTGACCACAGAACCCCGTAACGTCCCTTGGGAGAACCCTGCTGAATTGTCAGACGTGGGTGAGATCCTTGAGTTCTACATCAAAAAGCTAGCTAATGACGAGGTTATGGACGACATTGTAGCCATGCTCGACATGGGTGCCTCTGTTAAGTCAGTTGTTACTGGGTTGTACCGTCAGGGTGCCTTGAGGGGTATGCACACAGTAGACGCAGGGATTCTTGTAGCGCCTACTCTTCATGCCTTTATTAGAGCAGCCGCTACAGAGATGGGTGCAGAAGTTAAAGATGACAACATTGATCCAGACAAACGTGCTTCCCGTAAAGAGAAAGAGCGGTTCATTGCTCTGACTCTGAAATACATGGAATCTGGTGTTAAAGAAGACGAAGGTACAGACTTGTTAGAAGAAATGTCAGAAGCCTTGGCAGAGGAAGCAGACGATGCACCTCAAGAAGAACCTACGATGGAAACACAAGAAGAAGCCCCTATGGGTCTCATGGCTAAAGGAGCTTAATCATGGCGTTTAATTGGGAAGACTTCGCTGCAGGGTTTCTGCAACAAACTAATATAGAGTTAGACGAACGTGCTGCTGAGGCTGATACACTTAAGCGTGAACAGAAAGCAGAGGCTCGTCGCAATGCTCCTCTCGTTCAACAGCGTAAAGCCCGTGCACGTCAGGCTGCTCAACTAGGAACACAAGCTAAGGCTCTTGGTGCTACAGACGCACAGCTTGCGGTAGCCTTAAACTCAGGTGTAGCTGGTATTCAAGACTTCACTAATAAACTTCAGCAAGCTGCGTCTCAAAGGGGTCTCAAGACCCTTAGCCAGTTTGACATTGAAGCTATCATTGATATGCCTGACATCCCTTCTGTAAATATGTCTTACGAAGATATGGTTGACCAAGTTTACGGCGCACGGCCAACTCAAACAGAAGTTCAGGGGGAGGCTCCTTTCTGGGCGCAAGCCTTAGGACTTACTGCTGTTCAAGACGCTGAGCGTGAATTAGCTACAGATACCTTTTCACAAGGTATGACTATCCAACAGATCAACGACATGGCTGCGTCTAGCGAGTATTCTAAGATAGCAGGTATGGAAGGTTCGTTTGTTAACTACTTGGACACACCATTCTTCGATAGCCCTAAAGCCCTCGACTTTATAGGTACAATGTCTAAGACTATCTCTGACATAGAAGAGTCAGATGCCTTTACGCAGTTTGAGTACACTGTAGAACAGCAAGTTAAAAGTGGTGCTATCTCTAAAGAGGAAGCTGCTAATGAACTTGCGCAGTTTGTATCTGAAAAGGCTAACCTTGAGACGTCTTTGATTGGTATGGGGGATGCTTACAAGTCTTCCTTCTTCACAAACCCTGTAATGCAGAAGTTCTTTGAGGACTATCTACCTGAAGGTATGCTTGAACGGGTTGCTAAGCCTTACACAACACCTCAGGTTGTAGAAGGTTCTGGACCTGACGCTGATTCTACTGTTAACACCGCTACTGTAGACAGTGATGTAGCTAAAGCAGGTGAAGCAGTAGTCCCTGAAGTTGTTACGACAGAGTTAAAAGACGACGTTAACTTCGAACCTTTGACTACGGAAGAAAAGGCTTTGATTAACAAGCGTCTAGGTATGTTCTCTATCTTTTCAGATGCAGAAGACAAGTACGTAGAAAACTACACTCGTGATCAGTGGGAGAAAATGAAACGTAGTGAACGTAAGCGTCTAGGTCTACCTGAATCTGCTCTGGGTGGTAAGAATATTTACTTCCGTGATGAAATCCAAGAGATACTGGATGACGGACCTAAGAAGAGTAACCTACGTAAGAACTTCAACCAGCCACGTTACAAGGTCAAGGTTCGCGGTAAGATCGGCTCTTTCCACGTTACCAAAGAACAGTTCGAAGCTATGAACGATAAATGGTTCGAGGGTGATCGTCCAGAGTTGACCGCTGAGGTGTATGAGGATGGCGAAGATAACGTCAAGAAACTTACGTCGAAACTTCTGAAACGATACACTACAGGAGCTAAATAATGGCTAAAAGATATGCACAGGGACGTTTCGGAGAGTCTTCTTCTTCGTCTTTTAACCCTGATGGCTTCGAGATCGACAAGGAAACTACTCTTAAGAAAGAGGACTTGTTAGACTACAAGAACTTCCAACCGATTAAACAGTACATGATTGAGCGTAAAGGCGTAGACTACCAAGATAAGCCTGAGCAGGAAGTCGTGGATGACTTTGTTGAGCATATGCGTTTCTTCAATGCGAACACTGTTAGCACTGCGGGTGAGGCCCGGTTTATTAGCAAGGCAGATGATCGCCAGAAGAAAGTAGCTGGTGCAGCGTACCAAGTGTACGACCAACTAGGTAACGTGTTTGTTAATGATGGTTTCTTTGGCGCTGTTAAAGGCGTAGGTGAATACGTAGAGGCTTTGGCTAAAGACCCTTCTAACTACATTGGTCTTGTTACTGGCGGTGTTGCCCGTGCAGGTGCTGCAGGTATCAGTGTCACTGGTAAGCAGGCGGTTAAGGCTGCAGTTAAGAAAGCTGGTCGTGATTCTATGCGCTCTGGTGCGTCTAAAGAAGCAGCTAAAGAGATGGCTAACAATGCGGCTGTTGAGGCTGCTAAGCGTTTTGTAACTGCAGGCGCTTCTAACAAGTCTGCTGGTAAAGTATTCCAGAAGGTTTCTGAGGAAGCTTACAAGAAAGGTCGTAGTGGCCTAGCTCTACAGGCTATGAAAGAGCAGCAAGAACAGCTTTTCAAAGAGGCTGGTACACGTGCTCTTAAGCAAACCATCGCTGCTGATTCATTCATGGCTGTTGCTCAGGACGTACAAGCACAGAACGTCATGATTGAGGCAGGTGCTCAGGAAGACTTCTCTGCCTTACAGACAGGTTTCAGTCTAGCCCTCGGTGGCGTAGGCGGTGGTATTGCTCTGGCTGCAGGTAAAGCTAAAGGTATTAGCGGACTAGACGCAGCTATGGACCCCCTCGAAAGAGTTGAGAAAGATGTTCTTGCAGTTAACACTCCTGCTGTTAGCAAGGGTGACTCGAAGAAAGCTGCCAAGGCTATTACTAAAGAGGTTGACGACTGGGCTATAAAAGTAGCTCGTGGTAATGAGATGTCAGAACAAGCAATGCCTGTTCAGCTAGTTAAGAATATCCTGTTTGGTGAAGACAACAAGTCTGGTTTGGCAGAGGTGTTCCAAGAGAGCGGCTACCAGATGAAGGGTAAGACAATCTCTGATATGATCACAAACGTGGCATTGGTTCTTCCTGATGAAGAGTTAACCCGTTTGAACGCTAAGATTGAACCACTTGTAGGTTTTACTCTAGGTGATCTATCTGGCAATCAAACTTCAGTGGCTGACTTCCTAGCTAAAACAGCCAGTGATGCAGGTAAAAACCTTAACGCCTTTGGTCAACTCAAGAAACTCCTTAACACATCTGTTATGGCGTCAAGCGAAACACTTGCTGCTCGTATGATTGAACCAGGTTCTGCTAAGGCTATTGAAGCGGAGAAAGCCGCACTGAAAGCTGATAAGCTAGCCTATGGACAGTCTGTCTGGAAGCGTTTGCTTGTATCCTCACCAGCTACTACCGCCTTGAACATTGCAGGTTATGCTCAGTTCGCTGCTGGTTCGTCTATGGCTGATCTATTTGGTGCAACAGGTTACGTTATCAAAGGTCTTGGCCAAGGTGGTAATATGACCGCAGCGGGTAAGGAGTCTCTACGTAAATCTCGTGCTCTTGTATCGCTACAGGCTCAGAAGATTGCTAACTTGATGGACCCCTTTACTACTCACGATGCGTACATGAAGTTCCTAGACCAGAATGACGCGGTAAAGGATAAACTGTTTGCAACGATTGCAGGTGGTATCGACTCAGGTGCTAAAAAGTTTGGCATTGATCCAACCTCACCGTACTACAAGAAGATTGAGGCTGTAACAGTAGCTGCTAACCAGATCACTGGTGTACGTATTCAAGACAGCTTCACCAAGTCACAGATGTTTATGTCTGAGATTGATAAGACACTACGTGTAGACTTTGGTACTTCCCTTAAGGAAGTTCTACGTAATGGTGAGGAGGGTGTCATTGACGAGGCAATCCTTTCCAAGGCATTGGGTAATACTCTTGAGTCAGTTTTCTCAACAGACTACACAACCAAGGAAACACCTGAGCTTCTACGGACTGCGGCTAAGACAGTTGAGTCTATCTCAAACACACCAGGTCTAGGTACAATCCTACCCTTTGGTCGTTTCTTCAACAACGTACTGGCATACTCATACAAATGGTCGCCCTTCGCAGGCGGTGGTGTAGGCCTTCGTGCGATAGGTCGCATCGCTCGTACTCGTAAGTTTGACGGTACGTTTGCAGGCGAGGGTGAAGCCACTGCACGAGCAATGGTGGGTACAACCTTCTTACTGACAATGGCTGAATACGATAAAGGTCGTCGTGAGAAAGGTCTAGCTTACTACGAAATGGAAGGTGATGGCGGCACAATCATCGACGCTAAGAACACTTTCCCGCTTTCAATGTATCTTGCTGCTGCTCGTTGGACACGTCTCAAGTTAGATGGCGAGACTGTTCCTAAAGAGTTGAATGAAGAGATGCTTGCTCAGCTTGCTGTCGGACAACTCGCCAAGGACGCTCAGTTCAGTAACGACCTTCTGAATATCATGGATGCTTTCTCCAATGGTGGCGAAGGTGGACGTGGCGTTGATATGAAAGCCTTTGCTAAAGTAACAGGTAACTTGGTAGCAGGTGTTGCTCGTCCTCTTGACGCAGTTAACCGTGTAGTAGGTTTCATCACTGAGGAAGACGTAGCTAAGGATATACGACAATCAGATAGTGGTTTAGAGACGTTTACTCAGGCTTCAACAAAGTACTTCGACAATATCTTGGAAGCGTTCTCTGATAAGACAGACACCATCACTGGCGAGTCTTTACGGGTAGCGACTAGGGAAGGGGATGTCTATGATGCCAATCCTTTTGCTAGGATATTCGGTATCAATGTTAAGCGAGGGCGTACAGCTACTGAGAAAGTTTACTCAATGGCTGAGATGCACCCTTGGCAGGCTTCTGAACGTACGAAGATCCCAGCGTACGACAGGATGCTGAACGAAGTTTTAGCTCCGCAGCTTGAGAGACAAACACAAAGGTTGTTGGACTCTGATCGGTTTAAGAAGGCTAATCTAGATAAGCGTAGAACAATGCTTAAGAAGCTGGTTAGCGACATTAAGCGTGATGTCCGTAAGGATACTGCGAAGGGCGCATCAGGACCAGAGGCTTCTCGACTAAGGCTGGCAACTATAGCTAATAGCCGAGGCAGTAAAGAGGTCCGTAGTGAAGCAATGAAAGTCATGAAGGATCGCTTCGGTGTTGAAGGTTCTTTAGAAGACTTCAGCTTTACGGAGCTAGACATCTTCATAGACTTTGTTGATGCAATCAAAGATGACTACCAATTATAAAAGCAAAAAGGGACACTTTAATCGGTGTCCCTTCTCTTTATTTAAGACCGTGTGTCTCACCACAATGTTTAGACCACAGTAGAACACTTTGCAGTTCGTCCAGAGCAATAGACCTTTCGTGACTGTCGTGTAGTCTGCCACGAAGAAGTTTCTCTAGACTAACTACTGTGTCAACGAGTTCGTCATAAAACTTGTTATGCTTACTTCTGACGTGTTCAGTAGCTTCCTGTTCTAGTTTCAAAGACCTTCTTTCATAAACACCTTGACCCACTCTGCGCAAATACCGCTACGCACAATGTCATCAATACCAAACTCAACGACAGGGACATCAAGCAGGTGTTTCTTAGCGAGATGAATGATCTTAGCTAGACCAGACGTACCCTTAAGATCAGACTGCTGAATATCCCCGTTAAGGACAATAGTACTGCCCTCACCAACACGTGTCAAGAGCATCTTGATTTCGGGTACTTCGATGTTCTGCGCTTCATCCACAATAATGAAAGCATTGTCAAAGCTACGTCCACGCATAAGTGCCAAGGTAGCTACTTCGATGTTCCCTGCCTTAAGTGCTGTATCAACGGCACCCTTACTGAGATGCTTTGTGAGGACGTCTAACACTGGTAAGGCCCAAGGTTGCGCCTTTTCCTCTAGTGTTCCTGGTAGGTACCCTATATCGCGGCCTACCGCTACGTGAGGGCGTGTAATGACAATCTTGTCAATCTCTTTCAAGGTGTACAAGTCTGCAGCACAGGTAGCCGTTACATAGGTCTTACCTGTACCTGCTGGACCTAGGATGAGAACCTGCTTACTAGACTTGATAGCCTTAATAAGTTTGTCTTGGTTCTCAGTCTTAGGCAGGATACCTGAGACGGGTTTAGCTGAAGCACCCTTGTACGTTGTCTTGCGACGCGAACGTGACTGTTTCTTTGGAGGTTCGTTATCGTTCATTTAAATACCTTATCATACTATCTAGTATTTCAGAATCATGTTTAGCTAAGCCCATAGCTGAATTACACGGATTACAAATCCAACCTCGTACTTGCATAGACTTTTGACAATGGTCAACAGAAAAGGAACTCTGTGTTTTGTACTTACCTAAAGACAGGTAGTCTGAGTGTGTCATTCCACAGATAGGACAAGGGTAATCCAAGGGCAGCGGGTTTAAAAACTTCCAATCACTCTTTATCTTGGCAGCCTTTCTATCGCACTTTTTACAGGTCGAAGACATGGTGTTTCTATCCCCCTGCCGTCTTACTAAGACCCGAAAAGAACCTAAAGCTTGGTAGTTACCACAACCTACGCAGCATTTAGATGTAATTTCGTAGTTAAGTTTATCTGAGGTGCTGTCTTCAAACAAGGCCATCTGCACATCAGTATTCCTTCTTACTCACGTATTCCATTTTAGTCTCTAAGTCTCGGTAGCCCCCTATAAAGCTTCCATCTGTGGCAAACACCTGTGGGACAGTCTTAATGTTAGCTTCCTTAAGTAGAGATAACACCCATTTACTTGAGGCCTCTTCTATATTGTACGTAGTAAAGTTAATGCCGTGGTCCTTTAACATAGTCTTTGCCATGTCGCAGTACTTGCAGTTATTACGGGTAATCATAGTGTACATTGTGGTCCCTCGTGTAATTAAAGTCGTGAGCCTTTTTAGTACGTACTCAGGTACATCATTTACT
>Ga0206677_10001469_pt1 | contig 21785 bp, 14 predicted proteins | sample M130m12015metaG_FD_155475 | JGI IMG/M metagenome (GOLD analysis project Ga0206677, IMG submission 155475) | Ammonia-oxidizing marine archaeal communities from Monterey Bay, California, United States - M1 30m 12015 | ecosystem: Environmental > Aquatic > Marine > Intertidal zone | place: USA...
GTATCAAACGAAAAAAGAAAACATACCGAAAGATTGGTTTTTGGGCCTAAAAAACCACTGGAGAGCCGATTTAACGGCCTCATTAAGTGTTGCGCTTGTTGCGCTTCCTCTGTCTATGGCAATCGCAGTGGCTTCGGGTGTTCAACCTTTATCTGGACTTCTTTCCTGTGTTATTGCTGGACTGGTCACTACCTTCTTTAGAAGTGGTAAGCTAACCATAAACGGTCCTGCAGCAGGAATGATCACTGTGATTTTTGGTGCGATCATTTCTTTGGACGACGGCAGTGGACGTGCTATTAATTATGTTTTGGCGGCGATTGTTGTATCTGGAATTCTCCAAGTTTTACTTGGACTACTAAAGCTTGGCAGAATAGCCGAAATATTCCCATCATCAGTTATACACGGTATTTTGGCAGCTATTGGTGTAATTATTTTTGCCAAACAAATGCACGTAGCCATTGGCACATCTTCCGATGCCGGAAATGCCGTTGGCATTTTAAAAGACCTAGTGGACCAGCTCCCAAATGCGAACCCATACATAGCACTGATATCTATAACAGGTATATTTTTAATGTTTTTCCACTCAAAGATTAGCTATAAGGTTTTTCACACCATCCCAGCTCCAGTATGGGTGTTGGCCATTTCTATCCCCATTGTTTTAACTTACAATTATTTTGATGGTCAACACATCGATTTTTTAGGATTGACTTTTGAAAAACCAACAAATTATCTCATTTCTATTCCTTCGGATCTTACAGAAGTATTTTTGTATCCCGATTTCTCAAAATTAAATACCGGTGTTTTTTGGCTTGTTGTTCTTTCACTAACTATTATATCATCTATTATCAGTCTAGCTGGAGCAAAAGCCATAGACAAGCTGGATCCGTACAAGCGGAAAACAAATCTAAATCGCGACCTCATGGGACTTGGCGCAAGCACCATAGTTTCTGGAATGCTTGGAGGTTTGCCCATTTTAAATGTAATTGTTCGCAGTACCGTAAATGTGCAAAATCAAGCTAAAACGAGATGGTCCAACTTTTTCCATGGATTCTTGGTTTTACTCTTTATTGTTGTTTTGCAACCCGTGATGAACATGATCCCTTTGGCTGCATTAGCGGCTGTATTGGTTTTTGCGGGCATAAAGCTTGCTTCTCCAAGAGTTTTCAGTGAGGTATATAAAGAAGGAGTCGAACAACTTGTATTTATGATTTCCACCCTTTTGTTTACGGTATATAACAATTTGCTTTTTGGATTGATTGCAGGTATAATTATAACGCTCATCACCCATATTTTAATTGCTAGAATTTCTGTGCCTCAATTCTTTATTTATGTCTTTTCTCCAAGAAATATTGAGCTCAAGAAAATTGGAAACGATTATGAAATTAAAGTGAGAGGTGTCGCGAACTTCCTCACCTTACTCAAGCTTCTAAAGAAACTTGAAACCATTGTTCCAGGAACAAAATTGGAAATTGACTTTTCTGGCGCAAAAATTATCGACCTGACAGTTCAGGAGGCATTAGATAATTTCCAGCGATCACATGAGCTCACTGGTGGTAGTGTGAATTTTGTAGGTTTACACAAACACGTGGCATCGACAAAACATAAATTTGCATTAAAAAGCAGCACAGCGCCTATTGCAAATAAGACGTCACCAAGACAAAAAATACTAAGGGCACTTGCCAATGCGAATAAGTGGTCTTTTGAATTGGGTCAGGACAATCGATTCAAAAAGCTGCAAAACTTTCATTTTTTCGATTCAAGACCAATCGAATACAAGGAAAATATTCTACAAGGAACATACGATGAAACCAATTTAGATTGGGAAATTTCCGATGTCACTTTTTCTGAGGGGGCCATGCTTGCAAAAGAGGTTTATCATTCTACTATGCAATACATCAAATTGCCTAAAGAAGTACCACCATTTATTTTAAGACGAGAAGAGCTTGTTGATAGAGTATTTGATCGTGTTCGTGTTTTTGGTACAATGAAAGATATCAATTTTAAAAGTAATCCTCAATTTTCAAAGCAATATTATTTAAAAGGAGAGAAAAGAGAAAAGATAAAAGAAATCTTTAACGATGAGGTTCTTGCTTTCTTTGTTGAATACCCAATTGAACATGTTGAGTGTAACGGAAAAGAACTCTTAATTGCCGGAGGAATAGGAATAACAAAAACTGAAAATATTGTTCCAAGGATAAAATCAATTGCTGAACTTATGATAATAATGAATAAAACGGCCTAATGATTTCAAAAAAGCAGTCTGCTTTTAAACATGAGTTAAAAACTGGCTTCTTCGTTTTTTTTATACTGTTTTTTTTAAATTCTTGCATCCCATTAAGAAGTATATTTCTAGGTCATCCAGACGTCAAAGACACCCATCGTTTTAAACATAAGGAACTCAGCTCCGACAGTTGTTTTTCGTTTCAAAAATTCATTAACGATAAAGACTTAAAGGTGAACGATTGGACAACTGATCGACCAAGATTTAGGTCAGTAATTGATGTCATTAAAGAGCATAGCGTTCGTGCATTTGTACTGATTCAAAACGACACCATAAAAGTGGAATACTACCGAAAAGGATTGGACGAAGCATCAATTCACCCCTCCTATTCGTTGGCAAAATCATTCATTTCTTGTTTAATTGGTATTGCTATTGATGAGGGACACATCAAAAATGTAAATCAAAAGGTACATGACTTCATCCCTGAAATACTCATAAATAAGTACGGGGAGCAATTAACTTTAAAACATCTGCTCAATCACACCTCTGGAATCAGATTTAGTCTAAGTCAAGATGCCCGATTGTATTACGGCAAGAATCTAGATGCCGAACTTGAGAAAATTGAATTCAGCTATGATCCAGGCGAAAAACAGGAATATTTAAATTTAAATACACAGCTTTTGGGTATAATTCTAAAAAGGGCCACGGGGCTCAGCGTTTCAGCGTATGCACAGAAAAAGCTATGGACGTCAATAGGAATGTGCAACCCTGGCATTTGGTCCACAGACCATTCGGATGTAGAAAAATCTTTTTGTTGTCTTTCAGCTACAGCATTAGACTATGCAAAATTCGGCAAATTATACCTGAATAAAGGCTTGTGGGAGGGGAAACAAGTTTTTAGTCCTCAATGGTATAATCAATCGATTAAAAGAGATACTGCCCAAGGCAGCAGCTATAATTATAATTATTCTTGGCATATTGGACTTAAGGAATATAACGACTACATGGCCATAGGTTTATACAAGCAGCATATTTACGTCTACCCAAAGAAGAAAATTATCATTGTTCTCCTAAATGATCGAGAAAATAAACTAAAAGCAGAACGAATAAATTGGTGGTTCATATTTCGCCAACTCGTTGATCAACTTTAAATAGTGTCTACAGCGTTTGTGTATTTGTTGTTTTATGGTTAATTTACTTCATGGAAAGCCTTTCTTTTGGCATCAGTAAAGTATAGCATTTGTATAGAATCCTTGTTTTTTTTAGCGTTGTAATATTGTGTTCTTGCGAAGGCCGAAAAAAACCAATATCAAAAAAAGAAATAGAGCTTCACTATAGGAAGTATGATACGACTAGTCCCTACAAAACAAATCCCATTTATGGCGATAGGATCGAAAGCTCTGTGAATTCAAAAAACACAGCAATAACAGGAGACAATAAATTAAAAATAGATGGACGGCGTATCGATTTTAGAGAACGAAAACAACCAAAAAAATATAGTCTTGAAAATCCAAAACGTTTAATTACGAAGGGAATAATTAATATTCCTTTAGAGGCAAACAGAGTTGAAAAAAGATTGGCAGATTCTAACCTCTTTTTGAAAAGGGCTTTTAACTCACCAAAAAAAAGAGCCATAGCTCTGAGAAAACAAAAAACGAAAATACCTCCTTTAGCCGATGCTAAAACACCAATTTATAAAGGAAAAGCAATAGCAAACATTAAATATCTTGATGTCAAGCAGGGAACGAGTTCTTCTTATATCTGGGATGTTTTTCATGACAGTAAAGGACAAATATGGATGGGGACAAATGGTGCTGGTGTAAGCGTATACACCGGAGATAAATTTCGGCATTTCAACGAAGATCACGGCTTAAATAATAATTTTATTTGGTGCATTGAAGAAGACCGTAACGGAAACATGTGGTTTGGAACATTTGGTGAAGGGGTTTGTATGTTTGATGGCAATGCCTTTTTTAAACTTTCGAATGAAGATGGTTTTAAAGCCACATCAATTAATTTTATTTACGAAGATCAAGAAGGGGTTATTTGGATTGGCTCGAGCGAACATGGTGTTTTTACTTACGATGGGGAAACACTTACGAGCTACACAATGGAAGAAGGCCTACTTAGCAATAATACTCAGAGCATCTACGAAGATGACAGAAATCGAAAATGGATTTGCACTTCAGAAGGGATAAATATTATTGATGGTGATTCCATTTTGAGTATCACGACAAATGAAGGACTTAAGTCACATAACATTAGTAAGGTTATTCAAGATGGTAAAAAGAACTTTTGGATTGCATACATGGAAAATGGTATCGATCTCTACAATGGAGAATCTTTTACAAACTATAATTCAAAAAACGTCTTAACCGGGGATAATATTTACGACCTCTTATTAGATGAAACGGATAATGTATGGATTGCCTCATACAGTGGGGGTCTTTGTCAGTTTGATGGCAAAGAATTTACATGGATAAATGAAACCAATGGTTTGAGCGGAGAGCATGTATTATGCCTTGAAAATGACAACTCTGGGAATATTTGGGCTGGAACTGATGGAGACGGCATTGACATTGTAAATTTCAGGTCATTCCAGAATTTAAATGAAGAAAACGGTTTAATTAACGATTACATTTATGCAATTTGTGAAGACAGAAAGGGTAGAATCTGGTTTGGAGGAGAAGATGGTGGCTTAATGGTATATGATAAAAATCACTATTTCGAATTCACACAATTTAAAACCATACTGAACAAACAAATCAATAAAATTTATGAAGACTCCAAAGGAAACATTTGGATTGCTACGGAAAAAAAGGGTGTAATTAAAATTAGTGGTTCAGAGTTCATGTTTTTTGAAGAAGAAAATGGGTTGATCTCAAATCAGATATATGAAATAATAGAAGATGATAGTGGAGTAATGTGGTTCGCGTCATCAGAACAAGGCCTGTGCTCTTTTGATGGACGTTTTTTTATACACTACAATGAAGATAATGGCCTTTACACCAATAAAATCAGAACTAGCTCAAAAGATTTTGATGGCAATCTGTATTTTGGTACATGGGGTGCTGGCGTTATTAAATACGACGGAATGTACTTTCATCACATCAGTGAAAAAGAGGGGCTAAATAGTTCTATTATTATTTCTTCATATAATGACTCCAAAGGCAGAATCTGGTTTGGGTCACTTTCTAAAGGTTCGTGTGTGTTTGATGGCACTTCATTTCACTACTTTTCAACCAAAACAGGACTGAGTAACAATAAAATTTGGTCAATTATTGAGGACACGAGTTCATCATCGATTTGGCTCGGCACAGAAAACGGTTTAAATCAACTACAGAATATTGAGATTGGAGTCAATAAACCAAATAATTGCATGACTTACAACTGGAATGATGGCATTCGATGTGTTGACTTTTTAAAATCAAGTGCAATAATTGATCGTTCGGGCGCGCTGTGGTGGGGAACTGGAAAAGGACTCAGCAAACTCAAAAGAAAAAACCTTCCTGTTAACAACTCTATTCCTGTTGTTCGCCTCAGAGAGGTTTCAATAAACAATAGATACATTGATTACTTGAATCCTCATGATAGTTTAAAAACGAAAACTACTTATTCATCAGTTCATAAGTTTGAAAATGTTCCTAAAAATTTGGTTCTGACGTATGACAACAACCATCTTACTTTTATTTATTCAGCGATAAACTGGTTTAAACCTCAAGGAATTACATACAGCTACATGATCGATGGGTTGGATGAACATTGGAGTCCCCCCTCAAGTGAATCACGTGCCGATTTCACAAATATCCCCAATGGTTCTTATACCTTTAAAGTGAAAGCGAGAATTTCTGGTGGTGAATGGTCTGAGCCTTTAAACTATCGTTTTACAATTAAACCTCCGTGGTGGTCTACATGGTGGGCCCAAACCAGTTATGCCCTATTTGGTATTTTATTCATTTGGTTATTCATTCTGCAACGTACCAGAAGACTCAGGTTGCGGCAGCTGAGCCTTGTAAAAGAAATTAAGTCCGCCACAAGTGAAATCAGGGAGAAAAAGAATGAGGTCGAACGTCAAAAGAACTCAAATCTTGAGATGTCAAAAAGAATTCTTGAGCAAGACAAACAACTTATTTTGAGTGCGACAGCGAATACGGTGGCACATAGTCTAAATAGTCCTTTAGGCGCAATCAAAGCCGGTGCCGAAAGCATCATTTACATTTACAATGATATATTTTCTAATGTTATTCAAAAATGTTCTCCCCATCAAATCACTTTTGGGTATAATTATGCAAAAAAATATAATGGCAATCTCATGGAATCAGGAATGAAATCGCTTTCTAGAATTGAAAAAATCAAAGCATACATCCGTGAAAACTTCAAACTTAAGGAGGAAGAATGTGATGAACTCAGTGTATTAATTAGTAAGGTTTATATTGAATCCGAATTAAAATCTATTACTGAATTTGTGGTCAAACAAGAAAACAAGAAGGACGTAATAAATATGATTATCAGCTTGGTCACATTTGAACAAATCACTTCGAATACATTAAATGCCACTCAAAAATCTTCAAAAGTCGTCGAATCTCTAAAAAATGCGCTAAAAAAAGGTCGTGCAGATAAAAAAGTATCGGTTAACGTTCACAAAAGCATAAGAGCGGTAATGGAAGTTATAGACGACGAAATACAAAAGTCAGGAATCATAAAAAACGTTGTAGATAAGGATGTATTCTACAATAATGCTAATGAATATAAGTTTTTTCAGCTTTGGTCCAATCTATTTACATTGCTCCTTAATAGTTCTGAAAAAGAAGTGGTGATAGACATTCGATCAGAAAAACAAAACGAAAGCTTAATCATACGTTTTGAAGTTAATTTCAAGCTCAAAGAGAATTTATTTGACGGAAGCGTCTACGACATAATTATGAATAAAAAACACCATTCAATTGACCTCTCTAGGGCTGTAATTAAAGATATTATTCAAGAATATAAGGGGAGTGTGTCTGTCACCAATAATCAACAGGTGAGTGTGATCAATATTGAAATTCCAATTACTCAGAAATAAGCCCAAACTGCATCAGGTGGTGCGTGAGATGTTTCCTTAATATACGATTCCACTGTTGTTTATTCAGCGGGCCATAATTGGGATGATTAGTGATGAGCTTCGGGGCATTAGAAAAAGTCTTTTCATAAACCATCCATGTTTTCTCAAATTCCAAAATAGCACCGCTTATGTTTTTATTTCGAATGAATCTATTTTCTGGTGCAAAACTGACCTTGAAGTTTTTTGGGAAAGCAGCATCCGAATTTAATATAGCAATCATCTTACCCCAGTATTTTTCATGCACCTCAATCTTTTCCATCGGATTGCCAATTGACATATTCAAAGAATCTGTTAGATGCTCAATCATTCCCAAGGATGTCAATGAACCCCATATCGGCTTACTGCTTTCATCAAGCTTTTTTAAGTGATTGACCACACGATTTAATTCAGACTCAATAAATATCATTATTTTATGATTACCCCTTTGTGCCCAAGAATTTTAATCATCTGCATGTTTTCTGAGCATATTGATTCCGCAGGAAAAACAAAACGTTTATCATACATTACATCATTAACCCAAAAACTCACCCAGTATTCATTTGAAAGACCAAATACTTCTGGCATAATCGGCTCTATCTTTGCTGCTTCATTTGGTAATAACAGCTCAATACAATGCCTCAAGGTTGACGTTTTAATTTTTTGACCCGTTTGCGCATTCTCACCATACCCCGTTGTTGAAACAATAATACCTTCCATAATATCTTCTCTTAAATTAAGAAGATAGGCATAATACACTTTTTCATTTTCAACAAGTACCTCAACAATAGCCACAGATACATTTTCAACTTTCGGGCCCTTCAATTCATCTTTCATTATTATCTGATTTGAGAAACAATTTTATCTGACATGTTTAAATACCTGTACAAATCAATGGTGTGTCCAATTTTTTCATCATTTTGTTGACGAAACTTTTTGTCATTTATTCTGCTCGGTGGGATTTCATAGTGTGAATCTCGTTTACTTCCCAAACGCACAATAACTCTGTTTTTATTTGGAATCGCAATCATATACTGACCCATTAAACCCCGACAATAATAAATTGGATTCCCCTTGTTTTTATAAACCCAAGTATGCCAACCATATCTCATATTTGGAACGTTTTCTTTGGTTTTCATTGATGGAGTTTCCAACATTTTATCTATGTACCATTTTGGTACAACCTGTTTGCCATTGTAAAAACCATTATTTAAAAGCAATTGCCCCAATAATGCATAATCACGAGCCGTAGCATACATGCAACAAAATGCCTTTTCATCGCCGCCTTCTTTGTCAAGACTCCAATAGGCATTGTTTCGAGCCCCTAGTGGAACCCATAGTTTCTCTTCAGTATATTGATTGATCGATTTACCTGTGGCCTTTTCTATAATAAATCCTAAGATCTGGGAATTGCCACTTTGGTAATTAAAGTTTACGCCGGGCTCATCAATAACACGCAAACGGGTAACCAAACCATATAAGTCAGATCCATAATACCCCTCAGCAGCCTCCGATAATGGATTCGCTCCACTTTCAACCCAATCAAAACCAGCGGACATCGTCAACAAATGACGTATCGTGATTTTTTCTCTTCCGTTTTTATTGAACTCTGGAATATACTTCCCTGCCAAATCATCTACACTCCTTATCTTGCCTTCTTCAATTGCAATGCCAACAAGCATTCCTATGACCGACTTTGCCGCTGAAAAAGAATTTGAAACTTGATTCTGAGTATGCTCATCAAAATATTTTTCATAGACCAAGGTGTCTCCTTGAAAAATCAAAAATGCTTTTGTATCCATTTTCTGATGATAATCAAGATCCTCTTTAGATAATTGACGAGACGAATTCGTATTCACAATAAAGTTGTAGGGCTGATTTGCCTTTTTAATCGTATTTACAGGAAATAGCTCTAAATCATAAATTGTAGGCCCCAACTTTCCTCTTAGATACGTTTTTGCAATACCAGAGTAAAGATAATATCTGCCCGAGAGAAGAATAAACAAGTTAACAATAACCACTACGGTTAAAAGACTATATGCTGTATATTTTAATGCTTTTTTAATCAAAACAATACTTAATTTTCTTTTAAAACGAAGCCAAAAAGTGACTTAAATTCTTCTATTATAATGGCTTCTACTTTCTTTTTATCGATTTTTTCACCAAGCTCTTTCTGCATGGAAGTTACGGCTTTATCATCTATTCCACAAGGCACAATATGAGAAAAGAAATCCAAATCGGTATTGACATTAAACCCAATACCATGCATAGTAACCCACCGAGAACTTTTAACTCCCATGGCACATATTTTCCTTGCAGAGGGGAGCTCCGAATCTAACCACACGCCAGTCATTCCTTCAATGCGAGACGATTGAATATTAAATTTTAATAGGGTATTTATTACCGCCTCCTCTAAGAAACGCATATACTTATGTATATCAGTGAAAAACTGTTCCAAATCCAATATTGGATAGACAACAAGCTGACCCGGTCCGTGATAGGTGATGTCTCCTCCTCGATTGATTTTATAAAAGGACGCTTCTTTTGATTCCACTTCTTTCTCCGACAATAACAAATTCTCCTCTTTCCCACTTTTACCAATAGTGTATACATGTGGATGTTCACATAAAATCAAGTAATTAGAGGGTAGAGGGAGGTTTTCACCATTCCTAATGGCTATTTTACGGTCAATGGCTTGTCTAAAATAGTTCTCTTGTAAATCCCAAGCTTCTTTGTAGTCAACCAGCCCAAGATTGATAATAGTTACTTCAGGTAGAGATTTCATTAAAATTTAGCTAGCTCACCTTTTAGATAATCGATGATTTCAATATCAATAATATCTGCACCATTCATCTCACATAGGTAGTAAGAAGCCCAGTCAACGATATTAATCAAATAAATAGATCTTTCAATAAAGGAATCTCCTTTGGCATGAACCAATAAAACCTTTCCGCATTTTTTCTCGACAGCCTCTTGTGAAATCTCAAATCGCTTGTAATTTCTTGGATGGAGGTCTCCTGTATTGAAAAATATAGGGGCAAATCGATCATCCCCACCGGTCCATCCAACCAATTCATTGTGATTCATCTCAGGAATGACGTGATGCCACCCTAGGTATTTCGAGTTTTCATTAAACTGTTGGCGGGCCCGTACAATCACCCCTTCATACTTCGCCTCGGCATAATACACTCCCACCTTTTTAAAGAGATGTGACGCCATTTCTTGAGCCAATTTATGTATCGATTCCTTTTCTTTTAAGATCAAATCACCTCCCTTAAGCATACTTGCTTTGTGTTCGTGAGAAACGAATCCTAATTCGGCAAAAATATGAAGCAATTGAATCACTGAGTAGGCTAAGGCGCTTCTCGGAGGGTTCCCACCTGGCACAATAATACAATCGTAAGCGTTCTCCTCGCAAAAAGTCTTTAGCTTCCCGCCACTACAAATACAAATAATATGACTTCCCCTTGACTTCGCCTCATCAATCGCTATAGTCGTTTCCTCCGTATTACCAGAATAACTGGAGCCTATTACCAATGTATTCTCATTTACAAATGCTGGAATAGTGTAATCATTAACAAGAGTGACAGGTAATTTGATCTCATCCATCAACCAGTTCGCCACCATTTTTGCTCCGATCCCCGATCCACCAAGACCACACATTACAATGTTCTTGATGTCATTTTTCGGTCTTTTTAGATTCGTAGACTCTGCAATGTTTATTGCTTCTTTTATATTGTCTGGGAATGCTTCTATTAATTCTTTCATAATTACTTCTTATAATGGGATATTTCCGTGTTTTTTATTCGGTATATTTTCTGTTTTGTTTTCGAGCATTTTAAATCCGGAGACCAATCTCGACCTTGTTTCTTTAGGAAAGATGACCTCATCGATAATTCCTCTTTCTGCAGCTCGATATGGATTCGCGAACATTTCAGCATACTCTGCTTCTTTCTCTAACCACTTTTCTTCTCTGTTTTCTGCAGAAGCAATTTCTTTTTTAAATATTATTTCTGCAGCACCTTTTGCACCCATCACAGCAATTTCAGCAGTTGGCCATGCAAAATTAAGATCAGAGCCAATGCTTTTTGAATTCATTACATCAAACGCGCCGCCGTACGCCTTTCTTGTAATTACGGTGATTCTTGGAACCGTTGCCTCAGAAAAAGCATACAATAATTTTGCGCCATGTGTAATAATTCCTCGCCATTCTTGATCCGTCCCTGGAAGAAATCCTGGAACATCCTCAAAAACCAATAGCGGGATATTAAATGCATCACAAAAACGAACAAAACGAGCTCCCTTTCGAGATGAATCAATATCTAAAACTCCTGCCAATGAAATGGGTTGATTCGCAACTACTCCAATCGTTCTCCCCTCAAGTCTAGCAAAGCCAACTACAATATTTGTAGCAAAATCTTTATGTACTTCTCTAAAAGAGGATGTATCAATTACACACGTAATTACCTTTCTAATATCATAAGGCATCGTGGCATTTTCTGGTATAATAGATTCTATTTTTTCAAGATTTGATTTGTCAAATTCAAACACAGAAGGATGTGGTGCAAGCTCCTGACAATTTTGAGGTATATATGTGATAAAATCTCGGACCATTTTTAAACATTCAACATCGTTTCCTCCAATAAAATGATTCACCCCTGATTTTTCAGCATGTGCTTTTGCTCCCCCCAAGTCTTCAGAGGTAACCTCCTCATGAGTGACAGTCTTAACGACATTTGGCCCTGTAACAAACATGTATGATGTTTCTTCTACCATGAAAATAAAATCAGTCAGCGCTGGGGAATAAACCGCTCCACCAGCACATGGCCCCATGATTACTGATAATTGAGGGATTACTCCGGATGCACGCGTATTTCGGTAAAAGATATCCGCATAACCGGCCAATGAAACAACGCCCTCCTGTATCCTCGCTCCACCAGAATCGTTTAATCCAATTAAGGGGGCTCCATTTTTTAAAGCCAAATCCATTATGCGGCAAATTTTTCCTGCGTGGGTTTCAGATAAAGACCCTCCAAGGACCGTGAAATCTTGAGAAAAGACGTAGATCAGCCTTCCATGGACTGTGCCGTAACCTGTCACAACACCATCTCCAGGTATTTTTTGCTTTTCCAGACCAAATGCCGTTGATCTGTGCTCTACAAGACCTCCGATTTCGTTGAAAGAGTCTGAGTCGAGTAATACATCTATTCTTTCCCTTGCACTGAGTTTGCCCTGTGCATGTTGTTTTTTGAGTCTTTCCTCTCCGCCACCCTCTTTCGCCTTGGCTCTTTTATTTAGTAATTGATTTTTATTGTCCATGATGATTTGAAACTGAACAAAAATAGGGAAAATTTAGTCTAAATTACCTTAAAGAAGGCATGTCACCGGATATTTCTAAACACAAGAAATGGTTGGACCGATAAAAAGATAAAAAAGGAGATGATTAATACGATTTCAGAGACAGGCAAAAAGAGGACGAGCAAGTAAATCACCACCCAAAATAATATTCTATATCGTTGAATACTTTGATTATTTAAAAGAACCTGTGCTCTTACCGAATAGGGAATACCCATTTTGTTTTCATTTCTAATTTTCATGACCTCATTTAGTAATAAAAGAGGTAAAAGCACCACACCTTGGGATATTCCCATTTCCTCATAGGTCAAAAAATAAATAAATGAATCTCCAATATTTGTATGAGAAAATGCGCCAACAACAATACAATGTATTAATACAACCTCAAGAAAAGTAAAAAGGAAAGCCTTGAAAATTATTGTGTTTCTATTTTTTAATTCACCGAGGGGTTTAAGGCGCCTTTTTATGAAAAAGGTTCTAAAAAGCAAATCAAACAAGAAGAATAACGATATAAAATAAAACCCCCAATCCCAGAATAAAAAGCCTATCAATGGAAGAGCTACATCTCCCAATAAGGCGCTTATAATCTCTATTTTTTTCACAGCTTCTTTTTCAATTCTCTGGCACGACTTTTTGCCATTTCTTGTGTTTCATTGAATTGGTTTAATGTGACCAACACGCCCCTTTCTTCAGGCCTTATTGCGAGAGCCCTAGAATAGTTCTTTAATGCGTTGGTGATGTCCCCTTTATCCTGATAGGCAATCCCCATATTTACATATGCGTCTATATGGTGCTCATCTTTATCCACTACCTGGGAGTAGTAATACAAGGCGCTGTCTAACTCCTGGTATTTAAATTGTAAGATTTGACCCGTCTGGCAATAAGCTTCATAAAACGTATCGTCTTGTTCAATCATCTCCTTGTAGATTCTCATGGCTTCACGCTCTTTCCCAAACTCCCCATAAGCGTATGCTAAAGCATACTTGTAGTCCAAGTTTTCTGGTTGAATTTGAACGGCAGAAAGGTAGTGGTCCAAACATAACGGATCATTTCTTTGATCAAATAATAGTCCCAAATGCATATAGGCCACATGATATTCCGGATCGATCTGAGTAATATAAGAATAGGTGTTTATCGTACTGTCAAATAATGTCTCGGCAAACTTTTGTGAATCAGCATCATCCATTACTGCATAGTATCTAATTTTAAAAATACTTCCCTTTAACCGATATGCATCGATGCATTTTCTGTCAATTCTCAGGGCTTTTTCTATCCAATCATTTGCATTTTCAAAATCTTGAAGAAGTGCGTAGGTATTTGCCAAACCAACAATAGCATCAAGATTCGATTTGTTTTCATTAACAAGTCTTAAAAAATACCCCTGAGCAACCGTCTTATCTTTTTCTGTGCTCGTAGGTCTATTGATGAGCGCCTGAGCGTATAGTAACCTCGATTCAAACTTATTGCTATCCAATCGTAAAGCTCGAGCAGCATCTGAAAATGCATTTGAAAAATCATAGTTCTCCAATGCCAAGTTTCCTCGCTCTATCAAAGCATTAATATCATCAGCGTTTTTAGAGATGAGGCCATCTAATCTTTCTCTCGAAAGCTAGTATTCGTTTGTCGCACTTGACTTGGCAATAAAGGTTTTATTGTCTTTCTTTTCTTCCTCTGTGGAGCAAGCATAAAGCAATGAGGAAATCAAGAAAAAGAGTATAATTTTGCTATTCATTAGCACAAAAGTAATGGTTTTTGTTTTGCCCAATAAATTCTTAATTTTGTAACTGAATTATTCAGAACAATTATGCGAAATAAAATCACTTTGACTCTTTGCTTTCTTTTTATTTGGAGCTACAATACCTTCTCTCAGGGGTGCTCCCAATGTAAGCTGCTATCCGAACAAGGAAGTGACTTAGAAGAAGCTAGTTTCGGAAATAATATAAATATCGGAATCTTGTTTTTAATGGTAATTCCATATTTGATTCTCATGTTTCTTTTCAGAGAACAGATTAAGAATTTTTTAGTCCGGGTTTTTGCAAAACGCAGTTAGTCCCATACTACAGAAATTTTACCCGTAGAGTTGCCGCTTTCAAGAAGATCATGCGCTTTATCGATTTCGGAAGCAGGAAAAACACCTCCAACACAAACTTTTATTTTTTGATTCTTGTAGAGCTGTATTGTCTCTCTTAAAGCCTCATTCATTATTAAGGGGTGATGGTCTGCTATTTTGAGCATGTTCACTCCCAAAATACTGCGAGAGCTCATCATTAACCCTGCAGGTATTATCAAACCCATTTTTCTTAAAAAGTTCAATGCAGAAAGTAGGCCAAATTTGCCTCCAGAAAGAGCTGCTCCTCCAAATATAAAAAGTCGTCCTCCAGCACCAAGATGTTTCCAGTCTTTTTTGAAGGTGGCTCCACCGACGGCATTATAAGAGATGTCAATGGTGTCCCCTTTTAAAATATTACTTAGCTCTGTGGAATAATCACTCGCTCGATAATTAATAACGTGGTCAGCACCTAATTCCTTAACGAGATCAACCTTTTTTGCATTTCCGACTTTAGCGATAACAATTGCCCCTCTGCGTTTTGCAAGCTGAATCAGTATGGTTCCAACGCCGCCTGCTGCTGCATGAACTAGAACCTTATCACCCTTTCTTATTGGAGATAAGACGTCGGTCATATAATATGCTGTCACAGCTTGAGTGCATAGTGCCAAAACTTCCTGACTTGGCAAAGCTCCAATTTCAAACGCAGCATTGCTTTTTGTAATTACATGCCGACCATAAGCTCCAAACCTGCAAAATGCAAGTACTCTTTTCCCCAGTATGGATTGATCAACATCAACCCCAATCTTTTCCACTGTCCCAACGGATTCGTATCCTATTACACATGGCATCGGTGGGGCGTCTTTGTATAGGCCATTACGAGCCATAACATCAGCATAGTTTAAACCAAATGCTTCATTTTTAATGAGAATTTCGTCAGGTTTAAGTGCTGGTAAGTCAACTTCTCTAATCTCAAATGCCTCTATGGACTTTCCTTTACCCTTTAAAACAACTGCTTGTGTTTTCATGCTAGAATCTGAAAGATACGCCTCCCATTACCTGTATCGGTTGCACAGGGTAATTATACCAGGAATAATATCTCTGAGAAAACATATTGTTGAATTGCAAAAATGCTGTAATGCGTTTGTTGTATTTATACTCTACGCCTAGATTAAAATCAACAATAGGCCCTAAATTGATATAATATTGTCCATCTTCCTCAATCACATCATCTCCTGATTCATAAACCATTGCCTTTCTTCCCGTCTCTATTGTTCCGTTCAAATTTAAAATGAACTTATCAAATAAATTGTATGTACCTCTCAATTCAAATTCCAGTGTTGGTAGGTTGGGTGCAAATGCATAATTCATTAATTCGTAGCTATTGTATCGCGCCAGTCCATCAATTTTCAATTTCTCATCAAGCTGATAAAAAATAGAAGCCTCGATGCTTGTTTGATTTAAGCTATCATAAATCACCTCAAAAGTATTATTATACAACCCCATTGTATCTATTCTAAAGAAAGCTTTATTCGTGATTTTCTTGAAGCTTGCATTTACATTAAAGCCCATACGTTTACTTAAGGTGCCTTTTACTCCACCATATATATCGTATGGATTGTTTTCATTGTGAAGCGAAATTGAGGTATTTATGAATTGATTGATCGAGGACAATCCCGTAAAGGTATTTTGTGATAAGCCACCGCTTATTCCTGCAAAAGGAATAAAAATATCATTAAATAAGGAATATTTAATTTCTGCTTGAGGATAGATATAAAACTTATTTTCCTCGGCAATATCCAATGCCAATGCAAAACCCACGTCGACCTTAAACTTATTGTCCATTAATTGAGTTAATACTCCGGGCTTAAAATCTATTATTGTATTAGGCGTGAATCTACCTACCGAATGTGGCAGTAAAATCTCGTCTTCTACACCGAATTTATAATGGTTGTATCGTACTCCCAATGTGGCATAAAAGGTCTCACTTCTGTACTTGTACCACCCTTTGGTTTTAAAATTTAGATTGTGTTCCTTCGTTTTCCAATCAGATAAAGAATCTTCGAAGGGTGACTTTGAAAATGAATATTTATAATCTAGGTCAACCGAATAATTCATGATTTCCATTTCTCCAAAATCAGAAGTGTAATTAAACGATCCTCCTATACTCTGTAGTCGTTGACGTATATCGTCTTTATCGATGGTGTCATTTGGAATTCCATAATAATGGAATCCATTATTTACGTAATCTATTTGTCCACGTAAATTATATCTATTATTTACCACCTTCCCGTAAATGGAGGCCATTGTTCTGTCATAGTTGGCAGGCGCATAAACAATACCATCACGGTCTTTTATGCGTGCAAATGAGCTTATGTGGTCAAGTGTTACTCCATAATGGTATCCTTTCGAACGGGTAGAGTTATACACGAGCTGACCTAAGGGCATGATTCCCGAACCCATCCCAACTTTAGCATAAAACGGATACAATTGTTTCAGCTTATCACTGGTTTCTATCTCTGCTGCTTTTATCTGATCAAGAGTAATCTTTGTGGGTTGCTGAAATACCAATAAGGGATAAGAAGGAACTTTAGATGGTTTAACTGAATCAATAATGCCCGGCAATGTTGTTATCCTAAAAGACGGTTCAACAACCCTGCTTCCTCTACCGTCAATGGTTACATCCGGGGGTTGGCAATAGGCTATTATCGTTACAGACAAAAACCAAAATAACAGGAGTATTTGTTGTTTAATCTTCATCTATTTCAATTTTTGTTTCATTTTCGCCTTCTGTGCTTTCTGGAGTTGTATTTTTTAATCTTTCTATGGTTACCATCAATTCCTCCGCTTCCTGAAGAATGCCATCATCTGTAATAGGGTAATGTTCAATAACTGCATTCAAATTTTGCTCTGCTTGAACCAGGTCCGCCTCTTCTACTAAGATTTTTGATTTCAAAATCAGGCCTTTCGCAATCCAAAAATCATAGCTTGGCTTCATCTTTAATAGTTCTTGTATTTCAAGATTGGAGGTCTCTAAATCTCCTTGCTCAAAGTGCATTTGAGCCAATGTGAATTGAGCCTCAGAGCCCATGAAAGTGGTATTGTTATCAACAAGCCAATTTAAAGGGGCAAAAGCCTCGTTAAATAGTTTTAGGTAATAACAAGATAATCCTAAGGCATATTGCGCCTCCGATTTTAGGGTTTCACTTAATGAAGGATTTTCCATGACCAAGACAGCGTATTCTCTGCTCATTTGATAACTTTCCATGAAAAATGAAGACCTCATGATGCCCAATCGGGACACGTTAATTGATGTCGGTGTTGAGGCCAACTGCTCAAGTTTTTGATAATACATTAACGCTCTTGAATAATTCTTGATGCCATAATAATAATTCGACGTTATCGCCGCTGAAGACTCTTTGAAGCTTCCAGAATTAGCATTTAAGGCATTTTCGAAATTCTTGATGGCATTTATAGTGTCCGACAGCTGTAAATAAGAATCTGCTAAATAGTAATAACCGTCACCGATGTGTTTTCCGTTTAGACTAAAATTCTCAACATATACATTGAATTTAAATACGGCCTCATTGTAATTCGTATCCAAGTACGCTTGGATTGCTGGCCCATAAAATAAATTCTCCTTTTCGTCATCTGAATAATCTATACAAGAGTATCTTTCCACTACATCTGCCGCTTTGCCTGGCTTGTTCTGAGCCGTGTATATGTCAAGCAAGCCTTTAGCTGCAATTTCACAAATATCGGATTCCATCTCGTGTTCAGAAAGGATTTTTAAATACGCCGTTTCCGATTTAACATATTCCCATTTTTTAAAATATGAATTGGCAATTCCTATTTGTGCATCAATCACAAATGAAGAATTAGGATAGTCGGCAATAAGGCGCTCATAATATTTCAAGGCCTGGTCATTTTCTCCTATTGAAGAGTAGGTTTTTGCCAGTTCATAATCCGCATTCATCGTATATTTAGAAAGAGGGTAGTCTAAAAGAATGGTATTTAAATGTGCTATTTTATCCTCTGTTTTCCCACTATACCCGCATGTTTTTGCCATGTAGTAAAGTGCTTTATCATTGAGCTCGGTATCATAAGAAAGGGCTTTTTCGTAAAACTCTAATGCCAATGAATTTTCTTTCTCAATGTAAAATTGGTCTGCAACCCTAAAAGAGGCATCTACAATTTTAGTTAGGTCATCTGGGTTCGACTGAATATAAATTCTGAAATTTTCCGAAGCCCTAATGAACTCCTCTCTTTCCTTGTAAGCATAAGCCATATTGTAATAAGCGTCGATTTTTTCAGGGATTGAATTCGAAGCTGGAGAAGAAATGAAATCCTTGTAAAAACTTATTGATTCACGAAACTTCTTTAATCGGTAATACGCATCTGCCATCCAATATTTTGATAGAGCAACGAGCTGAGGATCAATTTGATGTTTTGATACTTCTGAAAATGCATTGATACACGAATTATATCTTTTTTTCAAAAAGAGCTCTACACCATGATTGTAAGAAATAGTTTGATAGACTCTTTTCAGTCGCGTATCGAGGTTTGGCAATTTATTAAGCGATTCTATAGCCTTTTTATAATTGCTTGTAGATGAATAAACGTTAATTAAATACTGATAAACATCTTTCTTGCGTGTTGAATTAGGATACCTCTCAAGGTAATTCTCAAAAGCCCTTACCGACTCATCATAAGGGTTAATATCGATGTCAAAGGATATCACTGCAAAATTATACAAGGCATCTTCTTTAATTTTTTCAATCGCTGTCATTTCAGATGCACTCTCAAATGCACTTCTTGCGGGTAGTAGTTTTTCACTAAATAAATAGCTCTCAGCAATCTGATACATTGCTATTTGACCTAAGCTATCATCAAATCTGGCTACCTTGTCTAAATAATTAATGGCATTTTCATAATCTTTTAAGCTGAAATAAGAATAACCCAATTCATATGCATCATCTCTACTTATTTTAGATTTTCTCGCATATTTGATTAAATAATCTGTGGCTTCCTGATAGTTCCCTTTTTTATAATGGGCATGACCAATTATATGATTGACATCTGCCTCATGATTGATTAGCTTGCAAGCCAAAACTTTAGGAGCATATGCAATAACCGCATCAGCATTCTCTTGTTTATGATAGATCTGCACCACATAATATGGCACAATTCCACAATAATTGGTGTTTTTCTCAAGGTCTAAAAATTGCTCTAACGCAAGCTGATAAGACCCTCTTTCATAACACAGGTGGGCGAAAAAATATTTACTCGGTGCTGCGTATTGAGATTTTCCGTTTATGTTTTCTCTGAATACCTTGATGGCCAACTCCTTGATTCCGTTTTGCAAAGCACAATACCCCATTTTAAAATGGTATTCTTCCTTGTAACTTGAATCTAAGTCTGCTGCCGTAATCTTCTCGAACCAAAGCTGAGCATCGTCATAAGATTGATCATGAAAAAAGAATCGTCCTATCTTGAAGCTGATCATTTTTCGATGAATGTTCTCAGGGTATAATCGATTATACTCCATAAGTAGAGGGATCGCATCGAAATTATAAAGCTCTAAAGCCGATACCCCTTCATAATAAAGGGCTTTTTGATAAAGAGGGTCATTTGGATTATCGCAGCTATTTATAAAATCTCTATATTCTTTTTTTGCAGCGCCATACTGCAAATGAGAATAAAGCTCCTCTGCTTTAAAATAAGCTTCGTAAATACTATTGTACTTGTCTGTTCTTTGTGAAAACAAAGACAAGGGGATAAACAGGAACCCAATAAACCAACACTTTAAAATAACTGTACGCACTTGACAAATTTAAACGGTCAAACAAAAGATGCCATTTAAAGCTTCAAAAGTTTTAAACCTTATGATGTTAAGATAAAAACAGCTCACCCCTATTAATAGACAAGATGATTCTGCAAATTTGTATAAATACATAATGATAATGTCACTAGTCGTTACTCTTAAAAATGCTCAAATATTTCAAAAAGGAAACAAGGTCTTATCCGATGTAAACTTTGAAATTGAGGAATCACAATTCGTCTATTTGATAGGTAAAACGGGAAGTGGAAAGAGCAGTTTATTAAAAACCATTTATGGTGAGCTGAAGCTAAACGAAGGCCTGGGAAATGTTGATGAATTTGATTTAACAAAAATCAAGACCAAAGAAATTCCATACTTGAGAAGAAAAATCGGTATCGTATTTCAAGACTTTCAGCTCTTGATGGATCGGACGGTAATCCAAAACCTTTATTTTGTCTTAAAAGCCACGGGCTGGAAAAAGAAAGATGTAATTCATGACAGAGCGGTAGAATGCCTTAAACTGGTTGGCGTGGAGGATCAGGCACATAAAATGCCACACGAATTGTCAGGAGGAGAACAACAACGAGTGTCAATTGGTAGATCACTATTAAATAAACCGAAGTTGATTTTGGCCGATGAACCAACTGGGAATCTAGACCCTGAGACTTCCGAAGAAATCATGAATCTACTTATTGCCATTGCAAAAGAAGAAAAAACAGCAATTCTAATGGCCACCCATGATATGCATATCGTAAATAAATTCCCAAATCGAATTGTAACAGTTAAAGACGGTTTAGTAACTGAAAATATCTAGGTAATTTCACCCGCAATTGAAATAGAAAGTAGCTCCTTTACTTGTTCCACATCCTCATAATTGCCCAATAAAAACATCAATTTTGTAATGGCTGCTTCAGTGGTCATATCACGACCGCTAACTACACCTGCCTTATTGAAAAAAGAACTCGTTTTATAAGCCCCTTGCTTTACTTCGCCAGAGCTACACTGAGTAATATTCAAAACAATTCCACCACTTTGTATAAAATCTGAAAGACATTTTTGAAAGTCGAGGTTTGAAGGCGCATTACCGGATCCGAAAGATTCAATTACAATGGCCTTGGTACGATTGATATTAAATAGCTCTTTGTAAATGGAAATATCAAATCCTGGGAATAGCTTAATTAATGCAATATTGCTTGACGCGTTCAATAAAAAAGTTGGTTTTTCACTTTTTGTACGTAATAATGACTCCCATTTATACTTGATA
>Ga0206677_10001474_pt1 | contig 21721 bp, 16 predicted proteins | sample M130m12015metaG_FD_155475 | JGI IMG/M metagenome (GOLD analysis project Ga0206677, IMG submission 155475) | Ammonia-oxidizing marine archaeal communities from Monterey Bay, California, United States - M1 30m 12015 | ecosystem: Environmental > Aquatic > Marine > Intertidal zone | place: USA...
AGACCCAAAAATAGACGGAGATATCTTGGGAGAAATAAAAATAAGCTGACTGCAATTGATTCCTAAAAATTAGAATTATGAAAAAAGTACTTATCGCCAATCGAGGTGAAATCGCGAGAAGAGTGATTCGCACCTTGAAAAAAATGAATATAAATAGTGTTGCAGTTTTTTCGGATGCCGATCGAAATGCACCTCACGTTATGGAGGCAGATGAGTCCGTGCACCTCGGAGGTAGTCCTTCTTCAGAAAGTTACTTAAGACAAGATCGGATATTAAGGGCTTGTAAAGATTTAAATGTTGACGCTGTTCACCCTGGTTATGGGTTTTTATCTGAGAATTCCGAATTTGCCAGAGCACTGAAGAATATAGGAGTGGTTTTAATTGGTCCTTCTCCAGATTCAATGGAAGTTATGGGGGATAAATTAAAAGCCAAACAAGCTGTTAAGAATTTTGGAGTGCCACTAGTACCAGGTGTTGATGAAGCAATAACAGATGTTCAACAAGCAAAAAAAATAGCCAAAGAAATTGGCTACCCCGTTCTTATAAAAGCTTCTGCTGGTGGTGGTGGAAAAGGAATGCGACTAGTTGAAGAAGCCGATGAATTTGAGGAGCAAATGCAAATGGCTCAAAATGAGGCAATGTCTTCATTTTCAGATGACGCTGTTTTTATTGAAAAGTTTGTTTCGAAGCCCAGACACATAGAAATTCAGGTTTTTGCAGACAATCATGGAAATATGGTTCATTTATTTGAGCGTGAATGTTCTGTTCAACGCCGTCATCAAAAAGTTATAGAAGAGGCACCTAGCGCGATTTTAACAGAAGAGATGCGAGACAAAATGGGCGCAGCTGCTTTGGCCGTTTGTAAGGCTTGTAATTATTCTGGCGCAGGAACTGTTGAGTTTTTATTGGATGCATCGTTAGACTTTTATTTCTTAGAGATGAATACGAGGCTACAAGTTGAGCACCCAGTAACTGAAAAAATATCTGGAGTGGATCTTGTGGAATGGCAAATCCGCGTCGCGAGAGGAGAGGAGCTCCCTTTGCATCAAGAGCAATTGAGTATTAATGGTCATGCCATTGAAGTACGTGTCTATGCAGAGGATGCTAGAAGTGGATTTACTCCTGATATAGGAACCTTAAAAAAATATAAAAGACCGGAGGGTCTTAATGTTCGCGTGGACGATGCTTTTGAGGAAGGAATGGAGATTCCGATTTATTATGACCCGATGCTCGCGAAATTAGTTGTTTGGGGACCGGATCGAGACAATTGTATTTTAAATACGATTAAAGCAATCGATGCCTATCAAATATCGGGTGTTAATACAACATTAGATTTTGGAAAATTCGTTCTGCAGCATCCTGCTTTCAGAAGTGGTGATTTTGACACGAATTTTATTAAAAACTATTTGCCTAATCCAGCTTTATTACATCAAGAACTCAAAGAAGAAGGTGAGGCATTAGCCGCTTCTATTGAGGATATTTGGGAACGAGAGGTGAAAATTAAAAATGAAGATTTTCAATCCAAAGAAATTTCTTCTTCATGGAAAAGAGGCTAAATAAATTAATCCATACATTCCATTTATATTCACTTAAAAAAATTACTTTTGCCTAACAAAAATTGACTTATGAATTTACACGAGTATCAGGGAAAATCAATCTTAAAAAGCTATGGTGTTGCAATACAAGAGGGCGTTGTCATAGATAAAGTAGAGGATGCTGTTTCAGCAGCTCAAAAATTAAGTGATGAGACAGGTACGAGCTGGTTTGTAGTTAAGGCTCAAATTCATGCTGGTGGTAGAGGAAAAGGAACGGTCGAAGAAACGGGCTCACATGGTGTGGTATTAGCAAAAGGAATTGATAAAGTCGAAGATACTGTAAAAGGTATTCTTGGTGGTCATTTAGAAACTATTCAAACAAACGGTAAAGCCAAAAAAGTGAATAAAGTATTGATAGCTCAAGATGTTTATTATCCTGGACCATCAGAAATCAAAGAATTTTATATGTCTGTGCTTCTCGATAGAGATCACGGTAAAAACGTAATCGTCTATTCTACCGAAGGAGGAATGGATATTGAGCATGTAGCTGAGCATACACCAGACAAAATCTATAAAGAATTTATTGATCCTCATCTAGGTCTGCAAGGTTTTCAAGCAAGAAAAATTGCTTTTAATCTTGGTTTATCAGGGACGGCATTTAAAGAAATGGTAAGGTTTGTTGCTTCACTTTACAAAGCCTACATTGGAATTGACGCATCTATGTTCGAGATCAATCCACTATTCAAAACAGCTGATGATAAAATAATCGCTGTAGATTCAAAAGTTACAATGGATGGCAATGGACTATTCCGCCATCCGGATTATGCAGCAATGCGAGACAAAACAGAAGAAGACCCTACAGAGGTTGAAGCTGATGAGGTAGGTTTAAATTTTGTAAAACTTGATGGAAATGTTGGTTGTATGGTTAATGGCGCAGGTTTGGCTATGGCTACTATGGATATCATTAAATTATCTGGAGGGAATCCAGCGAATTTCTTAGATGTAGGGGGTACGGCGAATGCCGAGCGTGTAGAAAAAGCCTTCCATATCATTTTAAAAGATCCAAATGTAAAGGCTATCTTGATTAATATCTTTGGCGGTATTGTAAGATGTGATAGAGTGGCTCAGGGAGTTGTTGATGCCTATAAAAATATGGGTGAAATTCCTGTTCCCATAATTGTTAGGCTGCAAGGAACAAATGCAGTTGAAGCGAAAAAACTTATTGATGACTCTGGATTAAATGTGCATTCGGCGGTTTTATTACAGGAAGCGGCAGACAAGGTAAAAGAGGTTTTATCTTAAGATAAAAGGTTTTTACCACACTTAAAATGTCCTTTAGGACAAATCTTATGACCATGTAATCCACAAGGTTTACATGCTAGATTAGTTACTTCGATAATTTCTGAATCTTTTGAAAGAGGTCCGAATCCAAAACTTGGAGAGGTCGAACAAAAGAAAGCCCTAACAGGAGCATTAACGCTTGATGCGAGGTGAAGTGGTGCAGAGTCATTCACATAATTCATAGCTGCCTCAGCCATTAAAGAGGCCGAAGCCCTAAGATTTAGTTTACCGCATAGATTTATCACCCGTTTATTCTTGATTGCAACTTTAATGTTTTCACATTTCTCAAAATCTCCAGGCGCCCCTAATAGGTAAAAACGTTTAATGGAGATTGGTGCTTCATTTATTGTTTTGATCCAAATTCCTGCGGGAGCTTCTTTGGTAGCCCACACTGAAGATGGTGCTAGGCAGATGTATGGTGTATCTTGATACTTAATTACCTGTTCCGTATCTTTTCCATTTAATTCTAAATTTGGCATACGGTCAGGTCGTTTAACCCAATCTTTAATGAGCTGCAAATTCCTATCAACTTCATGTGTGCCATCTCCGATCCTGTGCTCGTATTTCTTGGTATAAAATATAGAAAGTGGGTTTTTATCAAATCCAATTCGAGTTGATGCTCCTGAACATGCAGTTATAATTCCGGATGAAGCGAAACGATGAAGATTTAAGACAACGTCATATTTATTTTTTCTAAATCGTCTTATTAGTGTAAGTGAGGAACGAAACTTAGAGGACTTGTCCAAGGTAAAGATTGCGTTAATTTGTTTGTGATTTTTGAGCACTGATGCATTTTCTTTTTTAACAAGAACATCAATTTCTATCGGGATACCACAATTGTATAAATTGTTTATGATTGGTGTTGCTAAAATCACATCACCTATAAATGCTGTCTGAATGATTAAGAATTTCTTTTTCATTCTATTCAATTAATGAAACGAAACCTTTCTTTTGGATAAAGTTTCCTTCGTCGTCTTCTACTTCTAGCATGTAGATATATACATCATTAAGGGCTCGCTTACCGTTACTTTGGATGCGACCATCCCAACCATTTGTTGGATCAAAGCTTTCAAACACCAATTGACCCCATCGATTAATAATTGTAAAATGATATGTGTCTGATTTAATATGGGACACTACCGGAATAAAAATGGGATTGATTCCTCCCGGTGTAAAAGCATTCGGAATAAAAATTTTGGAGCTGTAGGTGAGGCAAAGTTCATTAGAACTGCTCACCTCGTTAAAATTATAAGTATTTATAAATTCAGTTCCTTCTATTCTGTAGCAAACTTTTGATTGTACACCAAGGCCATTGATATCGTCAATGAAGTTTTGATCTCCAGGTGAGAAAAATCCAATAGGTGTGGGGTCATAATATCCATTTATGGAGCGGTACAAGGCATACTCTTCTATTCCACCGTCAAAGCCGATATATTCAGACCAATTTAAAGTGTTGATATAATCATAATCGTTAGCTTCTCCTTCTAAAAATATAGTTTTTGCCATATTTGAATACTCACCTTCGCCTCCGCAGCTGTCTACATATTTAGTGCGGTATTCCCACGCCTGAAATGAAGTTTCAGCATCCTCATCAAGAAAAAATACGATATCTTCATTTGCTTCGGCACGACCAATTTCTACAAAAGCACCATTGAATTCTCGACGTTGAAAGATAATCTCGGTGATACCCACGGCCTCATCGATATATTGATAAAGTTCAACATTTCCATCCTCTACAGTCGCTAATTTTAAATAGTTAAAGCTTGGAATTCCTGCCACAGGGACATTAAATAATGTTGGTGATGAAAATGCATTTTTTCCATTTGTGAATATTGCGTTGATGTAAATAGCGTAGTTTTCATTTGCATTTACCGCTATCGTTACTGTAGTATCTTCTGTAATTTCTTCTAGATTCCAAATGCCATTTGAAAGGCTCCATATTTCATAAAACTCTGTTGTACTGCCTGCATAGTTGCTCCAATTTAGTAAGGCTTCTTGTTCACACATGAAAACAGTAGATGATGCAATCATACTCGTGTGAATAGGTGCCTTAGCACTTGTTTGGTAGGTAACAGGAGTGGAGCTTGTTTCACATGAATCGAAGGCAGCTACCGAATAAGAAAAAGGGCCATCCTCAAATGGTATAGCATAACTGTATTGGGTGTTTCCGATACCATATACGGTGTCAAGTTCAAACAAAATACCATTATCATCAAAAGTGTAAATTACATATCCATATGTATCTTCTTGTAGGTTTTCATTCCATTCAATGAGCATTTCGTTTGAGGACGTATCTATTCCTACTGAGAATATAATTGGAATGTCCGGAGTGAGTAGGTCCTCATACAAGTCACCCGTGATGTTAGAGGTGAATTCACAATAAGAGCCAGGAAGTGTGATTTGATAATTTATGAACGCAGAACAAACATCTATGGTATCGATATAGGAATGGGTGCCAATAGGGACGCTATCAATAAGATTGAATGTGCCTGACGGATATTCTCTATAAACGTGATAATAGTCACCCGAGTTAGGCATAGGGTTCGTGGTAGGCGGGTTCCAATTAAGAACAGCGGTGCCATTCCCGGGGTTGTTAAGACTCAAAACAATGTTGGAAATTGTGTCTGAGTAATTGATGGTATTTCCATCACATCCCGAGCTGACAGTTAAATAATAATCTTGAATAAATGCCGAGGTGTTTACCGTGTAGTTGTTTGCATTAACATCGGTCAAAACATCAATAAAATCATTTTGAATAGAATAGATACTATATCCCTCAAACGAACCCGTTGGATCTGAAACAGGTTCCCAAAAAAGCGTTCGATTTCCATTAACATCTGTTTGAATACAGCTTATTTCTGGTGCTTGAATTACACCCGGATTCATTACATTGATGCGAACTGTTGCGTACGTTATTTTTGGTACCTGACAAAAGTTATCTTGCACCTTGAAAACAAAGTCGTACGGAATAACATCAGCATTTTCGCCAAATTGATTGATCAAATGGTCACATGTTGTTTGCCATGAAAAATTAGCTGTAGCAGTCTGTGGTGCCTGTATGGGAGGTATGTTGTTCAATGTTGCACAAGGTTCTATGTCACATCCTGAGGTACTAGTATAAGCATCACCAAACATTGGGCCTGATGCAGAAATAATAACATTTTGAACCTCATTGTTTTGTAGTAAATCAAGATCCGAAGCGATCATGTCAAAATCAACCAAATCACCAGCACTTACTGTAGTCTCAAAAGTTCCGCCAGCAAAAGGAGGTGTAATAATTGGTGCTTCGTTATTGTCACTGCATGGCAATACTACAACTTGAATTTCTCTTTCGACCTCTCCGATTAATACGCCTCCTCGGAAGGATTGAACGGTCACTTTTATATTAAAATTTCCTATGGTGAAGCTTGTAAATACTAGCTCTCCAGTAGATGGATTTATTGTTGCTGCGATATTATTGGCATTCAAATTTGTGGATGGGGTAGGCGTGTTAAATGTAAAGCCTGGTTCAAATGGCACTGGCATTGGATTTGTTGGAGGATTGTAAGTTCCTGTCGGAAAGTAGTCATAAGGCACTCCAAATTGAAAATACAAAGAATCTAAATCTGGATCTATTGCATTCATATTATAACGGTACTCTGATCCAGCACAAGTAACAAAATTCGGTGATTGTAAAAAATTCGGTGAAGAGTCCGTACAAGAGCCTGTAATATTGTTTTGATTTTCGAAGATTTTAGCGGCTAAGGTGATGCCAAAAGTTGAAGGATTGGAAAGATTGCTCACCGCATTACTTCTTGAAAAGTTCTCATAAGTAAAAATCCACCCTTCCTCAGGTGGTGTGCCGTCAATAATTATAGGATCACTTTTATAAGTGATGCGTTCGATTGCACCTACGCCATTTCCTGCTGCACTTCCGGAACCACAATCTAGCATTGGAGGTGATCCAGGAACAACTGTACAGGTTGGAGAGATGTCCTCACGTGAAACAAAATTCATGAGGATTGTATTTAAAGAAGGATGATTCCATACGCGAATATCTTCAGATATAATATTTACTTCGGCACCGTTACAGTCCCTGTAGAAGACAAGTTGAAATTCATATGCATTACTACCACTGCAACTCCAAGTGATTTCACCGCCCATGACATGAGAAGCTCTCAGGCTACCGAATAGACACAGAAAAATAAGTATAGAAAATACTTTTAACATATATAGAGAACGTAACATAATACGTAGTATTATAACGAGAGCTAGGAAATAAAGTTGCTAACCGGCAGAAATTACAGACATTTCTTCCCACTTCAAGTATTTTTGGGCCGTTTGCATGATTGTTTCTGCATCAATTTCATGAATTCTTTCTATATAATTATTGTAAAACGCGGTACTCATTTGGTACGATTCGACACTCAAAAATAAATCCATCATTGCATATGGACCATCCGACATTTTTAAAAGCTGTCCAAGGAGATGGTTTTTAACCAATTGTAATTCATTTGAGCCTACCTTTTCCTGTTGTAAGGTTGATATTTCTTTCTGTATTTCCAACAGAGTTGCTTTCAAGTGATTTGACCCAACTTCAGAACCAATAAGAAAATAACCTGAACCTCCTGTCTCAGCAATTGCTGTTCCTATTCCGTAGGTGTACCCTTTATCCTCCCTAATGTTCTTCATTAAACGACTCCCGAAATAGTCACCTAGTATTGTGCTTAGAATACTCATATCTAGGAAATCCTCATGTTTTTTATTAAACAGTGTTTTGCCAATACGAATAGCAGTTTGAACGGCATCCTTTTTCTCAATATGGAATGCTCCGGGTTTATTGCAAAAACTACCTAGAAATGATAATGACTCAGAAATAATATGAGGTTCAATTAATCTTTTAATTTCTTCAATATGATTTTCATTTAGCGCACCAACAATTGCTATTTTGAATAGGCCTTTTTGATAATATTTTTGATGAAATATTATTAAATCATTTTGCTGTGTTGATTGGAAATCAATTTCTTCAGAAAGCTCTGCGTATCCCGTACCATGATATATGTGCTGCTGAAATGACCGCTGCGCCAATACACTCACCCGATTCATATTGATCCTAAAGTTCTGTATTTTTTCAGCTTTAATTTCTTCAAACTCATCCTCAGGGAAGTTCGCGTTTTGAATAGAATCAAAGAGAATCTTAAAAGCCTCAAGCATATTTTTCTTTAAGGCATAGAGTGAAATCATAACCCCTTCGTGTGATAGACCGATATCAAAAAAAGCACCTAAATCATCTAGTCGGCTATGTATCTCTGTTGATTGCATAGACTTTGTGCCCGATAGAAGCATCGATGAGGTAATATTTACGGTTGCATTTTTTCCATTGCGAAGCCCTGCATTAAAATAAAGGTCAATGCGTGTCGTCTCGTTGGGGACCTTTCCCATCCATAATAGGTTTGTCTGCTCATTAAGCTTATGTACCTCAGGAGCTATGAACGAAACAGCACCTATTTTATTGGTTTTTGGAGCGGTTTTTCGATTCATTTAGATTTGTTGATTTTTAGCAAGGAACAATTTTCTTTTTTAAGGATTGACTGAGCAAACTTTAAAATATCATTGTTTTCAATTTGGTTGTAAATTTCAATCTCCTCATTAATACCATTGGCATCTCCGAGCAATTCAAATAGTGATAAACTTATGGAGCGGTTCAATAATCCTTGTTCCTGAAATGCCTTTGCAGTACTTAATTTATTTTTCAATGAATTGAGTTTACGCTCTGTGAATCCGGAATCTTTTATTTCATTTAGTTTTTCCCAAAGTGCCGAATCTAAAGTTTCAAAGTCAACACCATCTGAGAGTTTTCCCGATATCAAAAACAACCCATGGTCATGGGAGCCCGTAATAAATGCATTGATTTCGGACACCAGCCCTTTTTCTTTTTTGAGGCTAATATTTAGAAGGGAGGACTGGTCCTTTCCAATTGCGTCACTCAAAAAGTCCCCTAGATAGTATCCAATATTTTTTCGTTCTGACATTTTAAAAGCATAATAAAATGCGTCTGCCGGAACGTCTCTATCAATTGATTTTTCTCTAAAGTTTTTTTGTTCAGGTTCAAGTGGAAGTAATCTGGCTGGTTTCAATCCTCCTGGAATAGCCCCATAGTACTTCTTAACAAGTGCCTTGATTTCTAGGGTGTCAAATCTTCCTGATATACATAAAATCGCATTCGCAGGACAGTAATATTTATTGAAAAAATCTTTTACGTCTTGCATAACAGCATTTTCTATATGCGCAATGTCCTTTCCTATAGTTGCCCATTTATATGGATGTTTTTGATATGCTAGGGGACGTAGCTCTAACCAAACATCACCGTATGGCTGATTTAGGTAGCGCTGTTTAAATTCTTCTATTACTACGTTTCTTTGAACCTCTAAACTTTTTTCTGTAAAAGCTAAAGAGAGCATTCTATCGCTTTCAAGCCATAATGCAGTCTCAATATTATTAGCCGGAATTATTTCATAGTAATTGGTTAAATCATTACTTGTAAATGCATTGCTTTCCCCTCCTGCTTTTTGCAGCTCCTGATCAAAATCTTCCACATTTATTGATCCACCAAACATTAGGTGTTCGAAAAGATGTGCGAATCCAGTTTTCTGTTCGTTTTCATCACGCGCACCGACATCGTACAGTGTGTTTACAACAGCCATTGGAGTGGTCGGGTCATGATGTAAAATTACAGTCAAGCCATTATTCAGCTTATATCTTTCAAATTCAATCATTAGGTTATAGTGAGGTATTTGTTATTTTATTTTTTGCATCATTAAATTCTAAAATCAAGGATTTAATGATTTCTTCTGCGCTCATTAAATGATCAAGAATACCAGCAACTTGACCAATTTCTAGCTCTCCCTCTACCAAGTCTCCTTCAAACATTCCTTTTTTTGCACGACCTCTACCAAGTAAATTGTGAAGGTCTTCTTTGGATGCATTATTAGCATAAGCTTCTTTGACACTGTCATAGAAACTATTTTTCAGTAATCTAACTGGTGTTAGCTCTTTTAAAGTGAGCTCTGTGTCTCCTTCTTTTGCTTTTAGGACCGCATTTTTAAAATTATCATGCGCGCTAGATTCAATACAAGCAACAAACCGACTCCCAATTTGAAAACCTTCAGCCCCTAGTGCCATGCATGCGGCAATAGCATGTCCTGTTGCAATACCACCCGCAGCAATAAGGGGTATCGTAATTTCTTTCCTAACCGTAGGGATTAAACATAAGGTTGTTGTTTCATCTCTTCCATTATGCCCTCCAGCTTCGAATCCTTCGGCCACGATAGCGTCTACTCCGGCTTCTTGGGCTTTTTTTGCGAATTTTAGACTTGAAACAACGTGAACGACAATGATGCCCTTGTTCTGCAGTCGCGATGTATATGTTTTAGGATTTCCAGCTGAAGTAAAAACAATTGGTACCTTATGCTTAATGATTGTTTGGATATGTTCCTCGATATTAGGGTAAAGCATAGGTAAATTAACTGCGAATGGTTTAGTTGTGTTTGCTTTACATTTTTTGATGTGAAGGTCTAAAACATCCGGATACATCGAACCTGAACCAATAATGCCTAAACATCCGGCATTAGAAACAGCAGAGGCAAGTTCCCAACCTGAGCACCAAATCATTCCTGCTTGTATAATTGGATAATCAATATTGAAAAGCTGCGTAATCCTATTTTTCATATCAAATGGTTTGACGTTCAAGCGAATTTAGAAATTATAATGTTTATAGTGGGGTTAAAGGGTTTTTTTAAACTAAATTTTTAACGTAAATTGTGTATCTTAGAGTAGATAAATCATGTTATGAAAATTCATTGCTTTTTTGGAATTCTGTTTAGTCTTTGTATAGTTCCTTGCTGGAGTCAGGAAGTAGCTTCAATTCAACGTGAGCATCATCATGAGCATCACCAAAATTCTAATCCAGCTTTAATTGAAAATAAAGGGCAATGGCCGCAAGGCGTACTTTTTCAGTCTCCAATGGAGGGTGGTAAGGTTTGGGTACAACAGCATAAATTTATTTATCATTTGCAGGATTTTTCCGCAATGCACAAAGCACATGCAAATCCGTTGTTAACTATTCCTGAAGAGTCATTGGCAAGGCAAGAGCTTATTCATTTGAATTTTATAGGTAGTCAGCAAACAAATGAAATCTCGACTTCAGAGCCTAGTGCACATTACTACAATTTCCTAAAAGGCAACGACCCAAATAAATGGGCGCGTAATGTTCATGCTTTTGACGAGGTGTCCTTAGAAGACTTTTACTCAGGAATTGATCTTAAAGTGATTAACAAAGAGCATCAGTTTAAATATGAATTCGTTGTATCTCCAGGTGCTGATGTTTCTCAAATTGCACTTCAGTATGTGGGGCAAAAAAACCTTACAATTAATACCGCTGGTGACATAGAGATTGAAACAAATCTTGGAATTATTTATGAAGAGCACCCTTATGCATTTCAGTATATCGATGGTGTAAAAAAACAGGTATCATGTTCTTTTAAAATGAATTCAGATGGATTGGTTCGTTTTGAATTGGGCGTATTTAATCCAAATATCCAATTGGTAATTGATCCTGTTTTGATTTTCGCCACATACAATGGTGCCAATGCCGATAATTTTGGAATGACGGCAACATATGGCTACGATGGGACAGCTTATTCAGGAGGTACGGTATACGGGAATGATTATCCAACCCCAGATAATGGTGCCTATGATATCAATTCCAACTTCACAGTTCCAAATGGACCTATGGGAATAACAGATGTCTTTGTAAGTAAATTTAATGAGGATGGTAATCAGATGTTATGGAGTACATTTTTAGGAGGTGGTAACAATAACCAAGGTACAGAAACAGCCCACAGTATGATATGTGACGAAAACAACAATCTTTACCTTTTTGGTTCTACTTCTAGTTCAGATTTCCCAACAAGTTTAGGTGCTTACAATACAAACCATAATGGTGGTGTTTTGGGTTATGATTTTGGAAGTACCGGTGTCAACCATGCTTCTTTTGGAATTGATTTATACGTTTCAAAACTGAGTGCGGATGGAACAAATTTACTAGGTTCTACCTATGTGGGTGGCTCAGGAAATGATGGTGTAAATTACAATGCAACAAATTTTGGAGCCTTCACGGATTTGACGAGTAATTACGGAGATAATTTTAGAGGAGAGATAATGCTTGATGATGCCAATAATGTTATAGTCGCCTCATGTACGCATTCAAATGATTTTCCTGTAGTTAATGCAATTCAAAATTCGAATGCCGGAGCCCAAGATGGAACTGTTTTTAAATTATCTGCTGATTTTTCGCAGCTCCTATTTTCAACCTACTATGGAGGTAGTGAAAATGACGCATGCTACTCGGTTAAGGTTGATGAATCAGACAATCTTATTTTTGCAGGAGGAACCAAATCAATCAATCTGCCTGGAATGGGATCGGGGTATCAAAACAATTATGGTGGAGGCATTGCAGATGGTTTTGTCGTAAAAACACCGCCTTCTGGTAGCTCAATTACGAGTGCCAGCTATATTGGAATGGGACAGTATGACCAAGTTTTCTTCGTAGAAATTGATAGGATTAATAATGTGTTTTTACTTGGGCAATCTGTCGGAGGAACCTTTCCCGTAAACAATGCGGCATTTTCGAACGGCGCTAGCAGTAACTTCATTATTAAATTGGACTCTAACCTCACCACCAACGTAGCTTCCACTCGATTTGGCAATGGTAGTGCGAATATTCACATTTCACCTACTGCATTTTTGGTGGATAATTGCGGAAATATTTATGTATCAGGTTGGGGAGCAGACCTCCTGCAATCCACGCCATTAAACGGAATGCCTGTAACAACTGATGCTTTTCAACAAAACCCACCAAATGGTTTTGATTTTTATTTGATGGTAATGTATGCTGATTTTTCTGATATACTCTATGGTTCTTACTTGGGTGGAGCGGTTTCCCGGGAACATGTAGACGGAGGAACATCTCGATTCGATAAAAATGGAATTGTTTATCAATCAGTTTGTGGAGGATGTGGTGGAAATAGTGATTTTCCAACTACGGCGAATGCTTGGTCTGCAAACAATAACAGTACAAATTGTAACAATCTCATTTTTAAATTTGATTCGGGAATACTTCCTGTTGCAGACTTTACCGTTGATCAAACAACGGGATGTAATGATTTTACAGTGACATTTGATAATGTGTCATCTGATAGTGATACATATTTGTGGGATTTTGGAGATGGAATTTTAGATTCAACAACATATAATCCTGTCATTACCTATACAGAATCTGGAATCTATCAGGTTAATCTTTTTGTTACGGATAGTATTTGTCAGTTGACGGATACCGCACAAATCACAGTTGTGGTTGTTGATTCTGTCCTCCTTGACATTCCCAATCAGATTAGCGTTTGCGATAATGTTCCTTTTGATTTGGTTGCGAACACGTTTGGAACTGCAAATCAATTTGTATGGTCTGCTAATCCTGATTTTTCAAATCCCTTAAATAACCCTCAAGATTCTTCTGTCACAGTTTCTTCGGATGGGACTTATTATATCTCAGTAGGAAATGGTTTGTGTTCCTCACAAGACACGATCCAGGTGCTGTTTGATGCTTCACCAGAGGCGTCGTTCATTATTCCAGATGACGTTGGTTGTGCACCATTTGACGTCTCTTTTACAAATGAATCTATTCAAACTGATTATTTTTTATGGGACTTTGGAAATGGAATCTTAGATTCTCTAAACTTTGATGGTAATACACAGTATGCACAACCTGGCGTTTATACAGTGAGTTTGTACATATTTGACTCTTTATGCCCAGCCTCTGATACGACTTTTGCAACAGTCACTGTATTACCTGATATTACAATTTCTGGATTGGACTCTGTTTCATTGTGCGAAGGTGATGTAACCCTTACTGCGAATAGTGAAGGAACAGCCTCTATTTTTGAATGGTCTTCAAATCTTGATTTTTCAGATATCCTAAATCCCTCAGGAGACTCATCAATTATCGTTTCTCTTTCTGGAATGTATTATGTTCAATTAAGTAATGCAGAGTGCGCGTTGATTGATTCGGTATATGTATCCTTTATCAATCCTGATATTTCGCTCACCGGTATTGACTCAATTTGTCTCTATGATTTTTCTGAAGTATTTGTTGAAAACCTTAATCCAGAAATAGAATACACATATAACTGGGAACCAAACAATATTATAGTTTCAAATAATGACGATATGGTTCAGGTTCAACCCTTAACTTCACAATATGTTTATGTTACTGCAACCTCTTCAGAAAATTGTATTGCAGAGGATTCTATTTTTATCAATGTGACAAATATTGACTCTTCATTAGTCATTGCAAGTGCTTCTGAATATGCTGTTCCAGAGGGTGCAACGATAACTTTATTTGGTTCACCTTCAGGTTTATTATCTTATCAATGGACACCAGAAATAGGACTGAATGCACCTACAAATCAACAAACAGATGCATTAATCAATGAGGATATCATTTATACACTTTCAGTTTCTGATGGGATTTGCACGCGTGAAGATACCGTAGAAATAAAGGTATATGAAATTATTTGTGAGGATCCTTTTGTTTTTGTGCCCAACGCATTTTCTCCAAATAACGACAATAACAATGATGTTTTGTATGTTCGCGGTTTATACATTGAAAAAGTAATTTTTAGGGTGTTTGATCGCTGGGGTGAAATGGTATTTGAATCAGTAGATGTCTCTCAAGGCTGGGATGGTACTTTTAGAAACAAATTATTACAACCAGATGTTTATGATTATTACCTGGACGTTACATGTGTAGGTGGATTAAAATCAATAGTGAAAGGAAACGTAACTTTAATGAGGTAGAATGAAAAAAATTATTACAAAAAAATCAGAAAATTTTCTAGAAAAGTATCTTAACAATCCGAGTCCCACAGGGTTCGAATCTGAAGGGCAAAAACTATGGTTGGAATATATGAAGCCATATGTTGATGATTATATAACGGATAATTATGGAAGTGTTGCAGGTATTATTAATCCTGGTAAAAAATACAAGGTGGTAATAGAAGCCCATGCGGATGAAATCTCTTGGTTTGTTCATTATATAACCAAAGATGGGTTTATTTACCTAATGCGAAATGGTGGTTCAGACCATATGATTGCTCCTTCTAAGAGGGTAAATATTCATACAGAGAAGGGTCCAGTAAAAGCAGTTTTTGGTTGGCCAGCGATCCATATGCGCAAGGGTAAAGAAGAAACCCCAAGCATGAAGAATATATTTTTGGACTGTGGTTGCTCTAGTAAAGAGGAAGTTGAGGCATTAGGTGTGCATGTTGGTTGTGTGGCTACTTTTGAGGATGAGTTCATGATTTTAAATAAAAATAAGTACGTCGGAAGGGCTCTTGATAATAGAATGGGCGGCTTTATGATTGCAGAGGTTGCTAGATTACTTAAAGAATCAAAAACTAAATTACCTTTCACGCTATATGTAGTGAATTCAGTTCAAGAGGAGATAGGTTTGCGAGGAGCTCAAATGATTGCCGAACGCATCAAACCAGATGTGGCACTAGTTACTGATGTTTGTCATGATACCAATACCCCAATGGTCAGTAAAATAGAAAATGGGGATCTTAAGTCAGGACTAGGGCCTGTTTTAACCTATGGGCCAGCTGTACAGAATAATTTCTTAAAGCAAATATTTAAGACTGCTGAGAAAAATAAAATTCCATTTCAGCGTGCTGTTGTATCTCGTTCTACAGGAACCGATACGGATGCTTTTGCCTATTCAAATGAAGGCGTCACGAGTGCTCTGATATCACTCCCTTTGCGCTACATGCATACCACTGTTGAAATGGTTCATAAGGATGATGTAGAAAATAGTATTCGTATGATTATCGAAACTGTAAAATCTATAAAGGCAGGTCAAGACTTTAGATATTTGAAGTAGCACATTGTATTGCTTTTAGAAGGTTTTATAAAATAAATCATGTCTTCCATTTTAATGAATAGATTTTATTCACTTATTTTCGGTTTGTTTTTATGCTTCATTATGCATTCATGCGATAATGAAATAGGAGAGGTTAGTACGGCTAATAAGTTTACTCAGCGTAATAAAAGTCAAATTAATTTATTATCAGATATCAATCCTGATTTTGAAAATGGGGTTGTCAATGCAGTAGTTGAAATCCCTTCAGGTACATTAGAAAAATGGGAGGTTAACAAAGCGTCAGGACAGGTTTCTTGGGAAAAAAGAAACAATGCAGGTAGGGTTGTGAATTATCTGGGGTATCCAGGTAATTATGGCATGATTCCTCAGACATATTTGAATAAAGAAAATGGAGGAGATGGAGACCCTCTTGACATTGTTATTCTAGGTCCTCCGTTAGAGAGAGGTGCAGTTGTTCGAGCTAAAATAATTGGTGTACTTTATCTATTAGACAATGGTGAGCAAGATCATAAACTTATAGCCGTAGCCCCTAATTCTCCCCTATATAATATCAATAGTATTACTGAGCTAAACCAAAAATATATTGGTATTTCAAGAATTTTGGAGATATGGTTTTCAAATTATAAAGGACCTAAGAAGATGATTTCAAATGGTTTTGGAAATCTTAATCATGCCATCGAAATATTAAACTTAGCACTTGATTCGTATAACTTGAAATAGCTTACTTGCAGTAAGTCAAGGACTTATACTTTGTCATTACACATTTGTCATTATTCAACAATTTCTCCTGACACGTGTTATGATATTATGAGAGGTAAAACATGGCAGCACTGGGTAGAAAATACTTTCTTCAATGTTTTTTCAGAATCTAATCGTAAAATTATTGAGCGTATTACCATCAACATATCGGTTGCTGGATTTATAATACATCTAATTTTAATTCTTGGTAAAAACTATGATGTTTTTCATTCCAGAATGGACGGTATACTACTAGCAGATCCTATTTCCGCAATTTATACCCCATTTTCAATCATTCTGATTTATGAAATTTATCTTCTGGTTCATTATTTACCGAGGTCGTTTACAACCTCAGTTTCAAAACAATTTGAAATCATATCGCTGATTGTAATTCGTAGAATATTTGGAGAAATACCACAAATTGATCTTATGGCGCCTTGGTTCAGCGCGAAGCCTAATTTACAGCTTATTTATGACCTCATTGGAATTCTAATTTTATTCTTTCTGATCTATTTATTTAATAAAAGTAGATCTAAATTGGTCAAAGGAAAACTTTCGGATAACCTCAAACGCTTTGTTAATTCTAAAAGGGCAGTTAGTTTGGTGTTACTTCCCGTTTTAATAATAACGAGTTTATACAGCTTGTTTTACTGGATTGGCTCTCAGTTAACAGGAGTAGCAGTGACTTCGTCATTTCATTTAAATGCCATATTTTATAATGAGTTCTTTACGATTCTAATTCTCGCGGATGTATTTATTTTATTGCTGTCATTTCAGTATACGGAAAGGTACAGTCAGCTTATTAGGAATACAGGTTTTGTAATATGTACAATTCTGATTCGCTTGTCATTTGCTACCGACGGTTTAACCAATATTGCACTTATTATTTCTAGTGTTCTGTTTGGTCTTTTAGTGTTGAGAATTTATCAAGCAACAGAGAGTTCCTTGCAAGAACAGCAGCAATAAAACCAATCTTTAATTAAATGGCACATCATTTGTTTATTCTATATGAATTTAAACAATTTTGAAAAAAGCAACTGTTGGTTTATTACTGGTTTTTTATACCTTAAATACATATTCTTTTCTTGCTCAAGTTAAGGCCATCTACCCTAATTTTGGTGCACAATTGAAGCTTTGTGCATTACGAAGTAGTCCTAGAGAGTTACTGCCTTCAGTTTATTTTAAAGGAACCCATCTTTTTAATCACAATCGATACTTTATATTTCCTAATTTGACGGTTGGAAATTCTATTTACCCAACACTTGCCTTTGCTGGGGATAAGTCTCCCGGCGGCATTATATTAGGTGCTGAAGTACCAGTGGCTTTGGAGATGTATTATGGGAATATTGAATCTGATTATTTCTTCATGGGTATTGGTTTAGCCGCATGTGCATATGCCTTGAGGGAGCATGAAAGTTTTTATGGATTTGGCCCTTATTTGGCTTTTGGAGGAGATATACCTTTGTGGATAGGAGATTTTGGATGGAAGTTCGATTTTACACTTTATAATCGGGAGGAAGCATCCTTACATTTTAATCTCGGGATTTTTTATCAAATTGGCTATGGCTATTAGATGATTTAGACAAGCGTAATTTTTTGTGCGCCAACTACAATTAAATCACCTTTAATGCATTTTGCGCGCCGCCTTAACTCAATATCACCATTTCTAAGGACTTCTTCAGAATCTACGATCATTTTTGCATGACCTCCAGTTTGAGCAATGCCTAGTGCTTTCAAAAGGGCTAATAATTCGATATAGGGACCCTCTATTTTGAAGATTGTATTATTTTCCATTAAGTTCCATTGCTTTTAAGGTATTGATCATTAATGAAGCTATTGTCATAGGTCCTACACCACCAGGTACGGGAGTGATATAGCTCGCTTTTGAGGCCGCTTCTTTAAAATTGACATCACCAACAAGTCTCCATCCACGTTCTCGGGAGGTGTCATCTACACGAGTTGTACCGACATCAATGATGACAGCATCTTTTTTAATCATATCTGCAGTAACAAATTCTGGTCTGCCAATGGCAGCTATTAATATATCTGCCTGAAGACAAATTTCTTTTAGGTCTTTTGTTCTAGAATGCGTAAGTGTGACGGTGCAATTTCCTGGGTTGGAATTTCTACTAAGCATCATGCTGAGCGGCGTACCTACAATATTACTTCTACCTATGATTACACAGTGTTTTCCTGAGGTTTCAATTTCATATCTACGGATTAACTCAAGAATCCCCGCAGGGGTTGCAGGAAGAAAACCTGGCAGGTTCAGCATCATATTTCCCAAATTCATAGGGTGGAAGCCGTCTACATCTTTATTAGGACTAATTGTATCTGTGATTTTTGTTTCATTGATGTGCTTAGGTAAAGGCAGTTGAACGATAAAGCCATCAATAGCGTCATCTTCGTTAAGTTCACGAACCTTATCCAATAATGCATCCTCTGTGATGGTATTTTCAAATCGAATTAAAGTGCTCTCAAATCCAATTTCTTCACAAGCCTTCACTTTTGCAGTTACGTACGATACAGAACCACCATCACTTCCAACAAGCACTGCAGCAAGGTGTGGGGTCTTTTTACCCAATTCTTTTCTAATCGAAACTTTTTCTTGAAGTTCCTTTCTGATTTGAAGAGCTGTTTCCTTTCCGTTAAGACGTTGCATGACTTTTTTTTACAAAGATAATAAGTGAAGTATTTCGAAAGGTCTAAAACATCGTATCTTTGTAAAAACTATTTAACAATGAAATATTTTTTTCAACTAATTTTTGTTTTATGCACATTCACTTATATTGCACAAACTGAGTATGATGGCTCTGAAATAGGTGTCGAGGTTTTTGCGGCCAGAGCTGGTTCTAATGGTGGAACGATGGGTTTTGGATTAAAGTATGCCGCAATTCTCAATAAAAATTTTGCAGTTGGCCCATCTTTTAGGTACCACAGAACATGGAATTATTTATACAATGGATTGGCTGGTGATATTCCTTCAAGTGCAAGTATCTACGGTGGTGGTTTTTTTGCCCATGCCCGATATAAGGATGCTCTTTTTGGTGGAGTTGAGTTTGAACTTTTAAAAACACCGTTTAATTTTAGCCAAACTGGTGGTGAATTTAAACCTTGGATTGCAACTCTGTTTATTGGAGGCGGTTTTTCAAAACTTTACAATAAAGTAAGAATTAATTTAGGTGTATTTTATGATGTGATTGACGCTGATAATAGTCCATTTCGTCCAAATTATTCAATCAGGATAAAAAATAGTGAAGGACAAACACAACGAATTTTACCAGTAATTTATCGTATTAATTTCTTTTTCCCAATAGGTCTAAATAAAGAGTAAATAATGAAAATCGGAATTGTATTGTATCCTACCTTTGGTGGGAGCGGTGTTGTGGCAACTGAGTTGGGGAAAGCACTTGCGAAAAAAGGACATGAGATTCATTTTATTACGTATTCTCAGCCTGTTCGCTTGGGTGCCTTCACAGAAAATGTGTTTTACCATGAGGTTTCTGTTTCAGATTATCCGTTATTTGACTTTCAGCCTTATGAAACTGAGCTTGCAAGTAAAATGGTCGATGTGGTGAAGTATGAAAAACTTGATCTTATTCATGTCCACTATGCAATCCCTCATGCTTCAGCTGCCTTTATGGCAAAACAAATTCTAAAAACGCAAGGAATTACAATTCCATACGTCACAACCCTTCATGGTACGGATATTACACTTGTAGGACGTGACCCCTCTTTTGAACCTGTGATTACATTCTGTATCAATGAGTCTGATGCTGTTACAGCTGTTTCAGAGAGTCTGAAAAAGGATACCTTAAAGCATTTTAACGTAAAGAATGAGATAACAGTCGTTCCTAATTTTATTGCTTTAGATAAAAAGCGTTCGGATAGTAAAATCAATAGAGGTCTTTACGCATCTGCTGATGAAAAGATTGTTAGTCATATATCTAATTTTAGAAAAGTAAAACGCGTCGAAGATGTTATTCGTGTATTTGCTGAAACAATTAAAAAAGTACCTTCAAAACTTTTATTTGTTGGGGATGGTCCAGAAAGGTATGGTTGCGAGCAATTATGTCGCGAATTGTCATTATGCGAACATATATTATTCCTTGGAAAAATTAGAGATACTTCCGATGTATTGGCCATATCCGATGCTTTTCTTTTGCCCTCCGAAACAGAGAGCTTTGGATTGGCAGCTTTAGAGGCGATGTCGATGGGAGTGCCCGTTGTGTCTAGTAATTCTGGTGGAATCCCGGAGGTTAATGAAAATGGTTTTTCAGGCTTTTTATCTGATGTTGGTGATGTCAACGATATGTCAAAGAATTTAGTACATATTCTTACCGAGAACAGACTTGATTCTTTTAGAGACAATGCTTTAGTTCAAGCTGAAAAGTTCACAATATCAAAGGTGCTGCCCATGTATGAAGATATTTATACTAAATTAGTAAGGTAAGCATCCAGTAATTTAATTGGATGTTCTGATTGTGCAATATGTCCTCAAAAAAGAAAATAGACAGTTGGATTTCTTCTAGAAAAAAAAGATTGGAATCTTTCAAGGCTGAAGAATTGTTTCCTTTGCTTCAGGCAGGAGATAAAAATGCATTGAGCTCTGCAATAACACTTATCGAAAGTACCCATCCCAGTGCAAGATCGGAGGCCAACAAGCTTATTGATTTATGTTCAGCAAATCCATCTAGCTCATGGCGTATTGGTATCACAGGTGTTCCTGGAGTCGGAAAAAGCACTTTCATTGAAGCATTTGCCGCTCAAATATTGGAGGCAGGTCATAAACTTGCAGTATTGGCAGTTGACCCATCTTCTAACGTCTCGGGTGGAAGTATCCTCGGTGATAAAACAAGAATGAATACATTATCACGAGAGGAGAATGCATTCATTAGACCCACGGCAGCCGCTGGTAATTTAGGGGGCGTTGCTAGAAGTTCGCGAGATGCAATGCTTTTATGTGAAACCGCTGGTTTTGATATTATTCTTATTGAAACTGTAGGAGTAGGGCAGTCTGAAACAATGGTTCACGGTATGGTAGATTATTTCCTTTTACTTCTGTTGGCAGGTGCAGGTGATGAGCTACAAGGGATGAAGCGAGGAATTATGGAGCTAGCTGATACCATTCTTA
>Ga0206677_10001475_pt1 | contig 21713 bp, 20 predicted proteins | sample M130m12015metaG_FD_155475 | JGI IMG/M metagenome (GOLD analysis project Ga0206677, IMG submission 155475) | Ammonia-oxidizing marine archaeal communities from Monterey Bay, California, United States - M1 30m 12015 | ecosystem: Environmental > Aquatic > Marine > Intertidal zone | place: USA...
TGGGGGACCTTTTTCCTCCTACAGCTCGTTTACAGATGGCAAAAAGCTTTTCTTTATTTTTAATGATAATCTTAAGAATTACAACGAAAATGGACAATTCATCAAAACAGATGGAGACTGTTATTCATTTAACCTTTCTAGAAGAAAAAATGTCGCTGCAATAACAGAAATAGAAATTAGCTCAGGCAATAAGAAAAGAACAATGTTGTTTGCTCGAAAGGAACTCAAATCCATAGTGGTACCCAAGATGTTTAAACTTGATCCAGAAACAAACAGCGTATTGCTTTACGCTTTATTAGGTGCTAAAGAACGCTTCGGTATTCTTAAATTTATTAAATAGACTTTTATGAAATTCACACTTGGGATACTCACCCTAATTCTATTTTTTCTTTCTTCATGTAACACAACGAATGAAAATAAATCCAAACAAATAATACAAGAAGAAGCACCTACTCGTAACCATTCTTATGCAAATATTGAGGCTGCACATACGACACATTTACATCTTGATTTATCGGTAGATTTTGAACAAAAGCAATTGGTTGGAGTAGCACGCCACCAAATACAAAACAATAAATCATCAGAGATAGTTTTTGACATTAATGGTTTAAAAATCAATAAAGTAACGTTGTCTAATGGATCTAAAGAATTAAATACTTCTTACGGAATAAAAGGCCCACTTCATCCTATATTAGGTCAAGCCCTGCATATAAAAATTAAGCCGAATACAAAGTACGTGAACATCTACTACGAAACGACTGAAAAATCCGAGGCTTTGGATTGGTTAGACACTGCCTTAACTAGTTCGAAAACAAAACCATTTCTTTATACTCAAGGACAAGCAATATTAACGAGAACATGGATACCCATTCAGGATGTCCCTTCTAACAGAATTACATACACCGCTGATTTATCCGTACCCAAAGATTTAATGGCGGTAATGAGCGCATCAAACCCTCAGTCGAGAAACGATCAAGGATTATATCATTTTGAAATGTATCAACCAATACCTTGCTATCTAATTGCACTGGCTGTTGGCGATCTTGTTTATGGCAAATTGGGAGAAAATACTGGTGTGTATTGTGAACCGGAACTTCTTGAAGCAAGTTTGAAGGAATTTATTGACTTACCTAATATGATGATTGCAGCAGAAAAGCTTTATGGCGCATATTCATGGGAGCAATATGATTTACTAATTCTACCTTATTCATTTCCTTTTGGAGGCATGGAAAATCCAAGGCTCACATTTGCAAACCCCACCTTACTCGCGGGGGATAAGAGTCTTGTGTCGGTAATAGCCCACGAGCTTGCCCATTCTTGGTCAGGAAACCTAGTCACAAATGAGACTTGGAATGATTTCTGGCTCAACGAAGGCTTTACGGTATACTTCGAGAATCGAATTATGGAGGAAATCATTGGCAAGGAAGGTGCTGACAACTTGGCTCTCGTTGAATTTTTTGAATTAGAGGAAGAGATGGAGCGTATTGCTGCTAGCCCTCACCCTGAGGATGGTCATTTGTTTTTAGACCTAAATAAAAGAAACCCCGATGATGGAATGACTGATGTAGCATATGTTAAAGGAGCGTTCTTTTTAAAAACAATTGAAGCTAAAGTTGGTCGTGAAAAAATGGATGTTTTTCTTGAAAGTTATTTTAACCATTTTAAATTTACCTCAGTAAGTACAAAAGACTTTATTGACTACCTAAACATAGAGTTGCTAGAAAAATATAATATTGATTTTGACTACAAGGAGTGGATCTTCAATGGAGGAATCCCCGATAATTGCTTAGAAATTGAATCTAAAAGCTTTCAACAAATGGAGGATTTCGCCGAAAGCTTCGCTGAGGGTAAAGATATCTTTTCATCTCCTGTAATGACCTCTGCAAATACTAAATCCATTTTAAATAGATCAGATTATTCAGTACAAGAATGGTTAACATTTATACGAAACTTACCTGATGACCTAACCATCGCTCAAATGGAAGCTTTAGATGATAAGCTTTCATTTACATCCTGGTCGAATGCTGAAATACAATTTGAATGGTTTTTAAAGGCAATTTCAACGAACTACCAGGTGGCCTACCCAAACCTTAAACTCTTTTTAAAGAAAGTAGGTCGTCGCAAATTTATTTTGCCTTTATACACTAAAATGTATGAATTTGAGCACTCCAAAGAGCAAGCCCTTAGCTGGTTTAATGACTTTAAACAGAATTACCATGCAGTTTCAAGTAATTCGATAAAGGAAGCGTTGTATTTAAAATAAATTAGGGCTAGTTAGCGACCTCACTCATGAAACGTATACGCATCAATCGGAGCTCTTCTTCCGTATATAAACCATCGAACTCTTTATAAGCCTCAATAATATCGTCTGTTTCGGCCTCATTAAAGTAATCGAACACCTCGTCCTGACTATCTTCGTCTAGCACATCATTTAAATAATAATTAATATTTACACGTGTACCCGAAGAGACAACCGTTTCAATTTCAATTAATAGATCATCAAAAGACTTCCCTTGTGATTGCGCAATATCCTCTAATGGCAGTTTCCTGTCAATATTTTGAATAAGCTGAACTTTTAATTGAGATTTATTTACGAGCGTCTTTACCATTATATCTTGAGGCCTTTCAATATCATTTTTTTCAACGTAATCAGATATATAGGCTATAAACGGAGCTCCATAACGTTGCGCCTTACCATTCCCAACACCTTGAATATTGGTAAGCTCTTCAATTGTAACAGGATATTGAAAACACATATCTTTCAATGATGGTTCCTGGAAAATAACAAAAGGCGGAATGTTTCTTTCTTTGGAAATTGATTTTCTCAGGTCAATCAAAAGCTGGTATAGCGCCTCATCAAAGGCTGCTCCTTTTGCACTGCCACTTACGATTGATTCTGTATCGTCCGTATTTGAAAAATCATGCTCTTTAAGAAGTATAAAAGAAGTTGGAGCATCAATAAAAGAATGACCAGCATCAGTTAATCGCAAAACACCAAAGGTTTCTATATCTTTCGCTAAAAGCCCTGCGACTGTTGCTTGACGCAAGACTGCATTCCAAAAATGCTCGTCTTTTTCTTTACCAGCACCAAAATTTGTCAAAAGATCATGCTTATATGCTTTTATATCAGGCGTTGTTATTCCTGATAAAAATGAACAAATATGCTTTGCTTTTTGAGTTTCATCTAATGATAAAACTGCCTTGAGCAGCAGCTGCACATGCGTCTTACCTTCTATTCGGTCTCGTGGATGTTTACAATTGTCACATTTCTCATTACAACCTTTTTCATCAAAGGCTTCCCCAAAATAATGTAAAATAAATTTTCTTCGACATACGGATGTTTCAGAATAAGAAACAATTTCATTCAGTAACTGTCGTCCAATTTCTTGCTCAGTAATAGGTTTTCCTTGTAAGAACTTTTCGAGCTTCTCTATGTCTTTATAACTATAGAATGCAAGACATTCTCCTACTCCACCATCACGACCTGCTCTTCCCGTTTCTTGATAATAACTTTCTAAAGACTTTGAAATATCATGATGTATAACATACCTAACATCAGGCTTATCAATTCCCATTCCAAAGGCTATGGTGGCTACAATAACATCTGCCTCCTCCATTAAAAACATATCTTGATGCCTACCCCTCACATTACCCTCAAGACCAGCATGGTATGGTAACGCGTTAATTCCATTTATCTGAAGAAGTTCTGCAATTTGTTCTACTTTTTTACGACTCAAACAATAGACAATTCCACTCTCTCCTTCCCTACTTTTGATGTAACGTATGATCTGTTTTTCAACATCTTTCTTTGGTCTAATCTCGTAATATAAATTATCCCTATTAAAAGAAGACTTGTAAACAACAGCATCCAACATATTCAAGTTTTTCTGAATATCATACTGTACTTTTGGAGTCGCAGTAGCAGTCAATGCAATAATGGGGACCTTAGATATTTTCTCGAAAATTTCCCTTAACCTGCGATATTCAGGACGGAAATCATGTCCCCATTCGGAAATACAATGGGCTTCATCAATAGCAAAAAATGAAATATCTACGGAGGTTAAAAACTCAATATTATCCTTTTTTGTAAGTGATTCAGGCGCCACATAAAGCATTTTTGTTTTCCCTTCTCGAATATCAGCTTTTACCTTTTGAATTTCTGTTTTACTCAAAGATGAATTCATGAAATGCGCGACACTTTCATTATTTGTTAAGCTGCGAATAGCATCAACTTGATTTTTCATGAGCGCTATGAGTGGCGAAACGATTACAGATGTCCCTGGCAATAAAAAAGATGGGAGCTGATAACAAAGTGATTTACCACCCCCAGTTGGCATAATTACAAACGTATTCTGTTTTTGAAGAAGATTTTCGATAATCTCCTCTTGACTTCCTTTGAACTTATCGAAACCAAAATAACTCCTCAGAGATTCCTTAAGGTTGTAAGCACTCATTTTTGTATTCTCTTCATTTGAAAAACAGGTATCAATTCCTGTGTCCGTATATTAAATATACGAAATAATCTTAATGGAGATAACTATATTAGAAGGTAGTATTATATTGATTGATTCAAAGCCACTACCTCTTGAACATTGGGAAGGTGCTGCTTAAGGAGTGTTTCAATACCTCCTTTTAATGTAGCGGTAGAAGATGGACATCCGGCACATGACCCTTTCATCGTAACTACAACTTTTCCATCGTCATAACCTACATAATCAATAGCACCTCCATCATTTGCAACTGCGGGCCGCACGTATTGATCTAAAAGCGCTGTGATTTTCTCATCATACTCACTCTCCTTAAGCTCTGGAATCTCTGGAGATTCTAAATCTTCAGGAATAACATCTTGACTTTTCAAAAGAATTTCTTTGCACTCAGAAATCCAGTCGCGCACAAATTCTCTCAACTGCATTGTTATGAAGTCCCAAGAAACATTATCAGTCTTTGTAACCGTAACAAAATTAGCCGCTAAAAAAACACCATCTACAAATGGAAATTTAAAAAGTGCTTCTGCCAGTGGAGAATAACCTTTCGTTTGAGATTGATTAATGAAATTTGCAGATTCACCTGAAGGCAAAATATATTTGTTCGCAACAAACTTCATCGTTGATGGATTCGGTGTAATTTCAGCATAAACAGTTACAGGAACTTTCATTGACTTTTTTTCTACAAAGATACATTCAAGAAATTGATTTTTCTTAAAAAGACAAAATTTATCAGCTAGATAAATGAGGATCTTTTAAAAGATCTAAAATGGTTTTTACAGGTGTAAAAGAAGTTGAGGATATCTCAATAAAAAGTGTATTCCAATGAAACATTGAGCCATTCCATAAACCTGGACGTTCAACAAAGGTTATTTTTTGACCATTATAATTTTTCTCAACCACAAAATATTGCTCCTCATTGGAAAAATCTTTAAGATCGAATTTATCGCCATTCATATCAAATGTATCTATTGCCATCATGACAGGATTAAAGTGGGAACTAGATTCAAAAACCTTACTTTGCTCTTCTCCTGTTACCTGAACACCTTCAACAATTTGCTTTGTAGTAGAGCCTTCATGTTCGACAAAAAAAGGACCGCCACCTGCCTTTCCTTCATTTGGTACCATTCCACAAATTCTTAGTGGTCTATTTATTAATTTCTGTAATTCATTTTCATCTTCAGCTTTTTCCATCTGACCCTTGGAAAACAATCTATATTGCTCATTAAAATTTAGTAAACTATTGTAATCGGAAGAGTCCGAAATTCTCACAAGTTCTTGCTTTGCGCTATGCAGAATACCACATAAAATTTTCCAAACCTTTAAACCTGACGCTGCCTTATCATTGTGCTGAACATTATCTATATTCTTAATCAAAATATATTGATCTTTTATCGAGTTTAAATTCTCCAATAATGCCCCATGCCCTGACGGTCTGCGCAAAAAAGAATCATTTTCTGATAAAGGCTCCATATCTTTATTAAAAACGAAAGCATCTGTATCGGGGTCTTGAAAAGAAAAAACCACATCTTTTAGCTTCTTGTTTTTAATCTTGTAATCCAATAAAGCGCGTTTAAACGCATCTTGGTGTATCTGTTGAATTGTAAAATGAAAATTGACACCGTCCTTATGAAGCAAGACACCTTGACTCAAATGTTCAATAAATGCGGAACGTATGCCTTGAGCATAGGAATGAAAAGGCACCAGTGCTTTTGGCATGCTTTGCAAACCGACACCATCATTTTTAGCCTTCAATAAAAAGTTAATTAAATGTTCACTGTCTGTTAAACGATTTAGCTTTTCTTTTTGTGCATCTTGTAGATTCAGATAAAATGCAAAATAACGAATACGCTCAAGAAAATCTTGAGTTTTAGAACGTCTTTCTATAACAGGTTCATTTATTTCTGTCTGTAAAAAATCAAACATTCGAGAGCCTGAGCCCGAAGCAGGTACAAAAAAACATATACCACCTTGAATTTGATCAAACTGATGCTCGTAATGTTTTTCAAGAGAGCCCGTTAAACTTAGTATTCCCATGTCTATTTTACAAGGAGCAATTATTTTTAACTTTGGACTCCCGCTTGTAATTTTTTCCTTTTGTGCTTTTAGCTCGGAATGATAAAGATCCAATGGAACAATTTTTAAAGTATGAATATCTTCTTCGAATATATTAATTATAGATGGAATGCAAAGCAACTTCAAGGAATTCATTCTCCGTTTATTTTTGATTTAATGCATTCGATGGTCTCCAATAAAATCAAAAAAGAAAATGAGGCCGCATTAATCCATTTTATCAAATCAAATAGGGATAATGAAGCAATAATTAATGTTTCGGACTATGGTGCAAAGAGTAAAAAATTGAAGAAGAAAAGAGTGGTAAAACAGATATTTAAAACGAGCTCTTCTTATGGTAAAAGCGGCAAGCTTTTGTACCACCTTTGCAAGCACCTCAAACCTAATAGAATTTTAGAATTGGGGACATCCATAGGAATGGGTTCTTTATATATGCATTTGGGCGCACCAAAAAGTAAATTGATTACCATTGAAGGCTGTCCAGAAACATTCAATCAAGCGAAAAAAAATTTGAACAAATACCCTATAGAGCTTATAAATAATACGTTTAAAGATGGTATGAAAAAATTAAATGCTGAACGTTTTGATTTGATTTTTATTGATGGCCACCATGATGGACAGGCACTTCTGAGTTATGTAAAAGACTTGAAGAAATATATACATGACGATACAATTATTGTCTTGGATGATATTCGATGGAGCGCATCGATGCTAAAAAGCTGGAATTTACTCAGGAATTCAAATGAATTCAATCTAAGCTTAGACTTTTTTAGGATGGGCGTCTTAATGAAGAGACCACAACAAGCTAAAGAACACTTTGTATTGAAAGCTTAAAATGTAACAAAAAGACCATCCAAAAGCTCTGGGCTTTCATCAACTGTTGGAATTAAAAATTCTTGATGGTTCTCATCATTTTCTATTTCTTTTCCTAACGTACCAAATTCCTCCTCAGCTACAACCTCGGCAATCTCATCTTCTAAACTTAGTGCGAAACTGTCTCTTATTTCATTATCAAATGATGAAACGGACCTTTTGGCCTCCTGAGACGAAGAAACAAGAGGAGTCAAAGTTGCTTCCATTAAGGTAACCTGAGCCTCGTTATCTATAACCATGTCCGAATCAGTGGGTAGGACTTTTAAGGTGTTACTTATTTTCTCATTCGAAAGTTCTTTTTCAGTGTTCTGCTCCGTTTTTAGCTTCGTATTCTCTGCAAGCTTTGGAACTTGAACCGATGAATCAAAACTCATGAACTCTAAGACAAGATATGAACCTAAGGCCAAAACAATTACCATTGCAAACCGAAGACCTGGACTTCTCATAATTGGCGTTAAAGGAGGAAATAGAAAATGAAACCAACCACCTCCTTCTTTGAGAGAATGCACTTGAGAAAAAGTTTCATCAAGTTTTGACTTCACCCTACTTGAATTAAAATCAGTAGGCTCAGAATCAAACTCTGATAATTCATTCATAAAATACTTCGCATTGTCAAATTCCTCCTGATTTGAGCAGAGTTCTTTAATTTGTTCCTTCTCATTTGCCGTGAGCGAATCGTAATTTTGACGTTCTAGTAATTTTAAATATTTATCCTGCATGTTAATGATATATTGGGTTAAATTCTTTCAAAGAAGCTGCCAAAGTCTTTGTTGCATAAAACAACCTTGACTTTACAGTTCCTTCATTAATAGACAATTCTTCAGCTATTTCTTTCATAGACAAGCCCTCAAAATGACGCAATACAAATACACTCTGATGCTTGTCATCCATTTTGACCAATGCCTTTTGAAGCGATGTACTAAAATCTTTTTCTTGAACAGTCTTCAAGGTATCTGAACTTGATTTCAAAAACTGAGTGGGTTCCAAATCATTTTTTACATGCTTACGAACCGCCAAGCGCTTATATTCGTTCTTACACATATTAGAGGCTACAGAATACACCCAAGTTTTAAAAGATCGACTAGGGTCAAAATAATCTGGCTTTCTTATAATTTTTGTAAACAAATCATGCACCATGTCTTCGCACTTGCCATGGTCTCTTGCAAGCAGTTTCATAAAGTAGCCAAAAAGTGGCTGGGAATAACGATTGTAAATTTCATCAAAAGCACGTTTATCGCCTTTTCCTAACGAAGACATAAGCTCCTCATCGGTTTGTTTAGAATAGGGTGACTTAAACAATCTCATGCTAGTTTTTAGAGGGTTTGCTTATTTTGGATGATTTCTTTTTAAAACTCTTAGCCGGATTCATGTATGGATTTGCCATTTTCTGCTCCTCATACCTTCTTAATAATTGTTGAGTTGGTCCATAATTTTTGGCGTAATTTTTTGCTTGTTGACTTTTATGTATCGTTAAATTACGCTTGTTCAATTTTGAAACCCACAACTTTTCAAGATCAGAAAGGCAAAGCTGCTTTTGACCTCCTGTAATTAAAACCAAACCAAAAGGCACAGCGTAGGGAGAAATAGTCTTTAAATAATCTAATGGCAGCGTTAAGGATACCGCAATCTTCTTATTTGAGTTTAAAGCACAAAATGATTTAAAGAACGCCGTATTTATTTCATTAGATTTTGGAAACTTTATTCCCCTCTGGCTCAATAATTTTCTGTAAGCATTACTCCGCATGAGCTCTAATGATACGACCATGATTTTTGTGGAAGAATTATTTGGATGATACATCTGATGATAAATAGCACCATAAGTATCCTTTGTCCCATGTGTAATAAGAAGGTCATTGCCTTCAGCGGAAATCAAGACATCTTGAGCATAGTCGATTGTCTCCTTATCTAGAGTTTGATTTTGAGAAAGCTTCATGAGATATTTTCTTGTGGAAATAGAATCCCCTTTTGCGCATTCATTGGCTATCTTTTGAAGTACGACCCGTTCATCATTGGGTCTGATTTTTTCTGCCTTATTTATAAAAAATTCCTTACTCACATCATAATTACTAAGTGTATATTGGTAAAGATTGTATTCGAATTTAGCATTTTCATCTACCTCTATCTTTTCGAGTTCAAGAATCATCTTCGACTGACTTTCAGGTGAAATCATACGTGTGGTCGACTGCGTTCTAGACTGCTGATACTCCTGCTCTATTATTTGAGACGATTGAATAGATTGAGATTGTTTAGACTTACTTTTTGACGCCTTTGAAAAGCCATCTAATTTATACCCATTTCTTTTTGGGATACTTTGAATCTGGATACTCTCTCGTAAAGTGCTATCGGGAGCAGCAGCATTAATTTCTGTAGCATTTATAGTCGGTGAAACATTCATGAGTACATTGCTATTGGAGTTCGCGTTTTCAGGCGGCTGTGCAAAAAAGCAATGAGACAAAGAAAAGACAATGGCTGTAATCAGTATTTTCATAATTTGAACTTATTATTATGGCTTACAACTATTAAACCAAAAGGTTCATTAGCTAAATGTAAGCATTCGAAAATTCTCATCAAATATTAGATACAGGACCAATAAATCAATATTAATTTCGTTATTTGTTTATGCGATTAACTTCAATACTTATTTGCTGTGCTGGATTAAGCTTTTATCTGCTGACCATACCTGGTTGCACTAAAGAGACATTTACCACCTCCGGTAATTTGGATTTTTCACTTGACACACTTGTATTTGACACAGTCTTCACGACAATAGGGTCAACAACGCAGCAATTTAAAATTTACAACAACAATAATAAGAGCATCTTAATAGACGAAGTTGAACTTATGGGAGGCCAGGACTCTCCTTTTAGATTAAATCTCGACGGTATTTCTGGAATTAACCATCAAGATATAAGTATACTTGAAAACGATAGCTTATTTATGTTTGTGGAGGTAACTCTAGATGTTAACAACCAGAATGCCCCTCTTGTTATTGAAGACTCTATTCGATTTAGAACAAACGGTTTAGACCAATATGTAAATCTTGCAGTTTGGGGTCAAGATGCTTATTTTCACTACCAAGATCTAGCGCAAGGGGTTTGGACCTCTGATAAACCGCATGTCATTTACGGCTATAGTTTAGTTGACTCGGCAGAAACGTTAACTATCGATGCAGGAACTCAAGTTCATCTTCATAAAAATGCTGTTCTTTACGTATACAAAAGTTCATTGTTTGTTAATGGATTTTTAGACAATGAGGTTGTATTTCAAGGGGATCGACTTGAGGCCTTGTATGATGATGTCCCAGGTCAATACTATGGTATTTACTTTAATCAAGGGAACAATCCAAGTACCTATGCGGTAACCGTTAAAAACACCAAAATATTTAACCATTCTAGCTATGGCCTATTTTTATTTGATCAAGCCTCGTTAAAGGGAGAAAACTTATTGATCTATAAGAATGGCTTCCATGCACTGCTGGTGCTGAAAGGCGCTAGGTTCAATTTTAACCATTGTAACTTTTTAGGATATGGGGCTGCTCAATCGCCAGCAATTGGCATAAGAAATTATTTTGATGACCCTTCGTTAGCATCAAATATTGATGAAGGTAAAATTTACAATAGTGTTTTAAGCGGAAATATTGAGTCTGAACTTGTTTTAGATACCATATTAACACCTACTACTTTTCTCAATCTTGATATTCAAAACTGTTTTATTCAGGCAAATGAAGTCTACACAGAGCCCTTCTTCCTGAATTGTCTTTGGCGCGTGGGACTAGATGAATTCTACAAACCTAGATTCAACGATGTAGGATTGGGGGATTTTGGATTTTCGAATGATTCTCCATTGCAAGGTTCAGGTTTTGGATCCTCTATTCTAACCGATATTCTCGGGAACTTTAGAAACAACCCTCCAGACATTGGCGCCATAGAAGAAAATTAAAAATAACATCATAAAAAAAGCGTCCGAAGACGCTTTCCACTATTTTTATTCGTGATGCTTACTCTGAAACACTCGCATTCATATTGTCAAGAACAGCCATGACGCTTTTAACAGCCTCTACAGATTCACTGAGTAATGCTTTCTCTGCATCATTCAGGTCAAGTTCAATGATTTTTTCTATTCCATTCTTACCAAGAACAACTGGGACGCCAAGATAAATATCACTCAAACCATATTCACCTTGCAACCATGTACATACTGGGAAGATTCTTCTTTGATCTCTAACGATTGCTTCAACCATCTGAGCTGCAGAAGCTCCTGGCGCATACCAAGCAGAAGTTCCTAAAAGCTTAACGATTTCACCACCTCCAAACTTAGTTCTCTCAATGATTTCATTTAATTTATCTTCCTCGATCAATTCTGTTACTGGAATACCACCAACAGTTGTATATCTTGGTAGAGGTACCATAGTATCACCATGTCCTCCCATCAAAACAGCTTGAATGTCCTTTGGAGATACATTTAATTCTGTAGCTAGGAAAGCTCTATAACGCGCGGTATCTAATACACCCGCCATTCCAAACACTCTACTCGACGGGAAATTAGCACTTAAATAAGCGCAATACGTCATCACATCCAAAGGATTAGAAACCACAATGATTTTAGCATTCGGTGAATACTTTACAATATTTTCTGTGACCGACTTTACGATACCTGCATTTGTAGCAATTAAATCATCTCTGGACATGCCTGGTTTTCTAGGCAATCCGGAAGTAATTACTACAACTTCAGAATCTTTAGTCATTTCATAGTTATTTGTAGATCCAATAGTTTTTGAATCATACAAATTAACTGGAGAAGTTTCCCAAATATCAAGTGCTTTACCTTCAGCAAAACCCTCTTTTATGTCGAGCAAGACAATTTCATTTGCGATTTCTCTTTGGGCCAAAACATCCGCACATGTTGCACCGACATTTCCAGCTCCTACTACCGTTACTTTCATCTGTAATTATTTATTAATTAAATATCGTCACGAAAATAACACATTTAATAGAAATTCGTTTTATTTACGATTGATTTATTTGCGTAATGAGGCAACGATAACTACAATCATGCGTTTAAATTTTGTTGAAGCTTGGAGAATATAGAGAAATTAAAGGAAATCGTTGAGGGGTGTTTGCAAAACAAACGCCGTTCTCAAGAAGCCCTATTTCAAATGTTCTATGGTAAGATGTTAGCCGTTTGTATGCGTTACATATCAGACCAAGACACAGCACAAGAGGTGTTGCAAGAAGGTTTCATAAAGATCTTTGATAAGCTGGAGGTTTTTGATTTTAAGGGTTCTTTTGAAGGATGGGTGCGTCGTATTGTTGTAAATACGGCAATTGATTCCATTCGAAAAGCTAAAAGAGCCCCAATCTTAAAAGACAATGACAACGATTTTAAAGTTGAAGCTTCAAATGAAATTGAAGAAAACGAAAAAATTGAATTGATAGAGCTTCGTGCTGAGAAAGCAGTTGAGGCCATTCAAAAGTTATCGCCTGCATACAGAACAGTGTTTAATTTGTTTGTCATTGAAGATTATTCCCACAAAGAAATTGCTGAAATGTTGGGTATTAGCGAAGGAACTTCCAAGTCAAATTTGTCAAAGGCAAAAAAGAATTTAAAACAAATATTAACTGAAGAATTCAGTAATTTAAGAGAATAAGATGCGCAATATTGAAGATTTATTTAAAAAGTCACTTAAAGACCATGAGCTTCCTTATGATAAGAAAGCATGGTCGGAGATGACTAAAAAATTAGACGCAAAAAACCCCGGCACTTCAAATGGTTTGAAGTGGATCTTTGGTGCTGCAGTTTTTGCTGTAATGGTAACCACCTATTTATTTTTATCCTCAAATGAAGCTTCGAAAGAACGTCAAGCAGAATTAATACAAACCGAGGACGCGCCAGCTGATGAAACAAATAATGAAATCCTAATTAAAAATCCGGTACAAAATAAATTGAAATCTACTGATCAAGAAGTGGATAACAAATTTGACAAAGAATTTTGTTGTGGTGATGAAGCAATTGTGGTACAAAAGCCAATTGTTGAAGAACTAAATATCAAAACAGTAGGGACCACAGAACTGCAACAGCCTGTTTACAGAGAAGTGGCGATAGTTCCGTTAGCAAAAGATGAAATCAAATCACCTCTTTATTTTTCAAAACCAAAAGACCGTTGTCTGAATAGTGACTTTTCATACAGCAATGCAAATGATAAATCTATTTACCTTCTTTGGCCGTCAGAAAACTTGGAGGAAATAAACGCTAAAGAATCCTTAGATATTAATTTGGACGAAAAAGGCAAATATCAAATTGGTACGCTTAACCAAGATCAAGAATTTAAAGAGTTTGTGTCCTTTATGGTTCATCAATCTTCAGTTATTCAGCTAACAGCTAAAGACTACCTCGATTTTGAAAATGGGTTGCCAGAACTAAATGTTCAAGCGTTTTCGGACCATCCTGTAGATTGGACTTTAAATGGTGAAAACATTGCCCAAAAAAGCAATTCGGAAAACTTCAATTTATTTGACAAAGGAAGTTACATTATTAAGGCGTCTACAGCAGACGTTAATGGATGTCAAAGTGAAGATCAGGTTAGCTTTTATGTAGAAAAGAACTATAATCTCTTGGCAGTAAATGCGTTTACACCTAACAGTATGGATCACAGAAATACCTATTTCATGCCGTATGCCCTAACCAAAAGAGATGCAGCATTTAAAATGATCATTATTGACCCATCAAATGGAGCTGTTATTTTTGAAACCATGAACGCCGACCAGCCATGGACTGGTATCAATATGAATACAGGAGAACTGGTAGAAGAAAATAAATCATATGTTTGGAAAGTTGTTCTTCAAAATCCTGAAAAGGGAGAAAGCCCAGAATATATGGGAACCATTGTTCGACTCTAATTTCGCGCTATTTTCTCGCAAATAGGTCGAGTTTTTCCTTATTTTTGTTAGAAACAAGTACGTATTGAAATTCTTGAATTCTAATATAAAACCTAAAAAGTTCGGTTACTTCCCGAGGTACTATGACGCTCGTAAAGAAAAAACAGCACTAAAGAAAAAATTTTACGCAAAAGAAACACTTTCCGAATCAGAACGGATATTGCTCATGCGTGAAAAAATGGAGGAGAAACGTCAAGAAAATAAAGTTTCAAAAAATAGCATCTATTCTCAAAATACAAGAACCCTGGTATTATTATCGATCATTTTCGTCTTAGGTTATTTTCTCTTAAACGGTCTGGACGACATCGATCAGGTCATCTATAAACTTATGCGTTAATGGATATAATCAATCTTCTCTCTGAAAAAATATCCAATCAAATTGCTGCGGGTGAAGTTATTCAAAGACCGGCATCTGTGGTAAAAGAACTCCTCGAAAATGCTGTTGATGCGGGTGCAACCTCTATCAGAGTTCATATAAAAGATGCAGGGCGTTCGAGTATTCTTATTCAAGACGATGGAAGTGGTATGTCAGCTAAAGATGCTTCAATTTGCTTCACAAGACACGCTACAAGCAAACTTAAGGATGTTGAAGACCTTTTCAAGCTAAAGACAAAAGGCTTTAGAGGAGAAGCGTTGGCTTCGATTGCATCCATAGCACATGTAACTCTCAAGACAAGAACCAATCAACAAACAGATACTGGGACACTTATAGAAATGAATGGTGGTACGCCAACCAGAAATGAGGAATGTATTTGTGACAAAGGAACGAGTATTGAAGTCAAAAATATATTTTTCAATGTTCCAGCTCGACGCACGTTTTTAAAATCGGATACTGCTGAATTTTCTCACATTAGAAATGAATTTGAAAGAGTTGTTCTTGCCCATACGGAAATTGGATTTACGTTAACGCATAATGGAAACGAAATCCACAATGTGAATCCTGGAAATTTGAGAAAAAGAATCACTGATATCTTTGGGATTAAGAGCAATGAGAAACTTGTACCAATTGAGGAAAAAACAGATATCGTTACAATTCACGGCTTTGTTGGAAAACCAGAAAGCGCAAAAAAATCAAGAGGCGAACAATACTTTTTTGTAAACCAACGTTTTTTCAAGCATTCTTATTTTCATCATGCTGTATCTAAAGCTTTTGAACAGCTAATTTCACAAAATTCATACCCATCCTACTTTATATATTTCGAGATAGACACTGAAAAAATTGATGTAAATATCCATCCTACCAAAACTGAAATCAATTTCGAGGAGGGTAAGTTTATTTATTCTATTCTTCTCTCAAGTATTAAACAAGCACTAGGTAAATATAATATTGCACCAAGTATAGATTTTGAACTAGAGACAAGTTTTGATGTTCCGCTTTCACACAAGACTGAAATACCTGTTGAACCTGAAATCAAGGTAGATCCTAATTACAATCCATTTTCTAAATTTGGCGCTAATAAATCTTCGAGCACTTCCTCAAATAAGGCATTAAATAATCAAGGTTTTGGTAAGAAAAGTGACTCCAAGGAATGGGAAAACTTCTATGCTATTCGAGAAGAAAATAAAGAAAGTCAAACCAAGCTCATAGAACCTGAAGAAAATTATTCGAAAAATAAATACCTATTAAAAGACCGCTATTTACTAAGCAATGTCAAATCAGGTATTCTTATCATAGATACATATAGAGCCAAACAAAGAATGCTTTATGATGAAATGATGCAGCAATTTGTAACGCAACCTTTAGCCGCACAAAAACTAATGTTTCCTCTAGAATTAGCACTTGACCAAAATGAAATGGACTCATGGATGGACTCCAACTCATTGCTTATGCAATTAGGCTTCACCTTTAAAATAGAAAATAAAGTTTTTCAATTAGAAAGCTTACCTGCTTGTATCATTGAAAAAGATTGCAAATCATGTATTGATGGAATTACAAAAACACTAAGCTCAACGCAAAAACCTGATAAAGGAGAACTTGCGCATGAATTGATTTCGGCCATAGTTTATTCAGCATCAAAAGCCACAAAGCTTCATTCTGAACAAGAAATAGAATCTTTTATCAACCTTTTATTTTCCTGTGAGGACCACTCCTTTTGTCCTTTTGGAAAGCCAATAATGCAAACACTTACAATAGAAGAACTAACTACTAAATTCTAATATGCTTAATAACCTGCCACAAGTAACCAAAAACCTACTCATACTGAACATTATGTTTTATGTAGCCAGCTGGTTTCTGGAAGCTCAAGGTATAAACCTTGTAACAAAGTTTGGTGCGCATTATGTCAATTCACCTATTTTTGAACCTTTTCAGGTCGTCACACACTTTTTCATGCATGCGAATTTTATTCACATCTTTTTCAATATGTGGATTTTCATAATGCTGGGTGGATACCTTGAAAGAGTCTGGGGACCAAAAAGATTCTTTATTTTTTACATTCTTTCGGCACTTGGAGCATTCGCTTTATTTAATGTAATAGGTGTATATGAGATAGAAAATCTAAAAGCACAAATTATTGAACAAGGCTTTTCCATTAGAGAGGTCAATGCTATGACAACGTATCATAGAACGAACGAAGTAGTGAATGAGTATTTGATGATGATCAACACACCTATGGTCGGTGCCTCTGGTGCTATATTTGGAGTAATGGCTGCGTTCGCAATTCTTTTTCCAAACACTGAATTTAGGCTCTATTTTGCAATACCGATAAAAGCTAAATGGTTTGTTGGTGCATACTTCTTATTCGAAGTTTACCAATCTTATCTGAACGAATCTGGTGATTCAACGGCGCACCTTGCCCATGTTGGAGGTGCATTAGTTGGAGCGATTATCGTGCTGTTTTGGAGAAAAAAAGATCGAACTAATTTCTGGTAAATGCAGCAAAAAAGAAATTTATTTGAAGAGCTGAAGTTTCAGTTAAACAATGGTACGATGACGAATAAACTCGTCATTATTAACATTTGCGTATTCCTTTTGATTCACCTTTTATATGCTCTAGAAAAAATAAGTGGCAATGATATTATAAGTGTTTTCATTGAAAAGATCTTTACACTTGAGGCGACATTAATAGGGTCTTTAAGTATGCCCTGGGCATTCGTTACAAGTATCTTTTCGCACATCGGTTTGATGCATATTTTTTCTAATCTCATTTTTCTTTATTTCGCAGGAAATCTTTTTGAACGCTACTTTAATAGTAGAATGCTCTTGCTGACATACCTATTCGGAGGAATAGCAGGTGGAATCGGGGAGGTTATTTCAGCAACATTACTTTTTCCAAATGACTACCATACAGTATTAGGTGCCTCAGGTTCAGTAATGGCAATTTTTACTGCGCTTGCATTTTATAGCCCGAACACCAAGGTGTTTTTATTTGGTGTACTTCCTGTGAGATTGTTTGTCCTTGCACTATTTTTTCTCGCTAATGATTTAATAGGTATAGGAAATACTAATGATCACATTGCACACTTTGCTCATTTAGGAGGCGCTTTATTTGGATTTCTAGCCATGCAAAACCTAAACACAGATAAAAATATTTTAAGTAAAATAGATAAGCTTTTAATCACTTTCCGCCATTTTTTTAGAAAAAAAAGAAATCGGCGTTCTAGTGAAAGAAAGGTGAAAACCGATGAAGAGTATAACTATGAGAAAAAAAACAAACAAGACCAGACAGATCGAATACTAGATAAGATTTCTAAATCGGGTTACGATTCACTTTCTAAAAAAGAGAAAAACTTTCTTTTTAATCAAAGTAAAAATGAATAAAAAGAATTCTTTACCTCTTCTTATAGCAATGATTTTCCATATCTTGATTGGATCCTGCTTACTTTTATCACTTCTTACGCCCTATATAAACCCTACATTATTTCCTTTACTTCCATTTTTAGGTCTTGGGTTTCCAGTTTTAGTGGTACTCAATTTTGTATTTACTATTTTTTGGTTCTTTCAACGTAAAAATTGGTTCTGGGGTTCCTTAATTATCGTTGCATTAAGCCTTCCTTGTCAAAGGAAAATATTTTCATTTAATATACTTAATACCGACGTTCCAAAACAGGCCAATAGCAACATTAGACTCATGAGCTATAACGTGCGCTTATTCGACCTCTACAACCCAAATTTTAAAAGTGCAAAAGCTACAAGAGACTCCATTTTTCAGTACTTCAAAATGGAAAGCCCTGATGTTTTGTGTATTCAAGAGTATTATGAGCAGGGTAAACCTTCAAGATTTAATACAATAGACTCTATTAATACAATAATGCAAAATCCAGAAGTTCATAAAAAAGGAATTCAAATACCAAGCAATAGACAAACTTTTGGTCTGGCTACATTTTCTAAACTTCCCATAATTAATAGGGGTCATGTGCAATATAAAGGGGCTTATGGTAATAATAAAAATTATTGTATCTACGTGGATATTGTAAACAACAAGGATACGATTCGTATCTATAATGTTCATTTACAATCTATAAAACTCGAGACCAATTATAACAGAAAATCTATGAAAGATAAAAGAACTGAAAAGACCAAATCAGGATTTAAAACTGCATACAGAAAGCTAAAGAAAGCCTTTGCCATTCGTGCAAAGCAAAGTGAAGCCGTGAGTAAGCATATAGAAAATTCTCCTTATCCATCAGTCGTCTGTGGTGACTTTAATGATACTCCTATGTCATACACTTATCATATCTTTGAAAACAAGCTGATTGATGCATTTAGAAACACTTCAACAGGATTTGGCTCAACCTATATCGGGTTGTTACCGGCAGGTCGTATTGATTATATTTTTCACTCGAACACATTGAGCTCAGCGAACTTCAAAATTCAAGAGGAAGAATTGAGCGACCATCGTGCAATTTCTTGTCTAATTTATTAATATGTTTTTTGAAATTAACCCAAATAATATTGATCAGAGACTAGTTGATGATACTGTGAAGGTATTAAAAAAAGGTGGACTTGTAATTTTTCCTACGGATTCAGTTTATGCGATTGGATGCGACCTTTCAAATAAAAAAGCACTGCATCAATTGGCCAAATTTAAAGGAGAAAGACTTAATAAAGTTCATTTTTCTATTATCTGCAAAAATTTCACAGAACTTTCTACGCATACGAAACAACTTGATAAGCCAACCTTTAAGCTTATAAAGCAATGTTTGCCAGGACCATATACCTTCATTTTGAGGGCAAGCTCAAATATTCCAAAACTTTTCGATTCAAATAAGAAAGAAATTGGTGTCCGTATAACGGATAATCTCATAACACAGGCCATAGTTGAATCTTTAGGAAACCCAATTGCTTCAGCTTCACTTCATGACGATGATGCACCAATACTAGAATACTTTACAGACCCTTATCATATTTTTGAAAACTACGAAAACAAAGTAGGCGTCATCATTGATGGTGGAATAGGAAAAATAGAACCTTCTACAGTGATAGATTGCTTTTCGCATAAAGAGGCTAGAATAGTAAGACAAGGAGCAGGAAAAATAAATTTATGATTCTAATTGGAGACTGCGGCAGTAATAAAACGCCTGAAATAAGAAGAATAATTGATGATTACGTTAATTGTGAGGTGATTCCCTTAATGGATATTCAGCAAAAAAACTTGGAGAAATATGAAGGTATTGTATTATCCGGGGCACCTATTTTATTAACAGAGGAAAAATCAGATGTTTATATACAATCTACAACATGGATTAAAAACATTGAAATACCACTCCTAGGCATCTGTTTTGGCCACCAGCTTATTGGACTTCATTATGGAGGCATTGTAAAAAAAATGAAAGAAGATCGTGAACTTCAAGAGATTGAGATTTTCGAATCATGCGCTCTTTTTGATAGGCTACCAGAAGTTATTCAAATGCAGGAAGACCATTGTGAATTTGTCTCTGTTCCTCAAGGATTCAAATTGATTGCCTCATCTGATACTTGCTTTAATGAAGCTATGGCTCATCATGAAAAAAATATTTTTGGCGTACAATTTCATCCGGAAGTTTCTGGCTTGCAAGGAAGTTTATTGATTGAGAATTTTTATAAAATATGTCAAAGGTAGGACACTAAATAATTTCGGATATTGACATGAGATGATCCTTCTCAATTATTGTAATTTTCCTTCCTTTTGTTTCTATGACTGCATCCTTTTTAAATTCTCGCAACAATCTAATTACGGTTTCCGTTGCAGTACCAACAAAATTCGCCAAATCATCTCTCGACAGATTAATTGGTGCTCCTTTATATATGTCATCCAATAATATCAATGCCAACGCAGTACGTTGGCGAACGGTTTTCTGAGCCATTGTTGTCAGAAGGTCAGCTCTATCCTGAAGCTCCTTAGAAAGCACTCGAATCACTGTATTTCGCAATTTTTCATTGGTATTGATCTCTTTCAAGAAATCAGACTTTTGAATGTAACCGATACAAGCCTCTTCTAACATTTCTGCATCGACATTGTATGTTTTATCACTCAGCATGGCTCTAAAACCCACAAGATCTCCCGCTTTTGCAATTTCAATGATTTGCTCCTTACCTTCAATACCGTATTTAATAATTTTAATCAGACCGCTATGAAGATAAAAAACACCACGCGGAGTCCCTCCTTCAGAAAACAAAACATCACCCTTATTGTATCGCTTATAAATTATTCTATCGTCATCATCTAAGGGACGCAACTTATGTACGCCTGATAAAATTTGTTCAATATGCTCTAGACAATACAGACATGTTTCCATGATGGTAAATAATTGAGGCAATAAAAAAGGCGACTAAATCGCCGCCTTTCAAATTTATAATTTCATTATCTTTTTGACCTGCTTCTGTTGATCAGTAATAAGCTGAACAAGGAAAGTACCGCGATGTAACGCGCTTACATCCAAATTCAAAGTTTGAGGACCTGATATAATGTTCTTGAAGCTAAACGCCTTAAGCTCTGCACCTGACAAACTGTATATCTTTACAGATACATCACCTGTTTGTACCATATCGAAAGAAACGGAAAACTCATTTTGAACAGGATTCGGATATACAGTCATATCCAAATCGTTAGCTTCTGAGCCAATGTTGGCATCATTAGTTCCAAGATAACCAGTTGATGCCCAAATACCTCTTCCATATGTTCCGATGTATATTTCACCAGGACGACCATTACCTTCTAGTGGAGTTCTCCATGATTGTCTCACCTCCGTAACCACAGTTCCTTCAAAACCTGCGGATGCGTTTGTCCATGACGAACCACCGTCAGAGGAAACAACCATACCCATTAAAGTACCTGCAACAATAACGTTTGGATCATCACGATCAATAATTCCATCAGTACAAGGAACACCTACAGCGCCCAGATTTGAAAAACTTGGGTTCGCAGCT
>Ga0206677_10001479_pt1 | contig 21690 bp, 19 predicted proteins | sample M130m12015metaG_FD_155475 | JGI IMG/M metagenome (GOLD analysis project Ga0206677, IMG submission 155475) | Ammonia-oxidizing marine archaeal communities from Monterey Bay, California, United States - M1 30m 12015 | ecosystem: Environmental > Aquatic > Marine > Intertidal zone | place: USA...
TATTAGAGAAAGTGCTTAGGCTACGAGCCCATCAAGCACAGACGAATACTGTCGATATTTATCCAAAAAAACCTATCTAACTGCCAGTTAAACTCAACAAAAATTCCTTACGGGTCTCAGGTGTTGTCTTAAATGCGCCGCCAAGTGCGGTGGTGGATGTCTCGCTGTTCGAATCCATAACACCTCTCGCTTTAACGCAATGATGGGTCGCAACGATGTGCACCGCAACGTCATCCGTTTCGAGTAGCGTCTGCAGTGCTATCAGTATCTGCTCTGTGAGTCGCTCCTGTACCTGCGGGCGCTGAGCAAAAAACCGAATAATTCGGTTGATCTTGGATAAGCCAATAACCTTTTTCTGCGGTATGTAAGCCACGGCTGCACAACCATCGATGGTAACGAAATGATGCTCACATGTGGATGACAGATTAACGCGACTGATCTTAATCATTTCGTCGACCTGCATTTTATTCTCAATCACCGTGACTTTTGGAAAGCGCCGGTAGTCAAGCCCAGAGAAAATTTCCTCGACATACATCTTCGCTATGCGCCGCGGTGTATCCTGTAAACTATCGTCACTGAGGTCTAGGGCCAATACCTGCATAATCTCTGTGAAACAGAATTCAATTTTTTGCTTCTGCTCGGCTCTGCTCAAACTATTTGGCAGCAGCGGTGTTTCAATCCCTCGGGCTTGCAGCGCATCGCGAACCAGCAACGCCTCTGGGCTCAGCTTTACCAGCATGCTACTCGTTGGCTCAGTGACGCTAAAACCCAGAGAATTAACGGAAAGTTCTTTGGTAACGGCGGTGCTTGCGAGCGGATTCAAGTAGCTCATGCGAATAGTCCCTTCTAATAGTGTGTTATTTAGGCAGCTTCAGAAGACTATTCGCCCAGCAGCAGCAAAGGGTTTCACAACTGAGCCACAACAATATGAGTGGTTAGTCTTTGTTTTGTATGAAAAAAATTGATAGCAGTCAATAATCCCCGTATTTGTGCAACTTTTTAATGTTGTTTACAGTCCATTCATTTGTCCTGCTTCGTCAGTGCAGTAACTCGCAAACGCACCCTGTGATGCGCTACTGTAAAGCCGGAGATTGGATGGACCTCCGGTGAGGTAGGCTCAGCAAAGCTGTGAGCGACTCACCTTAGAAAAATCGACCTTGCCGGAATACGGCCTTATATTACTGGAGTTAAACATGTCTAAATTGAAAATTGCTATTGGTGCTGCTGTCGTAACGGGACTGGGTATTGCTGGTGTAGCTAATGCTGAAGATAACGACAAACTGTTCTCGATGGATGAGCTCTCTAGCGGTTATTTAACCGCTGGTGCTCACGAAGGCTCTTGTGGCGAAGGGAAATGTGGCGACAACAAAAAAGATGACGATGACAAAAAAGATGGTGAAGGCGCATGCGGTGGCGACAAAGCTTCTTAAGCATTACGTTTAAACGCATGAACTTCACCCGTGGAGACTAAATGCTCCAACAAACTATCGGCACCCTCTTTACCAGAGGGTGCCGGTCTTGGTTTAAGGCGCAGCCTTTTACCGGAACTGCTCGAGCAGCAGCCGGAAGCCGTTAGTTTTTTTGAGGTCGCGCCGGAAAACTGGATTAATGTCGGTGGCAGTTATGGCAAGAAGTTTCGGCAGCTTACAGAATGTAAGCCTCTGCTGTGTCATGGTCTATCCTTGTCTATTGGCAGTCCGGCGGCTCTCGATTTCGAATTACTAAAAAAGCTTAAAGATTTTTTTAAAACACACCAGGTCGCTTTATACAGCGAGCATCTGAGCTACTGCAGCGACCACGGTCATCTCTATGACCTTATGCCGCTCCCGTTCACTGATGAGGCGGTGCACTACGTTGCCGGACGAATCCGTCAGGTTCAGGATTTTCTTGAGCAACGTATCGCCATGGAAAATATTTCTTATTACGCCGCTCCCAGTCCGCATATGCAGGAGACGGCCTTCATAAATGCTGTATTGGAAGAGGCCGACTGCGACCTACTATTGGACGTGAATAACATTTACGTAAATAGCATTAACCACCGTTACAATGCAGAAGATTTTTTACTTGCTCTGCCTGCGGAACGGGTGCGTTACTTTCATATAGCCGGCCATTATGTTGAAGCCGAAGACATTCGTATCGACACCCATGGCGCTGCGGTCTGCAACCCCGTCTTTGAACTGCTGGATAAAGCCTACAACCACTTCGGTCCACTGCCGACATTGTTAGAACGCGATTTTAATATCCCTCCCCTGAAAGAACTATTAACCGAAGTTAATCAAATCACTAAAATACAGTCCACTCATGGCAACACGGAGCGGCGAAAAATTGTCTGACTTACGACAACAACAAGTGGCGTTCGCAGCACACATTCGCGACCCCGAAGTGCACCCGCCACCAAACGATATCGAAGACCGTCGGATGACAATTTATCGTGAATTGTTTTTCAACAACATTAATGCGTTTTTAAGCGGGTATTTCCCTATTGCAAAGTCAATAGTGGGCGATGAACGATGGGCTGTGTTAGTTCGTGGCTTTTATCGCGATCATGCAAGTCGCACCCCTTTATTTACCGAGCTCGCCTGCGAATTTCTAAACTACCTCGCCAACGAACGCATTGCGCCAAAAGATGAACCGCCTTTTATTACCGAACTTGCTCACTATGAGTGGGTTGAAGGTGCGCTAAACCTTGCCGCCGATCCAGAGTCTGACGAAAAATTGCTGGATGGCGATCTGCTTAAGCAAGCACCTCAGGTGTCGCCGTTAGCATGGCTATTAAGCTACCATTGGCCTGTCCATGAAATCAGCGCTGCACAGCAACCCACGGCGGAATTAGATACGCCCATTCATTTTCTGGTTTACCGGAATGCTGTCGACCAAGTCGTATTCAACCGATTAAATACAATGAGTGCTTGCCTACTGCAACTGATCTATGGGCCGGACAACACCACTACAGGAAGTGCGGCACTCAAAATGCTGGCGCGGCAAATGCAGCATCCCGAAGAGGATAAGCTTATTTCTGCCGGAAGCACAATGCTCTCAGAATGGCGGGCAAAAAATATTATTCTCGGCACCCACTCCGTTTAAGAATTCGAAAGAATATACAGAAATTGTCGGGCTTTGCGGGCCAATGAGAGGGCATAAAAAACCATCATGAAACCACCTCGTATAACAGGTTAAGCGCTTTTGCTAGCCATGGCGCCGATGCCTGCGAATATAACTGCCGAGCCATACATAACCGGCAACACCAATAACCATGTTGGCGGTAGCGCCAGCAAAAAATAACCCGCTCACACCCAGCCACCATTCGAGTAACAGCGCCAACGGCAGAAACACAAGCAATGCGCGGCATACTGAAACCAATACCCCCGGCAGCGGGAAGCCCATACCGTTAAACCCGGCGCACACTGACATCACCATGCCATAGCCAGCGTAGCTGAGAGCCATGATTCGCAGATACGTAACAGCAACCTCGCGAATTTCAGTGGTCTCACTAAACAACGATGCCAGCGTCGGCGCTAGAAAGTACAGCACCACCGACATACCCAAGCCATAGCTGAGACAAAACTTGGCAATCATTTTTCTCGCTTCCAGCATACGTCCATGTTCGCCAGCCGCAAAATTCTGTCCCATAAACGGACTGGTTACCGCCGATACAGCGTAGAATGGTATCAGTACCAATGGCTCAATTCGGATACCCACACCAAAACCGGCAACAGCAACAACACCATAGCCTGCGATCATTGCAACGATAAGGCTATTGGCAATCGGCACCACGGTATTCGTCAGCATGGCAGGAGCGCCAATACGCAACATCTCAAGCCAAGATGAGCAAATTACCGCAAAGCTGGCAAAAGGCGTTGCAAATACCCGCAGCTTGAAATGCAAATACGCGATAGTGCCCGTCATAACAATAATATTAGACGTGAGTGTTGCTAAGGCAGCCCCCGCTATTTCAAGGCGGGGAAAGCCGAATAGTCCGAAAATCATTATAGGATCGAGGACAAGATTAACCAAAGCGGCCAAAGTAATGATCTTGCCCTCGAGCATTGAGTTACCGCGCGCGCGCATCGAAGCGAGGCAAATCCAGCACACCGCATTTACGGGTGCTGACCAATACCAAATACTCATAAAATCGGTAATCAACGGCATTAAATTATCGGTGGCACCGAGCGCGCGGAACAGCGGGTCGATGGTGAATAGACCAATCGCCACGACAACCAGCATCACAATAGCGGCAAGCATCACAGTATCGGTAGTTTGTCGGCGAACCATTAGCTGGTCTTTGCGTCCGGCCGCTCGCGATATAACCGATGCAGCGCCCGCCTCAAAACCAATAATCACACTCGTCAGCAACCACAGTACCGGGAAACAAAATGCAATAGCTGCCAGGGGCATATCGCCAAGGCGCGAGATGAAAAATAGATCTACCGCGTCAAAGGAGATAATAGCCACCAGCCCGAGTGCCATTGGCAGGGCCTGCTGACGCAGATGCTGCGGCACCGAGCCTGTGGTGAGATCTGTAGCCAAAATTAAAACTCCGACAGCCAGCGAACAAGGCTCTCATTCTGCCAGAATTGCTGAGGTTACAAAGGCTATTACACCAGCAAAGCAGCTCGCAGCCACCAACCAAACAGCATATCCGCACCGTGATAGGCGATGACTGCCGCGCTTGTTTACATCGAGTGACACATTACAATCAGGGTCTTACGAAAACAGAATTCGTCTATGCTGTGGGAACCGCCGCTCCGGAGCACACTATGAACATTAATAACTGGTATGCCGCCTGCATCGCTGAACATCTCGACGACAGACCCCAACAAGTCACCATACTGGGTGCCAACTTGGTGTTGTTTCGCGATGATGCTGGAGCTGCTTATTGTCTGAGTGACCTGTGCATTCATCGCGGCGCCTCGCTGTCTATCGGCGAATGCAAAAATGGCACCATCATGTGCCCGCAACATGGCTGGAGCTACAATGGTGAGGGCAAGTGCACGCTGATTCCTGCCGGCAGCAAACACCCTGCTAAACCACCAAAACGCGCGCGCGTACCTGCCTATCCAGTGCAAGAAAAATACGGTCTATTGTTTGTTTTTTTAGGCGACATGGCTGAAAACGAGCGCCCTGAAATTCCCGACATCATGCCAGAGTACGATACCGGCGACTGGCATATCGGCATCATTCCTCGCAACAAAGACATTAGCTACATGCGCATGCATGAAAACTACAATGACCCCTGTCATGTGCATTACGTCCATGAGTTCGCTGCCTGGTTGCCAAAAGGCGTAACCATCATCGATCATGAAAACTCAGACAGGCATGTTAAAGCTTTTCACGCATCCTGGAACGCTAAGGGGGAGTTTAATGAACACATTGGGCTCATGATGGAGTACAACGTCATCAGCTCCGTATCACGCAACACCAACTATCAGCCAGACTACCCGTATCAGATTGTAACCGCCTATGTCACACCGGTTGACGAATTAAACAGTCAGATATTTATGATCATGCTGATGGCTAAAGAAACCACAAAAACATTCGGCCTCGATGGCAAAGCACTAAGAGGAGCCAGTGCCGAAGAACATCAAGCGCTGGTGGATATGACACGCGATCAGGTGATGGATGAAGACTATGCGGTGCTAAAAACAACAAGGCCCCGACTCTCGGCGCCATTTACTGAAGAGTTATTGGTGGAAACTGACCGCACTCTTGCTCAGGTGAGAAAGATCACGCAGGAGTATGCTGTGAAAGCTGGGGAAATCGATACCGCCGCCTTATCCGACTTGATAAATAGCCATATCCATGTCATTCCCTGCCCCGGTCATAAGGCTGATCCGAAAAACTGGGTACATAAAACAGTGCCGCTAAAAAACAGCACCAGAAAAGACGAACTAAAAGCTGTTAGCTAACACCCTCAGCTCCTCTTAAAATCCGTTTTCTATCGGTACACACACCCATGAGAAAACTGCTCACTCTGCTAGGCACTGCATTTTTTCTGTTGCTCGCAACGGTATTGATCTATCTTTTCAGCTTGCCAAAGTTCACAGAACCTTCAGCTGAAATAATTGAAGCCAATCCTGAGCAACTCGCCCGCGGTGACTACCTGTTTAACGCAGTACTCGGCTGCCCTGTTTGCCATTCCGAGCGCGATTACTCACAATTTGGTGGTCCTCCGGTGGCACCATTTGGTGGAGGTCGTGCTTGCTCTGACACCGGCAAGCCACTGCCTGGTCTTGCCGAGTCCGGTGGACTCCCCGGCACAATTTGCTTTCGCAATATCACGCCACATGAGACAGGTATTTTTGACTGGACCGATGGCGAAGTACTTCGCGCTGTGCGTGAAGGTATCGGCAAAGAGAATCAAGCCCTGTTCCCGATAATGCCGTATTTTATTTACCGCAACTTATCAGACGAAGATGCCCAATCGGTAGTCGCGTATGTGCGATCGCTTGAAGCAGTCGATCACTCCCTTCCCGATACAGCGATCAACTTTCCAGTGAATTTGGCAATAAGGCTACTGCCCGATCCGCTAAACAGCCCGGCCCCTCAGCCGGACACGAACAACCCTATAGCCTATGGCAAGTATCTTTCTACGGTAGCCCGCTGCTCCTTTTGCCATTCACCGCGAGACTCGCGCAGTCGCCAAGCCATAGAGGGGCTAGAACTCGCTGGTGGCGTCGAATTTCAGGGACACAATGGTCTGATGTACTCCACGAACCTAACACCACATGCCGAAGGCTTGGGTGAAATGAGTGAAGCAGAATTTGTCGCCCTGTTCAGGCGCACTAGCGACCCTTCCGCCGCAGATATCAACCTAATGCCATGGACGTACTACGGCAATATGTCCGACGCCGACCTCAGCGCGATCTTTGCTTATCTTCAGTCTGTGCCAGCGGTCAGCTATTCACCCTAGCAACACGATAAGAAGCGGCATAAGAATTCATGCATTCTCCGGTTATTTTGCGGTAACTTGTCTGCTATGGTTCAGCCAACCAAGGGGGATTACTTGAACAGCGCTCAACAGAAAAAACTGCCGGTATCGGCCTACTTCGGCTATGGCGCTGGTCAGGTTGGCGGACAGATACTCCGTGACACACCTGCACTGATCCTGCCCATCTATATGACCACTGTGCTGGGCCTAGACCCAGCCATCGGTGCGCTGGTTATCCTGATCGCTAAAATCTGGGTGGTTATTGCCGACCCCATCGCAGGCGTGATCTCTGATAAAACCAACACCCGCTGGGGACGTCGCCGCCCGTTTATTTTAGCTGGTGGCCTGATCGCTGCGGTTAGCTTCCTGATGCTGTTCTTTGTGCCTGATATCAAAGATCAGGCCTTGTTTATCTACATGACAGCAATCTATCTATTGCTAAACACCGGCTACTCGATGTTCTCGGTGCCGTATCTGACAATGGCGTCTGAAATGTCGGATGATGCGAACGAACGCACCACCATTTTGTCGTTCAGAAACGCTGCTCTCGCAGTGGGCTTGTTAGTAGGCGGAGCCCTGGCACCGGAGATTATCAGCCGGGCGATACAGGACTATGGACAGACCGCACAACAAGCCTATGAATGGATGGCCCTGGTGGTGGGCAGCGTTATTATGCTTTCTACCCTATGGGTGTTCTTCGGTACACGGGGCGCCAGAGGCACACCGGCTGATGAAATCACCCTACCGTTGCTGGAGCAAATTAAAACCGCGTGGGCAAATAAGCCGTTCGTCACGCTCATCACGGCCAATATCGTGCAATACATCAGCGCGGGCATCGGTTACGCCGGCGGCCTGTTCTTCTTTGCCTATGCAATGGGGTTTGGCGCACAATCATTCAGCGTTATTGCCATTTGGATTGTGGTTATTTGCTTCTCTTCGATTGCCGCGATGCCCATACTGGTATGGGCCGCAAAGCGCTGGGGAAAAATGCCAGTGTATAAATGGTGCTTATTTTTATACGCTATTTGTATCCAGTTTTACTGGCTGGCCGATAAAGACTCCATGTGGATCGTCTGGCTAATTGCAGGTGGTATAGGCTTCTTAAACGGCGGCTTTATTCTGATGTCATTCTCGGTACTCACTGACACCATTAATTACGATCGTATTAAATCAGGAATCAGCCGTGAAGGCGCTTTGTCTTCCGTTTATTCGGCAGTAGACAAGGTAGGCAATGCCTTAGGCTCCGCTGTTTTCCTCGTGTTCCTTTCATTCATCGGCTTTGTTGAATCGACTGATGGCAGCATGGCACCACAGAGTGACTCGGTGAATACTTGGATTGCGTTTGCCTACATTCTGGTGCCGGCCATACTGCACTTGAGCAGTATCCTGGTACTCAATCGCTACAAGCTGGAAGACTATAAAAAGCAGCCCAAGTAAGGTGGAAAGGCTGGGTTAGAACCTACGATGAGAACCTGGCACAAGCTCTCGGCTATCCGCTTCGCCCCGGCACTCCGTGTCGCTCTGACACAACTCAACGATGCCGGCCCATCCTTACCGTAAATCTTGACCCGCAGTTCGCAACGATTACTCGGGTAGACATAGGGCATACGTCTGCGTATAGGCTCTGCCCGCTGCTTGTACAGTTCCGCAGATTTCGCAGCAATATCAGGCTGCCATGGCATAATTCAAGCCATCCAACCAATCGGCAACCGTGCGCTAGCGGCTGCCCAAGCGGAGAACAGCATGATCTTACTAACCGGAGCTACCGGTAAAACCGGTGGCGCAGTAGCAGAATCACTCGCAAAACTAGGCGTACCTTTTCGCGCCATTGTCAGAGATCAAAACAAGGCCGCAGGGCTAAAGAGCTTGGGTGGCGAACTTGCTGTAGGCGACCTTTCTGACAGAGCCTTTCTTGACCAGGCGCTAGAAGGCATAACCAAGGCCTTTCTGGTATTGCCGAACGTGGAAGATCAAGAAGTGATGGAAGCGCAGTTTGTAGATGCCTGTGCGGCAAAAGGCGATATCCATCTGGCATATCTCTCATCAATGGAATCGATTCCTGGTTGCGCCACCACCGTCACCAAAATGCATGTCCGGATAGAAGAGCACATTCGCAACTCCGGCCTCAACTACACAATGATTCGTCCAACCTTCTTCATGCAGTTGTTTATTGGTTCAGCCGCTAAGATCAAAGAAACCGGCAACATCGTCATGCCAACCGCTGATGGCACCGTTGTTCCCACCGACATCCGTGACGTAGGCGATGTCATCGCCAAAGTACTCACCGAAGACGGTCACGAAAGCCAAAGCTATGACATTACCGGCCCTGAGTTACTTACTCTGGGCGAAGTCGCAGCAAGGTTCAGCAAAGTACTTGGTAAAGAGATTAAGCATGTCAGTCCGCCCATGAGTGCCTACTCAGATGTACTGCGTAAAGTAGGTTTTCCGGAATGGAGAGTTGAAGCCGTCACAGGTGAGCTCGGCGGTATCGCCGCTGGCATGATTGATCATAAGACTGACCTAATGGACGAAATGCTGGGTCGCCCCGCACGCAGAATTGACGATTTTGTCGCCGACTATGCACACCTTTTTAAGTAAGCGCTCATGAACAAGCGTCGGTGGCTTACAAACCACCAACTTGTTTACCTGAGCTGACAACCCACACTACACCAAGGTGTCGGCAAGTGGGCCTTGCTGTTTTCGGGTTATTACCCAATAACTCACGACGGCTATGGCCCCCACAGTCACCAGCATGTTGAACGTCAGAAACATTGGAACGGAGATCGCCAGTGCCATGTTTCGCGCAACATTAACGACGGTATGCCAAATAGCCGCCATTAAAATACTTTGGGTTTTATCGTGGATTAGCGTAAGCCATATCGTGGCCGACAAGATGCCCAAGCCGAAACCCATAAATTGCACAAAGCCAAATTCGGGGCGTGACAAGAACTGTGGCAGATGCCAGAACAGCCAAAACGGGAACAACACTAAAGAGGCCAACAGTGGACCGCGTGACTTTCGCAGCCAGGGTATAGCAAAACCCCGCCAACCGGGCTCCTCACCAAATCCCTGAACCATGCCACCGACGACAACTAATTCGAACAGTCCAATAGCGGTTAAGTAATACAACGATTTTTCGGTAACAAACTGCGGCTGCTGCCCAGTGTTTACCCATGAAATGGCAACTGCTATAGCCAACAGCAAGAACGGGCTAAGGCAACTGAATAACAGCCAGACCTTAGGCACTCGCCAGTGCAGCAACCCACGCAGGATCACAGTCACACCGGCCGTGCCACGCAGCGCCTTCATAACCAATAGGGCAGCAACCAGCGGCCCGAAGGCTGCCAGCATTTCGACTGCATGCGGCACATCCGTATCGATGAGCCCGCGGCTCGATAACGCCAGTGGCGCCGTTAAGCTCCAGGTAAGCCCATAGGCCAGAAGCACATAACTGAAGAACGGGTAACGCTGGATTAAATCCCGAATCATGAGCAAAGCTATGCAGCAGGCTTAGATGGGATGCGTACTTGAGACTCGACAAAGCCATCCAACTGGCAAACAAGATCACGCCACTCCGACAATCGTGGGTGGCCACTGTAATCGAATTTGTTGCCGAGGCTGGTCATTAAGTAAGCAGCAATCGCGAAGTCAGCTATGGATAAGTCGCCGACAATAAATTCTCTATCTTTAAGCTGCAATTCCAGCACATCGAACAATGGATCAATCACAGCCATATCGGTCTCATCACCGGTTTTAAACCGACCCATTAAGGGCATTAAATGACAACTCTGCCAGTGCAACCAGCGATCAACATCTGCTCTGCCGCGAACATCTTCAGGCAAGGAATGAGTTTGCGGAAACTTTCGGGCCAAATAACTTAAAATGGCGTTGGATTCCCACAGACTAAAATTGCCATCCACCAGCACGGGCACCTTGCCCATTGGGTTAAACGCCAGAAACTCGTCAGTAGACGTCTCTTTTTTGGCAAAATTAACCTGATGAATGTCTACCGGCAAATCGAAGTGTTTAACAAAAGCGACAACCTTGCGGTTGTTCGGAGTAATGGGAAACGTATGCAGTAACATAGTGCGGCTCGGCAGCGACATAATTTTGGGACACGTCTAGTATGCCCTATTGTGCATAAAAGCACAGGGCGTTGCCGCTGGCAGGCCAGCTACTCGATAAGCTCGCCATCCCACTGGACGGTGCTGCCGGTTAGCTCTATAGGGAATTCATCCATTACCTGAATCATGCCGGCAACGCTTTGTTCAATAGGTATAGCATTGGTGCCACCCGCATCGGTTTCACCATGAGTTAGAACGCGTCCAGGCAATAACGTGACAACGCGCAGCCCCTGACGCGTCCAGCGCAGTGCGATCTCTAACTGCATGGCATCCAATGACGCCTTACTGGTTTTGTACAGTGAAAATCCGGGCACCGGTATACCCCGCTTGCCTTTACCAGTAGTCAAAGCAGCCATCAACTTGTGATCACTCTTCTTAACATTGGGATAAAAGGCTTCTGAAACCTTCAGCGGACCCATTACGTTGATTCGATAGGTACGGATAAACTCATCGTAATCGATAGTACCGACCATCTGCGATTTCTCGGGGCCTTTCATCAAGCCTGCATTATTCAGCAATACATCAATCGGCTGATCTTTATATTTAGCGGCCAGCGCATCAATACCCTCGTGGTCTAGCAGGTCAAGGCGCTCAACAACGACATTAGGATGATCTGCCGCATAGGCATTTAACTCTTCGGCAGAATCCGGGTTACGGGTGGTCGCAATAACCAACCAGCCGAGGTCGGAATACTGCTTTACAAACTCGAAACCAATGCCGCGATTAGAGCCGGTAATAAGCACAGCATTCTGCGCCTTCACACCTGTTTCGCCTTGGGCAAATATCGGTGCAGTTATAAGCATAGCGATCACGACTAAGAGCACTCGTCTAAATAAATTCATCACCACCTCCAAAATTCAGTCATAGAGAAGCACAATAATGGTGCTCCCGCCAACGTTACTCGCGACCTTCAAATACTTCGGCCCAATAGGTGTTGCCCTGTGAAAACCTAGCAGGCCAGCGAGCACCTACACGAGGGTTAAACATGAGCACCAGTCCAAAACACTCCGTCAAGTCGCCATCCACGCCTGGTACATCGCTGAAGTTGTAGCACATACGGTCTTTCTCCCCATTCTCTCCTTCGGTGCGCCATTTACCACCGATGCCTTCCACACTATCAATGGTGTTATCGGGGTTAAAACGAGCATTCACAATTACGACTTCGCCATTAACCTTAATTTCATAACGCATCGTGTTATTAAATAGGAATGTCCAGTAGTCGGGATGTGCATCACCCTCCAAAGGATGGGGCCGATCTTCGATGAACGTAACATCGACCTTAAAGTCATCGAAGCCTTTCACCGGTGTAATGACTTCAGCGACCTCACCGAAGACCATATTTGTGTCAACCTTCGGCCGCACACAATGCATCCATTCATAGGGGTGAACACCAATACGCTGAATAGCAAAACAGAAGTGGCGCTTGTCGCGCATGCGCCAGATGCCGGTAAGGCCGCGGTTGTTGCCGGTTATGGTTCCATCGTCATTGAAATAGGCGACGAAGCTATAGCTGCCGTCTTCATAAGGGATAGTGAACTTTACTGTATTGTTCATATACAGCGCCCAGAACTCGGGGCTGCTGCTCTGCAACTCGGCATCCAGTCCACCGGTTACAAGAGTTGCGGTTTTCGCCTCATCCCAATCCACAGAACCGCTGCTGCGAAGCACGTAAGCGGTTAAAGGCAGAACCTTATCCGCTGGAATATTAACGGCCGGCATTGCATTACCCGGGACTACAGCGCCGGGGTCCTGCACGTAGGCGGCGAACAGCTCCGGGGTCCAGTTACGCGACTCATTCTTCAATGCATCTGAATAGGCGAACCCAGGCTTAGTGCCCAGCTGCCGCTTAAATAGCTCGTGCAGGTTAGGGCCTGATATATCAGCCTGGCCTTCCCCAGCGGTGTGACAAAAGGCACAGTATTGTTGCCAGGTTTGCTCGCCTGCAATCATGTCGGCGTCTTTTAATGCCTGCTCAGAATAATCATCTGCATGTGACGTTAGTGTAAAAAAAACCAACGCAAAACCAACACTAAGCGCCATTATCACTTTGTTCATATTATGCGTTCCATTAAACCCAATTCAAACATGGTCCATTGTTGCAACAATAAGAGCCCCGCAGAGTATGAATGGCCCGAAAGTCTGCTAGATGGACTGCCTACAGGCATGATTTGGCAGCCCACGCGGGTTCAATAGTCACGAAACCAGACCAATAGGCAGTCAGCTTTTCCACAGGGCTGCGATTAATCTTCAAATAATGCTATTTCTTGTTGCTGAAAATGCTACCTCAAACTGCCCCGAGTGAAAATAAACGCTCGCCTATTGAACTCATGATCTACAGGAGAACACCCATGAAATCCCGTCTTTTCATAGCACTGCTTGGGGCCGCCCTCAGCATGACACTATCAGGCACCGCCAACGCCGGTGCTCACGGCGGTCAGGCTGTCTCAAAAATTGAAGACCTGCCCGCGCGCAATGGCGATTGGAGCCCTCAAGAAGTCGCCGAAGGGCGCGCACAGCTTATTCAGGCATTCGATGCCGCATGGATACGCATCATCCACAGCAAGCGCTACCAGGATGTGCTGGACAGCGAACCCACTAATATGCCTGGCGCATCAGAGAACTACATCATTCGTCTGGTGGATTGCCTCCCGCAACCTGAAATTGCCCCGTGGCCAGAAAAACCGGTTGGCATGTTTAAAGACATTCTCGATACCGGCGTTATTCGACAGCTCACACAGGGCGTTCCTGAAACTCAAGCAAACACTTCATGGTACTTCTCGGGCGTGAGTCAGAAGTTACAGGAAATGGTCATTGATGATATCGCTAGTCACTACAACACAAAGTTGAAAGTTGAGAGCATTGTGCTGGCGCCAGGTCGGTTACCGGCAACATCAATTCTTACTGCCAACAAAATTGATTTCATTTCACAGCTAAATGCTCTTGGTGGCAACACGCAAGGCATGCGCCGTCGCACATCACGCCGTTTTAGCTGCACAATGTCGGCATCAACTCAGTTCATTCACATACCAGCAAAATCTGAACTGGTCCAAGAAATAAAATCTCTTGGTGATCTGGTAAATCGCCCAGATATCTCCGTATGCGCTGGACCTCTCACTACACAAACTGCACAGGCATTCATGCCTGAACATACGGTTAAGACTAAGTATGTTAATGACCTCACTGTCTGCGATAAAGCCGTTAAAGATGGAAAGCTGGACGTCATCATCAACCCACTGAATGACCTTTCAATAGCTGGCATTGATGGCTATGTTGCCGTGCCGACCATGATAGTTGCCGGCACACCGTTATGGGTAGCTGCCGAAAATATTGCGTGCGACGACGATGGTAATCCCAAAACCGAAGACGAGTGCTACCGCGTAGACTAGTGGTGTAAAAGCATAAGTTCAAAACCAAAAAGGCCGCGGCATTCGCCGCGGCCTTTTTGTTATCAGCTTTAATACACTTGAAACTATCAGATAATAACTTTATGTGATTTGCTACTTGGTAAACTGGTTTAATCCAGCGCAGGTAACGGCTCATTTTCAGCTGCATAAACACTGAAGCTTGAATCATTCTTGCTGCCCCACGAGCTCGCAGGTGGCGCCTGAAAGTACTCGGGGTAACGCTCTTCAGTAATCTTTCTCAGCGGTGCAGGAATATCATCTATGGTTTTGAGCTTAGTCATAAAACTACGGAAAATTACTGAACCGTCGGCCTGGCCCTGACGCATCCATGGCAGCCATGGGCCCACACGCGTCCAAGTACCATCGTAATGAGCGCCTGTAACATCCTGATTAGCAAGCTCCTCGTAATTAATAACGCGCTGGAAGATTTCGGCAATACGCAAGACTTTACCGGCAGACTCACGCGGCCATTCTTCAGGCGTCAGCTCACTTGGAAATGCAGTATGCACCTCAAACGTTGAGAAGACTTTGTCGCCAAAACGCTCCCAACCCAAAGGCAAAGGCACTTGCATTAGTGTACCGTCAAAATCCATCTCAATCGCAACGCCAAATTTTTCGCTAACGATGAGGTGTGCATTCACCGTCATATTGTGAATAGGCTTCACATCACAGATTTCGCCAGTGTAGGGGTTCTTCCACTGATCAATAAACTCGCCGGTTTTAAGGTCTTTATAAAAAGCCAGTTCACGGTTATATATTTTAAATGAGCCGTCAGATTGCTCTTCTGCCCGGACTACGCCAAATCCTTCAAAACCGATAAGTGGCTTCAACGGACGATCACGACGTGTATCGCCAAACACTGTGCCTCCGAACCAGCCCGGGGTTTCTATTGAGGGGTCAAGGTTAGCCGTGGCTTTAACAAAAGCACGTAAGCTCTGAGCAGGATCATTGAAATCCACATTCTGCATATTAGGCTGAGCTTGAGCCTGCTGACCACCACCGTTTGAGCCACAGGCGCTTATCATTGCGCCGCCGGCCATCAGGCCGCCAACACCGGCAATAGATTTAAGGGTTTCACGCCGACTGCGGCTTTTATTTGTCCAATTATCGTTCATATGTTTGCTCCTCAACGGGGGGTTGAAGTATACCCGAGCTTTAATGGTGAGCGGGGCACTTGCTCAAGAAAATTCTACACCGATGGTCATTGGTGGCCGACGTCTTTCCACCCTGTGGCGACCAAATATCCGTTAAGAGTCATTAGCCCGGGATAATTCGCCTGCAGTGCATCGACATCTGCATCGTAACCAACTTGGTCATACCATTGAAATAACGGCCGTATGGGTTTAGGTAATGCAGCAAGATATTCCTCCAGCGGCATACGCGTATAAACGATTTCTGTGCCCATAACCTGACTGAATGTATCCACATATTCTCGCACAGTCATCCGGTCTCCAGCTATATTCTCTGCTCTATCCAACCAGACATCGGGATGATCAAAAGCCTCGCCAGCAAAAAACCCGATATCACGGATACTAATAAACGCAAGAATGCGGTCAGGTGAGCGGGACTCGACAATACCATTAGCGAGTATGCGTTGTTGCTGGCCGTCAAAGTTTTCCATGAACGCCACTGGACGCAGCACCGTATAAGGAACACCGCTTTGTACAAGATTAAGCTCAATCTGCATTTTCGGTGAACCTGCTACGCCTTTCCCTGGTTCGGCAGCAGCTCCCGAGGAGTAGACTAAATGCTTGATGCCCGCCTGTTTTGCAGCAGCGATGACATTATTACCCTCTGCTAATTCGTTTCTGGAGTAACCGCTGTAAAAGAAAACTTTATCAACACCCTTCATTGCCAAATCTAGAGATGCAGGATCAGAGTAGTCACCCTGCACAAGTTCCGCACAACGATCTGCTATACGTAAGGCTTTTTTTCCTTCTGGCTTACGCGTTAAACATCGCACGGCGTAACCGCGTTCTAGCAGCTCATCTACAACGGCATTGCCCTGATTACCGGTGGCACCGCCAACCAGAACAAGCTCTGAAGCTGCGCCTGCAACCGGCCAATACGCTATGGTCATAATTAATAAAATTACACTGCGCACGCACGCTCTCCAGGAACCATCGCGCAAGAGCGACAACGGGATAGTCCGCAAAAATGTGATATAAATTACCGACCTCACTAAACATCCCAATATACGACAAAGATTACCCCGAGTATCGTTACAAACCCAGGCTGGGGCAAGCACTGCAAAACCTCGGGCTCGGTTATGCACACATTGAAAACTTGCCTAGATTAATTGCAGCATGCCAGTCAATTATTAATTGAGGCTTTGACTGTGTCTAAAGGAGCATCACTATGACAAAAACGCCACGCCACCAAGCGCTGTTGATGCATCTGTTGCTCATCAGTGCGGCTGTATTTGCTGCATCCTGCTCCTCCCAGAAAGATAACGACCCCACAGCTAATTCTGCAATACAACGTGATTGCGAGAGCTGCCCGCTAATGATTCCGGTTAACTCGGGTGAATTTCAGATGGGCACCGCAGTGGCTGATCGCCTCATTGATCCGCGCACTGGCGGCCCCGCAACGAATGATGAGCCACAACATACAGTGCGCATCGAAGCATTCAGCATTGGCATCTATGAGGTGAGCGTCAGAGAGTTTGCCGCATTTATCACTGCCACCGAACACGCTACAGCCACTAAGTGCATGGATTTTAGCAAGCCAGGTGGCTTTACCATTAGCACTGAGCGCAGCTGGCAGAATACTGGCTTCATTCAGGGCGGCGATGAGCCCGTAGGCTGTATCTCTTTTTACGATGCGCAGGCCTACACCGAATGGCTGAGTTACATAACTGGAAAAAACTACCGCTTACCTACCGAAGCAGAGTGGGAATACGCTGCACGCGCCGGCAATACCGGCCCCTACTTCTGGGGTAATACCGAGGATAACGCGTGCGACTATGCAAATGTTCGCAGCACTGGTGCTGACACCATCAGCAAACGGCAAGTCGAGGCTGATAAAGCCGGCTTTCCCTGCGATGATGGCTTTGTCCACACCTCGCCGGCAGGCAGTTTCATGGCCAACGCTTTTGGCGTATACGACATGCAAGGCAATAACTGGGAATGGGTCACCGATTGCAGCCATAAGAATTATGTGGGCGCTCCCAATGATGGCAGTGCCTGGACTGAGGAAAACTGTCAGTTCGGCGTGATTCGGGGTGGCTCTTTTTTGAATCTTGTGCAACGCTCCAGCGTGACCGTTCGCGCCGGTCGGCCACGCTCTGGGGCAGCCAGCAATATGGGCTTTCGTGTCGTTAAAGGCACCACGGCAAGTGAACTTGTTGCTGCCGTAGCTTGGAAGGATGAGACAAATGACGCTTCGGGTAAAGGCGGACAACTGTTCAACGAAAACTGTGCCGCCTGCCATCAGGAGCGCGACGAATTCGAGGGGCTATACGGCAAAGATGAAGAAACTCTGTTTACTGCCATTAAGTTTGGCGGAAATAACGTGATGAGCATGCCGGCTTTTGACCAACAACTCAGTGATGCCGATATTCGCGTCCTCGTAAACTATGTTCGAAGCCAAAATGGCTGGTAAGTCATGAGCAAGGTCATCCTATTTAACAAACCGTTTCGGGTGCTCTCACAATTCCGAGCGCATGAAGACAAGGTTACCCTCGCGCACTATATCGATGACAAAAGTCTGCGGCTGGCAGGGCGGCTTGATTTTGACTCTGAGGGGTTGCTGCTGCTCACCGATGACGGCAAGCTCGCTGCCAAAATTACTGACCCGAAATACAAAAATCCTAAAACCTACTGGGTTCAGGTTGAAGGGCTCCCAACCAGGGAATCACTCACTCAGTTACAGGAGGGTATCCGACTTAAGGACGGGTTTACCCGTCCAGCAGAAGTCTGTTTAATTAATGAACCTGATACCCTCTGGAAACGCCATCCGCCGATACGTTATCGGGCAAATATTCCGACCAGCTGGATAAAACTCACAATCCGCGAAGGCAAAAACCGACAGATACGGCGCATGACCGCTGCAATAGGACACCCTACCCTGCGATTAATCAGGGCGCGCGCAGGGGAATGGTTACTGGATAAACTGCAACCCGGTGAGATTCGAATAATTAGGCACAGGTAATCAACTCGCTGGGCATAGGCTAGCTAAGACTTGAGCAAGAAAGAATCAGTGAGCGGAAAACCGACCGGTTACCTTGCGGTTTGGTCGGAAATTTTCACAACTCCCCGCTACAATCGGGGAGCGTAGACTAAAATTTAAACCACTTTTCGGGAGCAATCATGTGCCTGCAATCTAGAGCTCTGGCAACAATACTGGCAACTTTCTGGGCGCTTGCCGGCATTAATGCATCGGCCGACTCAACCGGGCTTACGCAACTACCGACAGCGCAGAACTACTGTTTGGCGGCGCAACGTGTGCTTGCTCGCACGCAATTGGACATGGACCTGGTAGTGCATGAAGACTTCAACCGCTTCGTCAAATCCAAAGCCATTATTAATGGCCCCGATGGGCGCCCGCAGATTCAACAATTCAATTGGTTGGATGCTGATGGCAAGGTTCTTGGCATTTCCTGCAAATTAAAAAATACCGATCATCTTAACCTCACCTTTGGTGCTGGCAGTGCGGGACCGGATTTACCGTGTCAGGAGATGAATCGGCAAGTGCTTGGTTTGCTCAGCGCGCAACTAGGGCCAAGCGCCTTTTCAACGTATCGGGCAGTAATATTTGATCCCGATGAATCACCCGGCAATCCGGAAACCCGGGGAATGACCGGCCCGGAATGGCTAAAACCTCATCTTCTGGCCTATGTCGGGACAGCAAATGGAGGCCAGGAGCTCCATATCGTCAGCAAAGGGTTCATCGTTGAATTCACCGACCCCCGCTTTAACAAAGCCCCCGACAGGTTCCGCGGGGTGCATTACTGCCATTTTATCGCACCCGGGCAGCTTGAAAAACTGCTCACAGGAGGCAGCGAACCACCCATCAGCGTAGGCCGAAACCCCACTGCCGATGATCTCGCCACAACCACCGGGCTCGGCAGCCGCTGAAAAGGGCAAAAATCAGGCCTGTGGACAAAACCATGGCTGTAAAAGCTCGTTTTTGACGGAATCCGAGGCCAACAAGCCATAACTGTAAATTTCAGACAATTTTCATAGTTTTACGCTGGTTCATACCGCAGCCACCTGTTATTATCTCGCGCCCACAAGCGGGTATTCCTGATAACGGGAGTAGTGCTCTGAAAAGCACAGACACGCGTAATGCAATGCCAAACCCTAGCTTCCGTCCGGCGCCCTGGCCTTAATTTGAGCTCAGTGCGCCATTTGTGTTTGCCAATTGTCGAACTGCATAGAGTTACACGGAAACGGGCTTCGGCAACCCGCATTTTATTAACCAACAATTTTTAAGTGTAGAGCTTTCATGACTGACCTTAGTTTGTATAGAAACATTGGTATCTTCGCCCACGTGGACGCGGGCAAAACCACCACCACTGAGCGAATCCTGAAGCTCACCGGTAAAATTCATAAAACCGGTGAAGTGCATGATGGTGCGGCGACTACCGACTTCATGGATCAGGAGCAGGAGCGCGGCATTACTATTCAGTCAGCGGCAACAAGCTGCTATTGGAACGGGTATCGTATGAATATCATCGATACTCCCGGGCACGTTGACTTCACTATTGAAGTGTACCGGTCACTCAAAGTGCTTGATGGCGGCGTTGGCGTATTTTGTGCCTCTGGCGGTGTTGAACCTCAGTCGGAAACCAACTGGCGCTATGCTAACGAATCTGAAGTTGCACGCATCATTTTCGTCAATAAGCTCGATCGTATGGGTGGTGATTTCTATCGTGTAGTTGATCAGGTCAAGAATGTTCTGGCAGCTAACCCACTGGTTATGGTTCTGCCTATTGGTATCGAAGATGACTTTGTTGGTGTTGTCGACCTCCTCACAATGAAGGCATGGGTGTGGGATGACTCAGGTCTGCCTGAAAACTATGAAATTCAGGATGTTCCGGAAGACATGGTTGCTAAAGCCAAAGAGTACCGCGAAGCCCTCATTGAAACTGCGCTTGAGCAGGACGATGACCTGCTGGGCGCTTATCTGGATGGAAACGAACCTTCTATCGAAGACCTGAAGAAATGCATCCGCAAGGGCACTATTGCTCTGGACTTCTTCCCCACCTTCTGTGGTTCTGCATTCAAAAACAAGGGCGTACAAAACGTGCTGAATGCTGTGGTCGACTACCTGCCAAACCCAACCGAAGTTGACCCTCAGCCAGAAGTTGACATCGAAGGCAATGAAACGGGTGAGTTTGCCGTTGTTGACCCGAACAAGCCATTACGCGCATTGGCATTCAAAATTATGGATGACCGTTACGGCGCGCTGACATTTACCCGCATCTACTCCGGCACACTGAAGAAAGGCGATAACCTGCTGAATACTTTCACAGGCAAATCAGAACGTATTGGTCGTATTGTAGAAATGCATGCTGATTCACGTGAAGAGCTCAACTCTGCACAGGCGGGGGACATTGTTGCATTGGTTGGCCTGAAAAATACCCAGACCGGGCACACACTCGCCGATGAAAAAAATCCGGCAACTCTTGAACCTATGGTCTTCCCGGATCCCGTTATCTCGATAGCCATTGCTGCAAAAGACAAAGCCGGCACCGAAAAAATGGGTATCGCATTGGGCAAGATGATTGCTGAAGACCCTTCATTCCAGGTCGAAACTGATCAGGAAACCGGAGAGAGTATTATGAAGGGCATGGGTGAACTTCATCTCGATATTAAAGTCGACATCCTGAAGCGTACTCATGGCATTGAAGTTGAAGTGGGTAAGCCACAGGTTGCCTATCGCGAAACAATTACCTTACCCGTTGATGATAGCTATACCCACAAGAAGCAAACCGGTGGCTCTGGTCAGTTCGGCAAAATTGATTACAAAATCGAGCCGCTTCCAGCAGCTGAAGGCGAGAACTACGAGTTTGAGTCAAAGGTCACAGGCGGTAATGTGCCGCGTGAATACTGGAGTGCCATTGGTAAAGCCTTTGAGAAGATGATGGATGAGGGTACTTTAGCTGGCTACCCGCTAGTGAACGTTAAGTTCACATTACTCGATGGTGCTTACCATGCAGTTGACTCGTCAACTATGGCATTTGAAGCGGCAACCCGTAATGCCTATCGGCAGTCGGTCCCTAAAGCGA
>Ga0206677_10001484_pt1 | contig 21672 bp, 12 predicted proteins | sample M130m12015metaG_FD_155475 | JGI IMG/M metagenome (GOLD analysis project Ga0206677, IMG submission 155475) | Ammonia-oxidizing marine archaeal communities from Monterey Bay, California, United States - M1 30m 12015 | ecosystem: Environmental > Aquatic > Marine > Intertidal zone | place: USA...
TCCGTGAATCAATAATTACGATGAAGTCATTGATTTAACCGATCCCCTTAGCAGCATCCCCGAATCAGGAAAGGGGAGGGGTGAATCGGATGGGGGAGACACCGAACCCCGTATCCTGTTCCTTGATTCTTCGATACCTCTCCTTTGGCTCCTGTTTCCCGATTCAGGGTAAAGGGTTCGGGAATCAGGGTGCAGTGCTTCGCTGAAACCTGAGTTAATGGAAGCCCGCACCCATGTATCAGTGGAACAGGGATAAAAGAAGCTCCCTAAGGCTTCTCAGTGATGAGCTTTACTGGTCTGCCTGCGAAGGTGTCACCCCAACCCTTAGCATCAGCTTCGCGGTAGATGGTTGGTGAAGATTCGTCGAAAGCGTCATTTGCAATTTCAGGAGCATCCCCAAGGAAGGTTAAAGCGGTCAGGCTGGTGCAGCTGGAGAAGGCCTCAGCCCCGATGCTGGTAACGCTAGCAGGAATCGTGATGCTGGTCAGGCTGGTGCAGCCGCTGAAGGCAGCAAACCTGATACTTGCGACACTATCAGGAATGGTGATAATTATCAGGCTGAGACAATCTGCAAAGATGCCAGCTGCGAAGCTTGTGACTTTTTCAGGAATCGTGATATCAGTCAGGTTGTGGCATCGATAAAACGCCCAATTTCCAATACTGGTAACGCCATTTGGAATCGTGATTTTCGTCAGGGTGGAGCATCCGGCGAATGTAGAATTTCCGATGCTGGTGACGCTATCAGGAATCGTGATACTCACCAACGTGCTGCAGCGTGCGAAGGCATAATTATCAATGTTGGTAACGCTGTCAGGAATGGTGATTCTCCTTAGGCTAATGCATCCGGCGAACGCAGAATTTTTGATGCGTTTAACGCCATTACCAATGGTGATGCTTGCTAGGCTGGTGCAGTCATAGAAGGAATTATTCCCAATGCTGGTGACATTGTCAGGAATCGTGATGCTAGTCAGGCTCGTGCAGTCTTGGAAGGCTTCATCCCCAATGCCGGTGACACTATTACCAATCGTGATGCTCGTCAGGTTAGTTAAGCCAGCAAAGGCACCAACCCCGATGCTGGTGACACCATCAGGAATCGTGATGCTCGTCAGGCTGGTGCAGTCGTAGAAGGCCTCATCCCCGATTTTGGTGACAGGTTTACCTTTAATGATCGCAGGTATAAATAGCTCTCCTGATGCCTTTCTATCGCAGTCAGTGATAGTGACCACATCACCTTCGATCTCATAATTTAAATTGGGGTTAACAGATACTGCTTCTGGTGGTTTAGCCTCAGCAGCAGCTTCTTCAATGGGACCTTCAGAGGGAGCTACGTTACTTTTTTCTCCATCACACCCGATGAGGAAACTAAAGGCTAAGAGCGAAATCAAATGCTTCATGCTTATAACAAACTACTAGCCTGACTCCCTTCTAACAATTATAATCCTGACTGGAATTATAACGGGGAAAAGACAACACGGATTACCCCTTCATGCGTGCTAGCGGCCTGCTTTGTGTCACATAGATTTGTGAAATAGAAATCGACATAAACAGCATCTCCGAATCAGGAAAGGGGAGGGGTGAATCGACTTTTTCTGCGGGGAATATGGGGGCTGCGGCCTCTACAATAAAGCTCGCGCTTTGTAATTGTGCGCCACGATTCAGGAACTAGGATTCGGGGATCATGAAGAAGCTAGTATTATTGTTTGGTGCCTTTGCGCTCATCGGGTGTGGGGAGAAAAAGGAGGTAGATCGTAATGCAGAGGCAGATGCGGGTTCAGGCATCAACGAGCCTGTCGAACCATCTGGGCCTAGCCAACCGAAAAAACCATCTGAGAAACAAATCCAGTTGAGTGCGATCTATTGGACAGATACGACGAACCAGAAAATCCAGCGGTCTAACCCCGATGGGGCTAACGTTGAAGACGTAGTTGATGGGGTAGATTCGCCGGAACAGATTGCCGTTGATTCAGTGGGAAAACACATATACTGGGCGGATGGCAAGAAGGGGGAAATTCAGCGGGCCGATCTGGATGGCTCCAACCCGGAGAATTTAGTCACTGGTTTAAAAAGCCCACGGGGGATTGCCTTGGATGCGGCGCAAGACAAGATATACTGGACCGACTTTCCGGCTTATAAAATTCAGCGGGCCAATCTGGACGGTTCGGAAGTTGAAGATTTGGTGACAGGGCTGAAGATTCCTATTGGAATTACTCTAGATTTGAAGCACGGTAAAATGTATTGGGTCGACAATGGAACGGACAAAATTCAAGAGGCCAACTTAGATGGGACAGGCCTAAGGGATATTGTCACCGGGTTATCAAGCCCATATGGTATTACACTTGATGCCACCAATGATAAGATCTATTGGACCGACAGGGGCACCAGAAAGATTCAACGAGCCAATCTGGATGGCTCTGAGGTTGAGGATTTGATTGTTGGCTTCGGCACATTGCTTGCACCTAAAGGAATTGCCCTCGATTTGACGGCTGGCAAGATGTATTGGGTGGATGAAATAAAGAAGGTGGTCCATCGTGCCAATTTAGACGGCTCTGGCATAGAGCTGGTCGTCACGGGATTGGCTGAGCCGCCCGGCATTGCGCTCCTTTACCAATAACCGTCTCGCTTACCCCATTGTCCGCAGGTCCGCATCCTTTTGCTGAATCGGTCTTCGGTGGATCTCTGAAAAGGGAGTGTTTGAAAGGGGAGACACGCCACCGGTGGGGGTGCGGTTTTTTGGGTGGGTTGGTCTGTATATAATAGGGTGCTGAGAAAAAAATTGATCGGCCTCCTCTGCGGGGACTGCGGGGGCTGTTTTCTTACTTCTTTTAGAATTTATATATACACACCACACAAGAGCAGCGGCAGGACTACGGAATTAGCACCCGCAGCCCCCGCACCTTTCGAGAGACGAGTTTCGCAACAACACGCATCTCTGAATCCAAATCCGAGAAGCCGTTTGCAGTGCTTCGCTGAAATCTGAGTTAACGGAAGCCCGGACCTTGCGCATCTCGGAAGAAAAGCGTCACCCGATTCTCTCGAGCGACGATGATGAAGATCTTGAATATAATCTGTTGGATGAAAGCTTGGAGATTTCACCTCCATTTTCCGAGACCAGTAAAAGCTAGTCCGATTACTTCAAGGTCCGGATGTAGGTGAAAAGATCTGAGACTTGTTCGGGGGAAAGATGATCGATGAGTCCTTCCGGCATGAGGGATGACTTGGTAATCTTGTGATTTTTGATTCGAGTTAGGGCTATAACTTGAATGGCGGTGCCAACGGGTTGAATGCTGAGTGCTTCCTTTGTTTGATTGACAAGTGAGCCGCTGACTTTGCTGCCGTCCTTGAGGATGATGTCGTGACGATAGTAGCCGCTCTCCATCTGAGCGTTCGGAGTGAGAATGTTGTGAAGCAGGGCTTCGGTGGACATTGCTCCGGCGCCGGAGAGGTCGGGCCCGATGATTCCTCCGGACTTGCCGACCTTGTGGCAGGCGAGGCAGGTTGCGAAGAGTAGTTTGCCTTGTTTGGCGCTTCCTTGCTTGTCGGCCATGGTGAGATATTTCGCGAACTTCTCCTGGGCCGCTCTGGCAACTTCGGGCGCCACCAGTGCGGGTGAATCGTTGACGAGTTGGATGGATGCTTTGCCGCGAAGCTTGATGTTGTCGGAGTCACCGGAAATGCGATGAAGCAAGTTCTCGTGCTTTTGGCTGGAGTAGACCGTTTGATAGTTATTACGGATTTCTCGGGCGCTCTTTTCGCGATTCCAAACGCGGAATTCCCGGAATTGAAATTCCGACCCACCCGGAGTGGTGGATTGGCCGATTTCGAGATTCGCGAAATCCATTTTATTTGGAGTGGATTTGTCAGTATCAAGAACGCCATCGCGATAGATTTTAAATCGTCCTTGGTCGTCGCGGGTGATGGCGCAATGAGTCCATAGATTCGGGATCATGGGCCGGGTAGCGACAATGAGGTCTCCTACGCCCGGGCCGCCATAAAACCGGAGGGTGTTATCGTAGAAGTTGATATCGGCGCCTTTGTTTTTTCCTGCTCCTAGGAGGGAGTCGAGGTTGCTGATGTTGGGCGCGAGTTTGACCCAGCTTTCCAGAGTGAAAGATCCCTTGAGAGTGATCTTTTGATCGATGGCATCGTTTGCATCTCCGGTCAGGTTAATGACGGGTTGGAGCAGGCCGGGGGAGCCTTTAATGATCGTTTTGATATCGGGGTGATTGACTCCGAGGACGGAGACGAGACTGCCGATGGAATCGGCGGTGAGATGGTTGAATTGTTTCGAGGCGGCGGCTTTGGCCAGAGCGGCGGCTTTTTTTTGGGTGGAGGTCAGGCCGTGGATGACGACTTGTCGTAAATCTCCGGGAAGAGAATCCCATTCTTGAGCGATGAATGCAACCAGTGTGATGTCCTTGAGTCCGGCTAGAGAAATGAGAGCTTCCCGCTTAATGAGGGGATCTAGCGAGCGGTAGTGCTTTTCGAAAAAGGCACGGTCAGAGGATCCGATTTCCCGGAGTGCGGTGATTACACTCAGGGTGTTGGATTGTGAGCGCTTGGTCGAAGCCAGCCACTTCCGAATGGGATCTTCGAGAGATTTGATGCGGAATTTTGTGGCAAGACGAATGATGAGAAGCTGGTTTTCGATAGCGGTTTTGGGGAATATTTCAAGTGACGCTTTCCCTACAAGATTGGCAAGGTTGGGGTCGGCAGCCAGCTTTGGTTGGATGTTTTCGAATGAGCGCAGGAGAGTGATTTGCTGGGCCGGATTGGCGAGAATAGAGGCGAGTGCATTGGAGACTTCCGGCTGATTGAGTTGGCTTCCCAAAATGGCGAGCTCTCCGGAGCTAAGAGGGCGGCCGAGGCGGGGAATGGCTTTTGCAAGTTGGGCGGCCGCTTCCGATGGAGCGAGGGATTGGATGGCGAGAAGGAATTGCTCGGATTCGAGGTCTTTCACGAGTTCGCTTTCGAACATCTTACGTGTCGTCTCGCGGTGGGTTTCCATGGCCCAGCGGGCGAGGTATCGCTCAAATTTTCGGTCGTAGGCATCCCATCCGCCTGTGTTGAGTGGAGTATTTCCAAGCTTGGCGGCCAGAGCGATCATGGAGGGAGTGGGAGATTTGTGGTAGCGAAGGGCGTTGGCCAATGCGAAACGAATACGGCGATGATCGGAGGGAGCGTCCTTGGTGATAGCCAGAAATTCAGCACCGGGAAGGCTGAGCTCACCTGCGATGCGGATGGCTTGATAGCGGAGAGAAGGGTGGGTGTCTTTTGCGAGGGTTTTGAGGATGGCAGGCGTGACATGACTCATTCCTTCGAGTGCCCAAAGGGCGGCACAGCGGCGAGAGATGGAGGCTTTGGAATCGACAGTGATTTTTGAGAGGAGCGGAAGGGCAGCCTTGTCCTTTCGATCCGATAGTTCGTGCCAAGCGAGGCGAGAGAGGAGGGAGTTTGGTCCTCCGAGAAACTTGATGACTTCCTTTGAAGGGAGTTTGGTGAGGTTTGGTGGAGTGGAATGCTTTTGGCTGTGGTGACGAATCCGCCAGATGCGCCCGCGTGTTTTGTCCCGGTCCGGATGGCTGCGGGGGACTTCGTTGTGCGAAATGACCTTGTTGTACCAGTCAACCACGTAGAGGCAGCCGTCGGGTCCAAAGTGGGCGGCGATCGGGCGGAACCACTTGTCTGAAGTCAAAAGAAAATCATCCTGCTTTTGGTAGGAATATTGCCCTTTGTCATTGGTTGTGACCGTCATGATTTGGAGTCGATTCGTGATCGGATTGACTACGATGAAAACTTCGCCTTGGTAGCCAAGTTGGAAGGGGCTGTTTTCGTCATCGACGAGGGCGAGTCCGCTCAGTCCGGTGCCTCCCATTTTGAGGCCGTTGGTGGAGGGATGAATTTGAGGCGCGTATGATCTGAGTTTATCACGGGAGCCGGTCGGGTAGTGCGTGCCGGGTTCGAATTCCGCAATGGGAACTCCAATGTCATTGGCTTCCTGAAGGAAGATGCGACCGTCACGGGTTTGGGAGAGGCCCCAGATGTTATTGGGGCCGTGGGAGAGAATGTCAAAGTCTGAGCCATCGGGACGCATGCGAGCGAGTTTACAGTGCTTAAAGGATACGGAGGTCTGCCCGTTGGCGAATGGGCTGTCGTCGGGGCGATGAACGTTGGAGTCGTTAAAGAGTCCTTGGGCGAGAGAAATCCAACCACCGGGCATACGCTCGAATTGGTGTGGAAAGAGGTGGGAATCCTGAATGCCGAAACCCGAGAGGACCGTCGTGAAGCCATCTGCTTTTCCATCTTGATCGTGATCAAAGTAATGGCGAATGGAATCACCATACTGAATGAGTGCACCATTTCCTTGAGGAAGAATTCCCAACGGGATAACGAGTCCATCAGCGAAGACGCTTGGAGTATGGGGTCCGGGTCCGTGTGGATTGTCGAAGACGAGAGCCTTGTCCCGCCCTCCACGTCGGAAAAGTTCTTCGGCGGCAGCTTTGCTCTCATTGGCATCAACTGGATACTCGGTTGCGGTGGTGGTCCACATGCGCCCGGCGGCATCCCAGCTGACGGTGATTGGTTTTACGACTCCTTGTTCTTCACTTGCGACGAGTTCAGCGGTGAATCCCGGGGCGAGTTGAAAAGAGGCTTTCTGTTCCTCGGGGCTGAGTGGTCCGGTCTTTGCCTTGGCGGGAGTATTCCAATGGAGTGCGCCGGGTGTGGGGTCGAGTTCCTTGATGGTAATATTTTTAATCTGTACTTCAAAGATACCACCACCGTGGGCTTGGAAGCCGATTAGGCCGTTCTGAGGGATTCCCGGAGTTCGTTCGGTGTAGTCAAGGGCGGCAACACCATTGATCCATGATTTGATGTGCGGGCCGTCGCATACGATGCGGTAGTGATTCCAATCCCAGTCCTTGGCGACTTTCTTCAGGGCCTCCGGGTTGACGGGTTCGGCGATGACTTTATTACGACGGGATTCGTCGTAAATTTTTCCCCACCAGCCAATTCCAGCATCGACCTGGTATCCCTTCATCTCGGAATTATTGGGAATCCGGATGCTCCGAACTTGAATCCCGGAGTTCATGAAGCCGCTTCCCTTGGCGAGCTTGATGTCGAATTCCAGTTCGAAGTTCTCGTAGCTTTTCTTTGTCGAGAGAAAGGTGTTGTGAGGGACCTTTTTCTTCATTGACCCACCGATGATCATGCCGTCTCGGGTCGTCCACCATTGTTCCTCACCTTTGCGAACATCCCAACCAGTGAGGGTTTTTCCGTCGAAAAGGGAGCGTTCTTTTGCGGGGCAAAGGAGGGAGGCTAAAAAGAAAATGGTAAGAATCTTCATGATGAAACTACTGCAAATAGTGCTCCTTCAAATACGCGCTGTCAGCCGAATTTCAGCCACAAGCGCATACAAAATTTCCACATGGAGTTACTTGAAGGAGCGGGGATACGGGATGAGGTTGTGGAAGTCTTGATCACTCATTACGTTGAGTCATGGAACTTGGTATGATGAGCTTTCCTTGAATATAACCCGCTTCTTGGATGTCACTGGGGGGCGAGTCTGACTTGGCCGGTGTGGCTGACTCCAGCTCCTTGATAAAAGTCTTGGGGTGCTCCGAGTTAATCGTCTTTGTTTAAGGCGAAGGAATGGATGCCGTAGCCGATGGCTTAAGTTCAAGCGAAGTGGACTTGGTATTCCTCGGCTTCGGGGATCGAAATTAGACTTTGGCTGATGACCCGGCCGTAACGTCGAAGTCGAAGACGACGAGGCGCTCGAGTTTTGGTTGGACCAATTCCACCCGCTTCATGTGTTCGGGATGGGGGAGGTAGGCATCCCGGGATTCGGAGCTATCGAAAGTCATGATGAATCCGTGGGTGTATCCGTCAGAGAGCCCTTCATCGGATTTGTACGGACCATTTTCCATGGAAAGGAGTCCGGGAATGATTCCGACCATCGCTCGCATTTCTGCGAAGCATTCTTCGATTTGTTTTTCTGTGATGCCTTCTTTAAATTGAAATACGCCGAAGTGTCTGGTCATGGTGGATGATTGGGTTACTTGGTTACTGACTTGTTGATGAGTTCGAGGAGTTTGTGGGCCGCGGCTTGGGCAAAGACCTCGCTGTTGATCTCTTCGTCGAAATCAACAACTTCACATTGCGCGTTGGCGTGGATGGCGTCGAAGAGTGCTTGGTCGGCTTCGTCGTCGTGGAAGGCTTGGCCTACCGCAGAAATGATCGAGATTGCCTTGCGTGGATTGAGGATCGCGGTGGGGGCGGAGTTGGCGTTGGCTTTTTCGGCGAGGATTTTACCAAGCTGAGCGTTTTCCTCGGCATTGGTTCTGAGAAGAGTGACCTGCGGATTGTGGATGTAGATGGTGCGGTCTTCGTGTTCTTCGGGAAGAGTCTCGCGCTCTCCGTAGTTCGCCATATCGAGGCAGCCAGGTGCGATGACGGCGGGAACTTTGGCCTTTGTCATGGCATCCATGCGGTCAGGGCCCGCCGATAAAGTGGCTCCGAGGAGCTCGTCGGCCCACTCGGTGGTCGTCAGGTCAAGGACGCCGGCAACCATTCCCGATTCAATAAGTGACTCCATCGTTTTTCCTCCGGTGCCGGTGGCGTGGAAAATGAGGACTTCGTATCCGGCGTCCTCAAGTACCTTGGCGGCGATGTTGATGCAATCGGTGGTGTTTCCAAACATGCTGGCAACGATGAGAGGTTTATCGTCATCTTGTGCCACTTGAGCTTCCACCATGCCGCAGATTGCTCCGGCTGCCCTTGTGAAGATGGTTTTAGAAATGCGATTGAGCCCGGCAACATCGACGATGGAAGGCATCATGGTGATGTCCTTGGTTCCCACGTAATGTGCGGTGTTTCCCGAGGCCAGAGTGGAGACCATAAGCTTTGGGAAGCCTACTGGAAGGGCGCGCATCGCAGCGGTTCCTAGAGCGGTACCTCCGCCGCCTCCGAGGGAAACGACACCATCGATTTTTCCATCGCTGGCCAGTGTGGAAAGAAAGACCGGTGCTGCTTTGGACATGGCAACCACGCATTCGCCGCGATCCTGTTTGTCGATGAGAGCTTGCAGGTCGAGCCCGATTGATTCAGCGACTTCAAACCGGGTTACATCCGGAGTGATCTGTGGGTCAGCACCAGTTCCCAAATCGATGAGAAGAGGAGTGTGTCCCTTTTCGCGGACGAGATCGGCGACAAACGCGTGTTCGTGGCCCTTTGAATCGAGTGTTCCCAAGACGGCAATGGTCATGATGTTAGTGAATGCGTTTTACCGGTATCGATTTGAACTGACGGGTGAGTTCGGCGAGTGGTTGCTCGACGGCCATGCGCTCCAGGCTGGATGCGCCGACAAATCCCACCGCGTCGGTGTGTTCGCAAATATAGGCGGCATTCTCCGGGGTGAGAATTGGGCCGCCGTGGGAGAGGACCATGACATCCTTTCGAACAGAATGAGCGGCGTCGCAGATGCTTTGAGTCGCTTGAACGGCGTGATCCATGGAAACGGTGGCGTCGGTGACGCCAATCGATCCACCAATGGTGCAGCCGACATGGGCAATGATGACGTCGGCTCCCGCTTCGGCCATGCCTTTGGCTTCCTCGGGCGTGACAACGTATGGAATGGTGAAGAGATCCATTTTGTGGGCCAGAGCAATCATTTCGATTTCCTTTTGCACGCTCATGCCGGTCTCCTCGAGGGTCTGGCGGTATTGGCCATCGACGATGGTGTGGGTAGGAAAGTTGTTCACGCCGGAAAAGCCCATATCGATGACCTGACGCAGGAAGTGCCACATTCGGCGGCGGGGGTCGGTGGCGTGGACTCCGCAGATCACCGGGATTTCTTCGACCACGGGGAGAACTTCGAATTCTCCGATTTCCATCGCAATGGCATTGGCGTCTCCGTAGGACATCAGGCCAGCCGTTGATCCGGCTCCCGCCATTCGGAATCGCCCGGAATTGTAGATGATGATGAGGTCAGCCCCGCCTTTCTCGATGAACTTGGCGGATATCCCTGTTCCCGCTCCTGCGCCGATAATGGCTTCGCCTCTGGAGAGCGTGTCCTGAAGGCGTTCGAGCATTTCTTTTCGTGTGTAGGGGTTTCCGACCCCTGTCCAAGGATTAGGCATAATAACAATGAGGTGAATGAATGGCTCTCGCGTTGGAAAGCGACCCTAGCGGATTACTTTGAAAAGAGTGCCACATTTACATACATAATTTCCACATCTAATAAGAAAATGCGGGTCAGCTGGCGCGAAGACTGATTTACTCTCCGAGATCGCAAGTATTTAATGGCTGATAAAAAGGATTCACCAAGCGCCTTGAAGAATATCCGTGAGTTCGGAAAGAGGACGACGGCGAAGGTCGTGCGGGCAAATGAGGAGGATCATCGTGACTGGTTGCAGGAAGCCCCTTTATGTCCGCTTCTCTCGACGCATCAGATTATTCATGCCGGCATCATGAAGGCCTACTCACCATTCGAGATCGTAAGAACGGATCAGTCTGGAACCTTCATGTTGGCCTGCGTTGAGGGGGAGGGCGTGATTTTGGTCGATGGATCTTGGAGAAAGGTCACGGCGGGAAAGGCCTGTCTGCTTCCTCCTTTTGTTGCTAATGCGTTAAAGTGCGTTGGGAAGAAACCCTGGGTGTTTTGTTGGGTGCGTTATTTGGAGAGCAAGGAGATCAGCCCGATTGTGAATTCGATTTCGCCGGTGCTGGGTGAGTATGACGCTGAACCGCTGCAAAGATCCATCGAGGGTTTGTTGGCGGAGTGTCGGGATGAGGACTCGGTGGGTTTGAAGCACCATTGGGTTGAATTAATTCACCAATACGTCCTTCGATTTGCCCAGCCCCATCAATCCGATGACCGACTCTGGAAGTTATGGCAGAAGATCGACCAGCGATTGGATTATCCCTGGTCTCTTGCCGAGTTGGGTCAATTGGCCTGTGTAAGCGGAGAGCATTTACGTCGTCTCTGTAAGAAAGCCCTCGGTCGAAGCCCAATGCAGCAGCTGACCTTTTTACGAATGCAAAAAGCCTCCCAGCTCTTGTTGGAGACCGATGAGAAAATTGAAACCATTGCGAGAATGACGGGCTATAAAAACGCCTTCCATTTCTCTAATGTCTTCGTGGAATGGGTCGGGATTCGTCCCTCCGAATTTCGCGGCTAGCGTTCGATCATCCGGAGGCGAACAAATTGCTGTGACTCTGTTGAAGGGGCGGGAGGCGTTTCATAGGTCATCAAGCTTGCGCCATCGCCTTGATTGACTTTTGAAACAAGAGCGTCTGAAGTGAGCGGAATCCAGGTGACAAGGTCAATGGTATACTCGGCAACGATGAGAGCGTCATCGGCGTTGAGGTTCTGAAGGAAGCTCACCTGAAAAGTATCTCCAACAACTTGCGGAATCAGAGGCCCCTGAATTAAGTAGTCCGTTAGTTCATCCGGATTTCCACTGAAGGGCTGTCCGTCGTCGCTTCCGGGATTTCCTCCGGGAGTAATGCTGGTCCGCCAGTCGAGTGGGGAATTGGGATCTGTGCCTGAGAAGATGAGGCTGTAACCGTTCCCATCGGCGCTCGTAGGCCACGGAATGTCATCGGAATAGGTGAAGTCGGCGATGGCGCTGGTGTCGGCAGCTTCGTAGCGGACGTGTTCACCGCCGTTGTTGAGCTGTCCGGAGTATTCTCCGGCAATCGTGATTCCTGTGGTGCCGTAGCGGAACTCGAAGGCGGCTCGATTAGAAACGATAACGAGGCGGGCTCCCGGAGCGAGTGTCGTGCCAGCGGGAAAGGTGAATTCAATGCCATCGTTGAAGGCGGTATTGCTGAGATCGACATCGGTGGTGCTCGTGTTGAGAATTTCGATGAATTCGAACTCGTCGCTATCGAGGAATCCTGCGTTTATCTCTGCGGCAGTTGGATCAGCGGGATGATAGTGGAGTTCACGGATGTTGGTATTGGTCGCGCTGGCAAGATCAATGGAACTGGTATTGCTCACCGTGATGGAGTCCGTTCCGACTTCGAGGCCTTGGTTGTTGTAGGCTTTTAGGGTGAGGAGATTAGCCCCGATGGAAATTGGAATCGTGAGCTGCCAGGTATTGCCATCGAGCCAGGTAATGTCATGAACAATGTTGTTGACCGTGATGCTGAAGACATCGACCCAGCTGTCACCTTCGAGGTCGATGGCGCTATCAGCTTCGGAGAAATTGTTGCCGCCGTTGGTAGTAATGGCAAAGGTGGTGTTCGATGGAAGGGTGCCCAAGGCGAAGTTTCCACGGCTGTTGATGTAGCTATTGTAGCTGCTAAAGTTGCTTCCGGAAACGGAGCCGAGGTGGTTGGCCCAGGTGGTGCTGTAGGTAGTGTTATAGGTGGTGTTGACGATGTCTTCGAGATGGCCGTCGAAGAGTCGTCGGTATTGCGGGATATTGAAAAGTTTCCTGATGTTGTTTCGGGTCGGGAGAATTGATTCGCTGGACCCCAGTCCGAAGGCGGAGTCGAGGTCCCATTGAAGGACGATGACTTTCTGGTCGGTTGGGCGGACGAAGTAGCGGAAGTTGTGTTCCCAGACCCGTCCGTAGGTATCACCGGAGGCGGTGAGGGTGGCCATGGCGAAGGTACGCATCCATTGATCGACGTCGATGATGGGATCGAGGGCGTTTTTGAGATCAGTTCCGCTGAGCTCGCCGACGGCTTGGTTGACGGCGATGATTTGAGAGTAGTCATCGCGTCCCCGTGCGCTGCGAATTTGGAATCCAAAGCGGTAAGGTTCTTTGTCTGCGCCGCGATCATCGAGGTCGTAGCGTCCGTTGTTGTGATTGTAGGGGTTTCCAATTTTAAGCCCTTCGGGGCCGCCATTGGTGCCATTTGGACTGTAAAGGAGTTCGTGATTGAAAAGGGTTCCCGATTCGTCTTCGTCGGGAAAGAGACCGTCGAAGAAGTTGTTGGTATGGCGGGCCATTGAGAGCAGGGCCGGGCCTCTGTCGCCGGAGTTTGGGGTGATGACGTAGCTTACGTCATCGTAAAACGACCAATAGCCACCGCCGGCGCGGGTGAGGAGGTGTTTGGCGAAAAGCTCGCGGAAGGGGCGGGAGCGTTCGACCGAGACGCTGGTATGAACGCCTCGGAAAAGTTGATCGGGTTGGAAGCGAACGTTGAACCCGTAGTGGCCGCTTTGGAAACGACCGTAGGCACTTGCCTTGAGGCGCAGACCGACGTCGTAGTAAGCCGTCGTTTCGTCCTCGATGACGGTGACAGGAAAGCGGTCGTTGCTCATGCGATTGGTGGAGTTGAAGAGGAACTGTCGGTCGCTCTCGGACATGATGACACGAAAGTTATGCCGGGTGCCCGAGTTGTCGGCGAGGCCGTCTTGGACTTTGTAGAAGGCCCCGCTTTCTGGTCCGGCTGCCGGGTAAAAAGAGGTGGTATTGGCGGTGTCCAGAGCTCGGATGTAGAATCGGATGATGCGACTGGCTGATTGGCCGGGGATGGTGCCGACATAGCGGACGCCGTCCGGTCCGGCGGCCATGGGCGAGCTTTGGAAGGCTCCGCCATTGATGGAATAGAAGAGGGTGAGGTTGCTGATGCCGTCCGGGTCGGAGGCGTCGATGGCGACGTTAACCGATTGATTGGCATCGGGCACGACCGGGGCGTGGGCGAGCGCTTCCATCGTGGGCCCGATGTTTCCAAGTGCGTTGGAATTGACCTCTCCCGGGGTTCCCCAGATTTCCGAGGCTGGCATGGTAGTGGTGCGTTGGAGGTAGTTGAAGTAGAGGCGGGTATTGACCTGATTATTGCCACTGAGGAACTTTGCACGAAAGCTAATGCGATAAGTGGCCCCGGCAGTGACTTGTTCGTTGTTAGAGAAAGTGGTTTCGAGTTTGTTGTGTTTGTCTCCGGTGGGGCCGCTGGCGACGATATGAAGGCACCGATTTCCGGGGGAGTCGGGGTCGTCGACAACGACGGTCTTGCCATGCGACCCGTGGGTGCCGAGGGCGCGCCATTTGTCGGCGGTTGAACCCAGCGAGTCTCCTTCAAAATCACCGTTCTGAATCATTTCGGTGCTGCCGTTTTCGATGACGCTGACATCATCGAGAAGGAATTCGCCGGAATCGAGAAGGGCGATGAGGAATTCGTGGTAGGCGTTGTTGCCGATGCCGTCACTCACTGCGACTTCTTCATAGGTGAAGGTGTTCCAGGAGCTACGTTCGGTTTCGTCACTTGCGGCCCAAGCGGTGGCGGTGTTGTTGTCTGCGTCCGGGTCGAGAAGTTCGACGCTGGAGCCGCCGCCGTCGGCCTTGCCGGGCCACTTGCCGCCATCGAAATAAGTGACTTCATCGGCCGGGTTGCCGTGGGCGTCTTTGAGGACGAGGTGATCGCCACCATTGCCGAGGCTTCCGGAGAAATCTCCGACGATTGTAATGCCCGGGTGTCTTTGAGCGAGAGCAGAGGCGTCTTTGGCTACGACGAGGTATTCGCCTGAAGCGAGCATCGTGCCGATGGGGAAGTTGTAGCTGATCCCACCATTGATTTCCCAAGAGCTGAGATCAATGGTGTTGCCTCCTCGGTTGTAGAGTTCGAGCCATTCTTCGTCGCCTTTGGTGTAAGGGGTGGAAGGTGTTCCGGGAGTGTCGATTTGTTTCAAGGTCGCACGGATGCCGAGGACTAGGTCGCTGCTGGTAGTGGTGGTTTGGTGTATCTCGATTGAAAGGCGGTTGCTGCCTTGGAGGATGTTAGGATTGTTGACAGTGAGTGCTCCTGGCGTGGCATTGCTGACCGAAACACCTGGTGTTGTGGGGGTGAAAGGGCCGTCGTCCATGTTGTAGCGGGCGATTTCTTCTCCGTTCAAGTAGATCACGGCACCATCGTCGATGAGGTGGTCGAAGACGATTTGGTCGACGGCAGCAGGGTCGTTGTAAGTGAATTCAGTTTCGAAATAATAGGGGATTTTTGAGACGCGAGTGATCTCGGTTAGGATAGGCTCGGATAAGGAGGCCGTTTCAAATCCGAGTAAGCCGGGGCCTTGCGACCAACTGATGCCATCGACGGTGTGGGCAGTGTCTTCCCAGCCCGAGGGTAGTCCAGGAGTTCCGGCATCGAGGTTGTAGCGCCAGACATGGTCGAAGTCCATAACCTGGACGTCGGTGTAAGTGGGGAGGGTTCCGGAAGTCGAGCGTAGCGGGTAAGCGTGGTAAAAGATTTCGTTGATGACGATGTCGTCTTCAAAGGTGAAGGAGTTTGTGCTGCCGAAAGTTGCGGTGTTTGGATTGAGCCAGCGTCCGGTGCCGTCCGGGCTGCGACCCTTGAGGCGATTGTCGACTCGTGCAGTGTTAATGAGAGCGAGCTTGCCCGGTGTGAAAAGGAACAAGCGTTCGTTGTCGTCGGGAGTGAAGCCGAGAGTTGTGGCGTCAATGGTCGTGAAGGTGCCGGGAGCGAGGTTGCTGGTGGGGAGGAGGTAATCGTCGGAAAGGGGATTGGAAGTGGAGATGATCATGCCGCCAAGAGTGACGGGGAGGGCTCCGTGATTGTGAAGTTCCAGTTGGAAATTGGGCGAAGTGGAAGAGCCGAGTTCGTTGAAGGAGATGGCGGGAACAAGCGTCTGATTATTGACTGCGCCGGGTGTGCCATTGAGGCCGGTGCTGTGTGTCCAGTTTTGTGGGTGAGCGCTGCCGGTAGCCGGGTCGATTTTTGCGAGAGTGGAACCAGAACCATCGGGGTCAAGTGGCCAAGGGTGGGTGTCACCGTAGGAAATTTCATCCATAACGCGGCGGCGATCGAGGGAGTCTGAAATCGCGCCGTTCGGACCAGCGCCCGCAGTGGTGCGGAAGGCGAGATTGTTGTTATAGAGTCGCAGGGTTTCGCCGGAATTGGAAAGAGTCCCGGCATAAGGTCCGAGTGCTCCCGGGTAGCTACCTGGGTCTTTTGCGATGACGAGGTAGCTGCGGGCAGTGATCACAGTGCCTTCCGGGAAGTGAAAATCGATTCCATCGAGATACCAGTTGCTCAGGTCAACGTTGATGGCCATCTGATTGTAAAGTTCGATATATTCAAGGGCATCGTTGTCTTCAGCGGGATGGTAGTGGATTTCGCTAAAGACGACGACGCTGTCACGGGTCGAGTTCGGAGAGCCCAAGGTGGGGCGCCCGACGGTCACGACAGGGAAGCTTCCGTTGTTGTTGGGATTGGTTCCTCCGGAGATCTCATCGCCGTCACTAAAGCCGTCGTTGTCGCTGTCGCTATCGAGCGGGTCGGTGTTGTAGGTGTTGATTTCCTGACCATCGGTCAGGTCGTCGTCGTCGGAATCGGAGTCGTTGGGAGAGGTCCCCTCGGCCCATTCGTCTTCATCAATGAGGCCGTCGGAGTCAAAATCTCCGCTGCCATCGCGGGATAGATCTCCGAAGTAGAAGGTCTCCCAGTTGTCTCCCATGCCGTCGTTGTCACTGTCGGTGGGGTCGGTGATGTCGATGGCCGAGTCAAAGGCGATGCCCATCAAAGATCGGTTTTGGCCAACGCTGGCAACGTCGATGGTTATGTCTGAAGTGCCGGTTGAGATGTCGAAGACGTGGTAAACGATCCCGTTACTGGTGTGGTCATGATTAGTGGATCGGGAGCCGCTGCCGTCGTCAACTGTCACGGTGTATTCGGTGCCTTCGTTATCGCCGGAGGCGGTGAATATTGTGAGCCGGAAGGTGTCGGAATTGGAGCGGGTGATGGTGAAGCTTCTCGTTCCGCTCGAGTTGGCAAGGACAGGAGCACTGGTGAGGGCATTTCCAGCGGTGGGGTCTTCCAGAGTCCCGAAGTTGCCATTGCCCGACCACATTCCAATATTGGTATCGATGGTGGTCACGCCGACGCCTGCGGGGAGGTTGTAGACGTTGTTGGAATTGGCGGAGGAGATGTTGTAGTTGGTGGTGTAAACGGAGTCCGATTCTCCCATGCCGAAGATGACATAGCCGCTTGTGCCATACTCCTGATCGCCTTCGAGGTCCGCACCGGTACGCCAGTTGGCACGAGTGGTCGAATCAACGCCAATAGCGGTGACGGATGCCTTGAGAGTGACTGCGGATGCGAGGAGTGGGAGCGCGACAAGAGCGCCCTTTCGAATGAGGGTCATCATTTATAGGTGTGTGTTTGACAGCGGATGCCATGCCGTAGCATAGCACCGATCAATTCAATTTGCGACGGATCAGTCTACTCACGGACAACGCGATAGAACTTCCTCAATTCATTTGCGGCCGGAGTATCGACAATCACGGTGGTGATCGTTCCTGGCGAGGGGGTAGCATCGATTTCGGTTAGCAAGGGAGTCCAAGTGACCATGTTGAGGGAGGATTCCACGGTGTAACTTCTTCCTGGTTTGCTTGTCCAGGTCAGTTCGATGGTATCGATGTCGGTATGGCGAATGTCGGTGACTCTGAGTCCGCTCAAAGAAGACCCTGTGTGAATGAGTTGGAAGCCCCCCCAGTTTGCTTCATTTGAAGCGCCGGGATCAATTGAGCCCAGGATACTTCCGTTGGTGCCCACAGTGCCGGTGAATTCGAAGCCGTTGATATCGATGTTGGTTGGAGTTTCGTTTGTGAGATCTCCGTCTCCGTCGGTATCGACAGTGAGGAGCATGTCGCGGGCGAGGCCGCCGTAGGTGAAGAGGGTGAATTCGGATAATGGGGAAAGGCCGGAAAGTTCCCAAGCTGCGCTGACATCGGCGTTGCCTGCATTGACGAACAAGTAGTCATCGGTCAGTGGGTCGTTCCCGGGAGTGTTGGACCAGCTTGAGATTGTTCCGGTGAATGAGAGGCTTACTCCGGTTTCGTCGCCATTGGAATCAAGCAAATCGAAGCTTGGGTCAGTGGCGGTGTTTGGATGGCCCGGAATATTGATGGCATTCCATACGTCGGTCACGATACCGGCGCGGACTTCGAATCCACTCATGAGAACGGGTTCGCTGGGGAATAGTGCTCCTTCATTGCTGCCCTGAAGATCGACGCTGATGAGGCTATCTGGAACAGGGGGAAGGCTGGTGCTGTCGGTGGGATCCGAGCTGTTTGTCACTTCGAATTTATCATTATAGCCGTCGCCATCAGTGTCGTTGTCGGTTGGATCGGTTGAATAGGTGTCGACTTCTTCGCCATCTTCAAGGCCGTCAGAGTCGGTGTCAGCGACCATGGGGCGAGTGAGATTTTGCCACTCTTCCAGATTAGTCAATCCATCCGGCTCCTCGTCAGCATCGGGATCAACGACTCCAAGGCTACCAAAGTAGAACGTCTCCCAATTGTCGCCGATTCCGTTGGAGTTCGAGTCCGTTGGGTCAGTAATATCGATTACCCCACCGTCGAATGCGATTCCCATCAGGCTGCGGTTTTGAGTGGTGCTGGTAATGTTGATTTGGATGTCGCTGTCTCCTTCAGAAACATCGAAGACGTGATAGGCTAGTCCGTCTGCGACGTGGTCGTAGTTCGAGTTTACAGAGCCGGAACTATCATCAACAGCCACGTTGTATTCCGTGCCCTCATTATCTCCTGAAGCTACGATGATAGTGATTCGGAATGCTCCGTTGGCAGCTCGCGTGATTGTGAATTGTTTTGTTCCTCCGGTGTTGGCGAGGACCGGGGCACTGGTGAGGGTATTTCCGTTTCCGGGGTCTTCCATCGTGCCGAAATTCCCATTACCGGACCACATTCCAATATTAACGTCAGATGTCGAAATGGAGATTTCAGCTGGTAGATTGTAAGCGTTTGCTGGATTGGCATCGCTGACGTCGAAGTTGGCGTTATAGACCGAGTCAGCCTCGTTGAGTCCAAAAATAACGTATCCTGCGGTGCCGTATTCATTGTCCGGTTCAAGGTTGGCGGCAGTGCGCCAATTCGGACCAGTGGTGGAGTCCATCCCTACCGGGGTGACGGTGGCGCTTAGGCTGGAAGCACCAAGAAGAGAGGAGGCTGCGAGGAACTTAACGAATTGATTTCTTTTCATTTTTCTGGTTTATGCTGCGGGAGTTTTTCCCAGTTTAGTAGATGAATTATCAGAGATAAGGAATAAGGAATAAGGAATAAGGAATAAGGAATAAGGAATAAGGAATAAGGAATAAGGAATAAGGAATAGCGAAGGCCCACCTCTTAATGCTTGAGATCCATATTTAGAGATTGAGAAATACCCCCATAAAGTAGTCCCCGACAGGTTGAATTTCCTGGGGCGCGAGAATGAGATTACCTGACTGCTGTGGGCCTATCGGCGGCGGCGTGAGACGCCAACCATTCCGAGACCCAGAAGTAGTATTGTAGAGGGTTCCGGGATCGCGTTGGTATCAAATGCGATTCCTGTCAGAGAGCGGTTTTGGGTAGTCGAGGCGATATCGACAGTGATGTCGGTGGTGCCGGCTGAGATGTCGTAAACGTGGTATACCAGTCCGTTCGCAACGTTATCGAAGTTCGAGCTCACGGCGCCAGAGCCGTCATTAACGGTAAGGGTGAATTCGGTGCCCTCGTTGTCACCAGAGGCAGTCATGAAGGTGATTCTGTAATCAGTGATCACTTCACGTGATATTGTGAACTGCCTTGTGCCGCCAGAGTTTGCAAGGATTGGAGTATTGGTAATGGTATTGCCATTACCCGGGTCCTCAATTGTGCCAAAGTTCCCATTGCCGGACCACATTCCGATGTTGGTGTCCACAGTTGAGACTGAGATTCCAGAGGGGAGGTTGTAAGCATTTGCGGGATTGGTGTCGCTAACGTCGAAGTTGGCGTTATAGACCGAATCAGCCTCGTTGAGTCCAAAAACGACGTATCCTGCAGTGCCGTATTCATTGTCTGCTTCAAGATTCGCCGCAGTGCGCCAGTTTGCAGCGCTTGCGCTGTCGACACCGACGAGAGAGACCGCTGCGCTGGCACTTGTAGCCATATTCAGAGCTACAAAGGTAATTGGAATTGTTAAGCTTCTTTTCATGGAGGTATTGTGGTTTATGGATGTTTTCAAATGGGATGCTGGAGGCCTTAATTGCCTTTCCAACTATGAGATCGTAGGAAAATTATAGCTGAAATAGAATGGGTAGAGTCAACATACGGATACTTGAAATCCACATAGTTAAAGGCCACTTAACTATACCGTAATGGAACGAATATTAGCTTTTAGCGGTGTGGTTCAGTTCATCGAACTGCGGTTTTACTTTTTGATTCTGTCGGGGGTGGGTCCCGTCTTATGTCGACGACGTAATTCAAAAGATCGCTTGTGCTATTGCAGAGCAAGTGCTACGCGGAGCTCCTAAGATGGATGAAAACCCGACGGATTCTGAGGCGAAAACAACCTCTGAAAGATTAGAGGAAAAAAAGTGCGATTCAACTTCTCGGGACCTCGAGAGCAAGGTTAGGTCATTGTTGGAAACGGATGGGAAGATTTCAGCTATTAAGAGTCTAAGAGACGAATGCCCATATTTAAGTCTAGCCGATGCGAAGGTGCAGGTTGAGAGGCTTGAAGCTGGTCAGTCATTCCTCATTAAAGGAGGCAAGCTGGATGGGCTGCCTACGGCTTCGAGTTCAGGTTCGGGGTGTCTGATTGTTGCTCTGACGATCCCAGTTGGGCTACTTACGTTCAAAGCCCTTGAGCATCTTCTTTTCTGATTAGGCATTTCTACACGCTTGCGATTAACATTTGCGTCTGTCGCTTTGGAAAGATTTCAAGCTGTTATCTATGAAGCTGGCGAGGCCGAATCCTGATCCCTCTAAGCACGATCCCCGAATCAGGAAAGGGGAGGGGTGAATGAATTACGGTTGAAGTCAAAGCTGTTTGCTTACCCTTCCCTTGAGACTTGAGAGAATTTTTTTAACCGAGACCTCTTGTGGTGGTCGTGATGACACAATTCTTGGGATTTTTACGCATGAACGTATGAGGTGTCTTCAAATGAAGGTCCCAAAGGTAACAAAATTATTATAACTAGAACGTGCTTGAAAAATGAAAAAATTACTTCTCTCGGTATTACTAGCCTCAATCTCTGTTAATCCTGTCTTTGGAGATCATCATAAGAAGCAAGATGTTCGACCCGCTACTAAGGAGGACTTCATCCGCTTCATGAAATCGTCACAGGGGATGTGGCGCGCCGAGGTGTTATCAGTAATTAGTGATAACTCTCTTGGAAATAAGCAGAAAAAAACAACCTACTATTGGCATTCTGTTTTTCAGAACTCCTCTTGTATGACATCATTTGGAAGCGGGGGTAAAAACTCAATCAAAGGATTGACCTTCTACGACCCTATCGCGAAGGCTGTTATCAGAACAGCGGTAAGTAGTGACGGGACAATATCGAGGTCTACGCACATGCCCAAGGGTGATCAATGGTATAGGGAAACCAATATAACCAAGCCAGATGGAACTACCGTCAAGTTGAATTCAGACGTCATACATAATGATGAAGATGGTATCACCACGATCATCATTCGTGGTGACGGGAGCAAGAGTAGTGTTGGGGAGCAAAAGAATGTTTGGTATCGGCAGCATAAGTAATTGCGTGTTCCTCTAATCTTCAGTCCCCGCACTTTTGAAGTGAACCACCGATCCCCTAAGCAGCATCCCTGAATCAGGAAAGGGGAAGGGTGAATGTGTGGTTAGCATGAGGGATTTTAATCATAAAAAAGTGACACAAAACTGTTCTCTAGGACGCTTACGAGATTAAGGCTGTCTCCCTCA
>Ga0206677_10001487_pt1 | contig 21634 bp, 21 predicted proteins | sample M130m12015metaG_FD_155475 | JGI IMG/M metagenome (GOLD analysis project Ga0206677, IMG submission 155475) | Ammonia-oxidizing marine archaeal communities from Monterey Bay, California, United States - M1 30m 12015 | ecosystem: Environmental > Aquatic > Marine > Intertidal zone | place: USA...
ACAAAACACCCGTGCCGACTATGCGGTAATGACCGCTGCAATGACGGGCGTTTCAGTGCCCACTTTTGTTATTGCTCCTCTGCTGGTGCTGGTTTTTGCCGTTACTCTGCAATGGTTTCCAGCTGGAGGGCTGGGGAATTGGCGAAATCTAGTACTGCCAGTAATTGCGCTTGCACTGCCGCAAATTGCCTACATTGCGCGGCTTACCCGAGGCAGCATGATTGAGGTTTTGCGCAGCGATTACATTCGTACCGCACGTGCGCAGGGTCTCACCCAGGCAGAAATACTTTTTCATCATGCGCTTAAGGCTGCGGTGCTTCCCGTCGTGTCGTATTTGGGCCCGGCTACTGCAGCCATTATTACGGGATCAGTTGTTGTCGAACAAATATTTGGCGTTCCCGGTCTTGGTAGGTTCTTTGTTCAGGGCGCGCTGAATCGCGATTACACGCTTGTCATGGGCATTGTCGTTTTCTATGGCGTACTGATCATCTGTTTCAACTTCTTTGTTGATATTGCTTATCGCTGGTTAGACCCTCGGGTGAAGTTATGACCGGCGTGAGCGAGCAAGGCCATTCATTGTTTCGTATCGCAATGCGAAGCCTGTTAAGCAGTAAGGCGACAACCATGGCGCTTGCCTTGATGGCTATTGTGGTACTGCTGACGCTTGCGGCGCCATTGCTGTCGCCATGGGATATCGATTCCACGGATTGGGATAACGTAGCGACATCGCCAAGCATTGAAACCGCTCACTATTTCGGCACCGACGACGTCGGTCGAGACATCTTTGTCCGCACCCTCTATGGTGGCCGAATCTCTTTATTGGTAGGCCTTTCGGCCACGATGGTGAGCCTGGTTATCGGCGTTTTCTGGGGGGCAATAGCAGGCTATGCCGGCGGCCGAACGGACCAGTTGATGATGCGGTTTGTTGATGTGATGTATGCCATGCCATTTATGTTTTTTGTGATTCTATTAATGGTGTTTTTCGGTAGAAATATATTTTTAATTTTTGTCGCGGTTGGTGCCGTAAACTGGCTAGACATGGCGCGTATTGTGCGGGGTCAAACCTTAAGCATGAAGCATCGAGAGTTCGTCGAAGCGGCAAGGGCGGGCGGCGTCAGTAACTTAAACATTATTCGGCGGCATATTATTCCTAATTTATTGGGCGTCGTCATTGTGTATGTCACTCTCACTATTCCTCAGGTGATTCTTGTTGAATCGTTCTTGAGTTTTCTTGGCCTAGGTGTGCAGGAGCCAATGACATCTTGGGGCGCCTTGGTAAATGATGGTGCCGCATTAATGGAAAGTGCGCCATGGACGTTATTTTTCCCTGCGTTGTTTCTTGCGGTCACACTATTTTGTTTCAACTTTATTGGCGATGGTTTGCGTGACGCCTTAGACCCTCGCGACAGCGCAGGCGAATCATGACCATGCCGGTTGCAACAACGGCCATGCCATTGCTTGAGCTCAAATCGCTCAATGTTTCGTTTGCCGGTCGCGACGGCATTACGCGCGCCGTAAAAGACCTTTCGTACACCCTGAGAACGTCTGAAACCCTTGGTATCGTTGGGGAGTCCGGGTCGGGGAAGACTCAGTCCGTAATGAGTTTAATGGGCCTGCTGCCCCACAACGCAACAGTCTCGGGCAAGGCGATGCTTAATGGCACCGACCTGCTTGCCCTGAGTCAATCGGAGCTTAATCGTGTTCGCGGTAAAGACATTGCTATGGTGTTTCAGGATCCAATGACATCATTGAATCCACATTTAACCGTTGGCGCACAGATGTCTTTGGTAGCACGCAGACATCTGGGTAAACCCAAACGCGATGCTCTTGCGGAATGTCGGCTGATGCTTGAGGCCGTTAGGATTCCTGAAGTGGCAAAACGAATGACCCAGTACCCGCACGAACTATCTGGCGGCATGCGGCAACGGGTGATGATTGCGACAGCCCTGCTTTGTAAACCAAAACTTCTGATTGCCGACGAGCCAACCACCGCTCTAGACGTTACTGTACAGGCACAAATTCTGGAGCTGATGTGCGAGTTACAAACCGACTTTGCTACAGCTATATTATTAATCACTCATGACATGGGCGTGGTTGCCGGCACTTGCGATCGGGTATTGGTAATGTCGAAGGGTGAGCGTGTCGAAGAGAACTTTGTTGAGCCGCTGTTCGCCACACCGCAACATCCTTACACCCGTGCCCTACTTGCCGCAGTGCCCCGGCTTAATGAGGTTAATACCGAATTAAATCAGCCAACAGACACTGCCCAACGGTTGGAGGCCAGAGGGCTTGAGGTCACTTATTCTATTGATTCTAAAAGGTTTTTAGCTGCACCACATCAGCTCAAGGCCTTGCGTGGCGTGGATCTGAATCTCATTGCTGGTGAAACGCTGGGTGTCGTGGGTGAATCAGGCTGCGGCAAATCGACGTTGGCGCGGGCGGTATTAAACCTGATTCCAGCCTCTGCCGGTGACGTCTTGTTAATGGGCGAATCGTTACAGAAACTCACGGCCAAACAACGGCGCGCAATGCGCAGTGATATGCAGATCATTTTTCAGGACCCGCTCGCGTCGCTTAATCCTCGAATGACTATTGCCGATATTTTATGTGAGCCTCTCGATACCTATCACCCAAATCTCAGTCGCGCAGAAAAGTTACGTCGAGCCAGTATTATGATAGAAAAAGTTGGCTTGAGTCCTGAGCAACTGACGCGATATCCCCATGAATTTTCAGGTGGCCAATGTCAGCGCATCGGTATTGCCCGCGCGTTGATGTTTGAGCCAAAGCTAATTGTATGTGATGAACCGGTAAGTGCGTTGGATGTGTCAGTGCAGGCGAAAGTTGTTCAGCTGCTAATAGAGCTGCAGAAAGAGCTTAATTTATCGTTAGTGTTTATTGCACATGATCTTGCCGTTGTCCGGCAGATTAGCCACCGTGTAATGGTGATGTATTTGGGCAAGGTTGTTGAGCTGGCCGATCGCGATGAGATCTACTCAAGCCCTCGTCACCCCTATACTCGGGCATTGATATCAGCGGTGCCCATTCCTGACCCGAAACTTCAGCAAAGCCTTGGTTTTGCAGCGATTTCAGGGGATCTGCCATCGCCGTTACACCCCCCAGCCGGGTGTGCATTTTGCACCCGGTGTCCGTTAGCAGAGCCCCGTTGCGCCAACGAAGAGCCGCCCCTGCGCGCTGTTGGGCGTAGTATGGTCGCCTGCCATTTGGCGGATTGAATAATACAAATCTGCAGACCTATTGAATTTACTATTTTGGAGAACAACCATGAGCAATCTACAAAGCTTCAGTATCGCCCCCCTGGTCGGAGAAAAAGATATCATTTTGGGTTTAGACGGTAAGGTTGTGCTCCTCGTTAATGTCGCGAGCCAATGCGGATTAACACCACACTATGCCGGCCTGCAGAAGCTGTATGAAGAATTAAAAGGTCAGGATTTTACGGTGGTGGGTTTGCCGTGTAACCAGTTCGGCGCTCAGGAGCCGGGCAACGCGAATGACATTGAAGACTTCTGTAAAACAAACTATGGCGTGACGTTTCCGTTAACCGAAAAAATAAAGGTCAACGGCGAAGATCAGCATCCTCTTTACGCGTGGCTTACCACCGCATTTCCCGGCGACATCGAATGGAACTTTGAAAAGTTTCTGATTAATCGCGATGGTGAAGTCATTAAACGCTACCCGCCACAAACCGAGCCTGAAGACCCTGAGCTTCAGCAGGATATATGCGAGGCGCTTTGATTTTGCTCAGCATCATGGACAATGCCCCGATAGGAGCCATTTAATGAATTCATTTAGAGCATTTCGCGTGCATGCGGACAAATCCGGCGTTTCCGCCGGTGTTGAGGAGCTGACGCTTGCCGATCTCACGCCAGGAGAAGTTGTTGTCAGGGGGGAGTGGTCGAGCATTAATTACAAAGACGCACTGGCAGCCACTGGCGCAGGGCGTATTTTGAGGGCCTCGCCATTAGTGGGCGGCGTGGACATCGCGGGCACGGTTATTAGTTCCGAAGACCCCGATATTGCTGTCGGTCAGCGTGTTTTGATGAATGGCGGAGGCCTAAGCGAGGTGCGTGACGGCGGTTTTACCGAGGTGGCAAGCCTTCCTGCCGGCGGCCCTATCCCGATCCCGGATACGCTGTCGAGTCGTGATGCCATGCTGATTGGCACCGCAGGGTTTACCGCGGCGTATGCGATTCATCAAATGGAGCTGAACGGTCAGCGGCCCGCTAACGGTCCGATTGCGGTGACCGGCGCAACCGGCGGGGTTGGCAGCGTTGCTATCGATATGCTCGCAGGTTTGGGCTATTCGGTGATAGCCATGAGCACCAAGCCCGAGCAGGCGAACTACCTTAAGGACTTGGGGGCGACTGAAGTGCTCGATCTTAAAGCGTTTGATTTTGGTAGCCGCCCGATGGAAAAGGGCCGGTGGGCCGGAGCTGTGGATAACCTGGGCGGTGACACCCTCGCGGGCTTGATTCGTAAAGCCTCTCCCAATGCCAATATTGCCGCTATTGGCTTGGCTCAGGGTTTTGAGGTTAATACAACGGTGATGCCCTTTATTTTGCGGGGCATAAATCTTCTGGGGATTAACTCGGTCGAAGTGCCGCGAGAATTGCGTGTCGCAATTTGGGGCCGCATTGCTGGCGATCTGCGCCCAAGACATCTGGCATCAATGGAAAGCGCAGCACTGACCCTCGATACCCTGATGCCGGCATTTCAGCCCTATGTGGATGGCAAAATCATCGGGCGCACACTGGTGCGCCTGAGCTAAGCGCGTGCGCAGAACGCTATTAAACGGACTGAACACCCTTGGCCTTGAGGAAGGTCTTGCGGATTCATTGCTGGCGTATCTTGAGTTGTTACAGAAGTGGAATAAGGCCTACAACCTCACCGCTGTTCGTGATCCGCACGATATGGTGGTCCTGCATTTGCTGGATTCGCTAACAGCTTCACCATTTCTCCGAGGTACCGCCGTGCTCGATGTGGGCACGGGTGCCGGGCTGCCCGGCATACCGCTGGCAATAGCGCATCCTGACGTTGCGTTCACCCTGCTTGATACCAACGGCAAGAAAGCCCGATTTATTGAATATGCTGTGCGGCAGCTTGGGGTGGCCAACGTGTGTGTGGAGCAGTGCCGGATTGAGCAGTATCACCCGCCCGACAAGTTCACGACCATTGTGTCGCGGGCGTTCAGCTCTCTGGAGGCGTTCGCGCGGGTCTCTCAACCGTTGCTCCGGACCGAGGGCTGCCTGCTGGCGATGAAAGGGAAGTTACCAAAAGAGGAAATTGAGGCATTAAATAAGGCACAATGGGGTGTCAGTTCGCAGCCCGTTGATGTTCCAGGCTTGGATGCTGAGCGGCATATGGTAATGCTAGGGCCGCTGGGCTAATCGAACGACAATTAAGGCTATCCACGGGGTTGCGCGACAGGGGTCCGCGATTCTAATGGCAGCCGCACGGCGCTATAGCGCCATCGACCAATGGAAAAACCAATGGCCCGAACAATTGCAGTATCCAATCAAAAAGGTGGCGTGGGCAAAACCACTACCGCGGTGAATTTGGGCGCCTCCTTAGCGGCTGGCGACCAGCGCGTTTTGTTGGTCGACCTGGATCCGCAGGGCAATGCGAGCACCGGCAGCGGCGTGGATAAAAACAATCTGACCGCAACCAGTTGTGAGGTTCTTTTAGGCGAAGTTAGCGTCTCTGAGGCGATTATCGACGCAAAAGCCGCTGGTTACCATCTAATGCCGGCAAACTCTGATCTAACCGCTGCGGAAGTGCGCCTTATGCAGGAGTTGGGCCGTGAGACCAAGCTCCGCGCTGCGCTGGACACCGTTCAGGATCAATACGACTTCATCCTGATTGACTGTCCGCCCACGATTAACATGCTTACCTTAAATGCGATGACCGCGGCCGATGGCGTGCTGGTGCCGGTGCAGTGCGAATTTTATGCGCTTGAGGGTTTATCGTCTTTGTTGGAGACTATTCGCCAGGTGCGCAATTCGGTCAATCACAAGCTGCAAATCGAAGGTCTGCTGCGCACCATGTATGACCCCCGAAATCGATTGTCTACTGATGTTTCAATGCAATTGGCCGCGCACTTCGCAGACACTATATACAGCACTATTATTCCTCGAAACGTGCGTTTGGCCGAGGCGCCCAGCTTTGGCGTGCCGGTATTGGAGCACGCGCCCCGTTCCCGCGGCTCAATGGCGTACCTGGCACTGGCAAGCGAGGTTATGCAGCGGCGCCAGGCTGTTGCTGCATAGTTCATTAACCCCTAATCTTCCCGTTCTTTAATCTCGGCGTGCGATAAGTAGCTTCACTATGGCAGACAAGAAACCAGCTTCGAAGAAAACCGGCTTAGGCCGTGGCCTTGATGCATTGCTTGGCGGTGGCTCGGCACCGGCGTCTACGCCGGCAAGGCCGGTGCCGGTGAAGCCGGGGCAATCGGCCAGCGTCGCAGCGCCCGTGGCTGCAGCAAGCAGTCGATCGGGTGAGCCCGGCGCGGCGTTTGTCAGTCTGCCACTGGATGTGTTGCAGCGCGGCGCATACCAGCCGCGACTGGATATGCGCAAAGAGGCCCTGCAAGAGCTGGCAGACTCTATACGCACCCAAGGCGTCATCCAGCCAATTGTGGTTCGGCCGCTGAAAGGTGCGGACGACGGGCGCTACGAAATCATTGCGGGTGAGCGTCGCTGGCGTGCTGCCAACATTGCTGAACTTGACGAAATACCGGTAATTATTCGCGACATTCCTGACTCTGCTGCGGTAGCGGTGTCGCTTATTGAAAATATTCAGCGTGAGGATCTTAACCCGCTGGAAGAGGCGCTCGCGTTAAAGCGCCTTATCGATGAGTTTGAAGTCACGCATCAGAAGGCCGCCGAAGCGGTCGGCAAATCCCGGGCGGCAGTCTCGAACCTGTTGCGCTTGTTGGATCTTGGCCCCGAAGCGCGAAATTACCTGCGGGAGCGTCAGCTTGATATGGGGCATGCGCGCGCGTTGCTGGGTATTCAGGACAAATTTAAGCAGGCCCGGCTGGCGAGAGTGATTGTCGACAAGGGCTTGTCTGTGCGCGAAACCGAAGCGGCTGTCCGCAAGATGTTGGTGGGTGACGAGGGGCCAGCGAAGTTTCCCAAGTCGCTGGATAAAGACACCCAGCGCCTGCAGGATGATCTTTCAGCCAGGCTTGGTGCCTCCGTTGCAATTCAGCACACCCCGAAAGGTAAGGGAAAGCTGGTCATTAACTACAATTCTCTGGATGAGCTCGACGGTATTTTGGCGCATATTAAATAAACCGTTTTAGCCGCCATTGGTTATTTTTTGCCCAAGGGGTGTCGCAGGGCTTGAATGGCATCTGCTAACTCCCTACAATGCGCGGGCTGAATCGGCCCGTGCCTGTTCGGCAGCCAGCCGAACCTCGCCAAGCGCGGCGTAACTGTTGGCCTACAGTGTTTTTGTCCGCCCGCCCGCTAACCCGGGTGACACGCAGGTAATCCAGATGATGCGTATTGAGGCCTACCGCTTAGCCGGATGGCAACTGCTGGTTACCGCGCTAATAGCCGCTTTTATGGGCTGGTTAGGTGGTATGAGCTGGGCGGTTTCAGCGCTCGCCGGAGGGTGTATTGGTGTTGTCACCAATCTTTGGCAGGCTTTGCGAATGGCTCGCGCCGCGGGTACGGCACCTGAGAGTTTTCTCGGTAGCCTGTATCTGAGCGAATTAATAAAAGCGGTGCTGACGGTGGCCCTGTTCATCTTTGCGATAAAGGTGTTTCGGGTTGATTTAGTACCAACGATTTCTGGCTATGGTGCGTGTTTTCTAGTGCATCTGGTCACTGTAAGACGGAATTTCCTGCCGGCTGACCCGGCTGTATTGGAAGCGAACCGGATAGCCCGTTTAGAGCGAGCCCGGGTCGGTAATGTAGACGACGAAGATAGAGACGACATCTAACCATGGCATCATCAGCTGACGGCGCAAAAACAGCGTCTCAATATATCGAGCATCACCTGCAGAATCATCAGGCGTGCCTCGGCCCTGAGGGCGTGCTATGGAGCACGGAAGCCAACCCGATTGCCTGCTCCGGCAACTTTTGGGCGCTTAATATCGATTCGATGTTCTGGACGGTTGTGCTTGGTGTCACCTTCTGCGCGCTGTTCCTTAAGGTTGCTAAAAGCATGACCTTGGAAAACCCTGGCAAGCTTCAGGCGTTTGTTGAGGTAGTTTACGATTTCGTTGCCACCAGCGTGAGAGAAACCTTCCACGGCGATAGCAAGCTTATTGCCCCGCTGGCGCTAACCATAGTTTGCTGGATCTTCCTAATGAATCTGATGGATTTGGTTCCGGTTGATCTCATCCCGGAAATCGCCATTTTGTTGGGCATCCCTTATATGAAGGTGGTCCCTTCGACGGACGTTAACATTACCTTTGGTCTGTCGCTGTCGATTTTTGCCCTCATTTTGTTCTACAGCTTTAAGAACAAGGGCGCGGGTGGCTTCATCGTTGGCGAGCTTATGATGAACCCTCTGAACCCAAAAGAACTCGGTATGCCGAAGGTCTTCTGGCCGTTTGTGATGGCGTTTAACTTTGTTCTTGAGCTGGTGGCATTGCTCGCTAAGCCTCTTTCTCTTTCGTTACGACTGTTCGGCAACATGTATGCCGGTGAGTTGATGTTCATTCTTATTGCCCTGTTGTTTGGCTCGATTCTGATCAGTGCTATTGGGCCGGTTTTCGGCGTTATAGGCGTGATTCTGCATATTGCTTGGGCTATTTTTCACATTCTGGTGGTCACCCTCCAGGCGTATATTTTCATGATGCTGACTATTGTGTATCTGAGTCAGGCACACGAGTCACATTAGTAAGTAGAAGTATTTTGGGCGCTTAGCGCTACAGAGTTTATTTTTTGGTTTTTTGATTGTTTGATGCTTAAGTTAGGAGCTGTTCGATGGATATGGTAATTGGTTTGACCGCAATCGCAGTCGCAATCCTCATTGGTTTTGGTGCGCTGGGTGTTGGTATTGGTATGGGTCTGTTGGGTGGCCGCTTCCTCGAAGGTTGTGCACGTCAGCCTGAACTGGCTCCGATGTTGCAGACCAAAATGTTTTTGGTCGTAGCGTTGCTCGATGCGGTTGCCATGATCGGTGTGGGTATTGCGCTGTTCTTCGCTTTCGCTAATCCGTTTATCGCTCAGTTTGAGCCGTTCATCGGAAAATAGGGTTTAGGGTTTCTAGCAGCTGGTTTTTAGAAACACCCTGAGGAGTAAAGCAGCGTGGATATTAACAGCACGTTATTAGGCCAAATGATCGCCTTTGGGCTCTTTGTTTGGTTTTGTAAGGTATTTGTCTGGCCCTTGATCATGGAAGTGATCGAAGAGCGTCAAACGATGATCGCAGATGGTCTTGCGGCGGCAAGCAAGGGCTCACGGGCCCTTGAAGAAGCAGAGCAAGAGCGTGTCGTGATTGTTGATGCGGCGCGTGGCCAGGCGCGCGAAATTGTTGATCAGGCAAATGGGCGCGGTACCTCTATTGTTGATGAGGCTCGCGCAACAGCTGAGGCGGAGCGTGAACGTATTTTGGCGTCCGCCAGAGCCGAAGTTGAGCAAGAGGTTAATCGCGCTCGTGAAGAGCTTCGCGGACAGGTTGGCAGTATTGCTATTGCCGGGGCCGAGAAGATTATCGCTAAAGAAATTGACGCCTCAGCTCACAAAGAGCTGCTCGACAATCTTGCGGCGCAGATCTAGGACGATTAGGAGTAGTAGCCCATGGCCGAAAATGCAGCCATAGCACAGCCTTACGCAAAAGCGGTTTTTGAACTGGCGCATTCCGCCGGTCAGCTTGCGGCGTGGTCTGATGCTCTGCAGGCCGCTGGTGTTGCTGTCAGTGATGCCGATGTTGCCGCACTGGTAGAAGCTCCCGGCACGGATATCAATGCGCTGGTCGATCTGATTGCTGAAATCGCAGGCTCTGCCGGGGGCATTGAAGTGGGGCCGGGCACACAACTGCAGAACTTGCTGTTGTTGTTGGTGGAGAACAAACGCCTGCTTGCGCTGCCGGAAATTGCAGCAACATTTGATGCGTTAAAAGCAGACGTTGAAAACCGTGTTGATGTCACGCTGACAACAGCTACGGCGATTGACTCTGCACAACAAGAAATATTTGTCGCGGCGCTTAAAAAGCGTTTTGGCCGCGATGTAAATCTGAAAGTTGAACTGGATGAGAGTCTTGTCGGTGGCGCTAAGCTGCAGGCGGACGATCTTGTAATTGACGGGTCGGTATCCACCGGTCTCGCCAAATTAACCAGTTCTTTGATGAACTAGAGGAAATAAGAGATGGCTATCAAAGCTTCTGAAATCAGTGATCTGATTAAGGAACGCATCAGCAACTTCGAGAGTTCGGCAGAAGCCCGTGATGTGGGCACCGTAATCTCAGTTACTGACGGCATTACCCGTATTCATGGTCTGGGCGATGCTCAGTACGGTGAGATGCTGGAGTTCCCCGGCGACACATTCGGTCTGGCGCTTAATCTTGAGCAAGACTCGGTTGGTGCCGTGGTATTGGGTGATTACAAGCATGTCTCGGAAGGCGACACGGTTAAGACCACCGGTCGTATTCTTGAGGTGCCGGTTGGGCCCGAGCTGCTTGGCCGTGTGGTTAACTCTTTGGGTGAGCCGCTTGATGGCAAAGGCCCTCTTAATGCCAAACTAGTGTCGCCGATTGAGAAAGTGGCGCCTGGAGTAATTGAGCGTAAGTCCGTTGATCAACCTGTTCAGACGGGCTTGAAATCGATTGATGCCATGGTTCCTGTGGGTCGGGGGCAACGTGAGCTGATTATTGGTGATCGTCAGACGGGTAAAACCGCTGTTGCGATCGATGCCATTATCAACCAGAAAGGCACCGGCGTTAAATGTATCTATGTCGCGATCGGCCAGAAAGCGTCCACCATTGCTAACGTGGTGCGAAAGCTCGAAGAGCATGGCGCGATGGAGCACACCATTATTGTGGCGGCTTCAGCCGCTGAATCGGCTGCGCTGCAGTACATCGCCCCTTACTCAGGTTGTTCAATGGGCGAGTACTTCCGCGATATCGGCGAAGACGCACTGATTGTTTATGATGACCTTACTAAGCAGGCTTGGGCATACCGCCAAGTATCGCTGTTGCTGCGTCGTCCTCCTGGCCGTGAAGCATATCCGGGTGATGTTTTCTATCTCCATTCACGATTGCTTGAGCGTGCGTCACGCATCAATGCAGAAGAGGTCGAGCGTTTGACGGAAGGTCGCGTGACAGGCAAAACCGGTTCTTTGACAGCCCTTCCTATCATTGAAACTCAGGCTGGTGACGTTTCTGCATTTGTTCCAACCAATGTGATTTCGATTACTGATGGCCAGATTTTCCTGGAAACCGACTTGTTTAATGCCGGTATCCGTCCAGCTATTAACGCCGGCCTTTCTGTGTCGCGCGTGGGTGGTTCTGCTCAGACCAAGATCATTAAGAAGCTCGGTGGCGGCACTCGTTTGGCTCTGGCTCAGTACCGTGAGCTTGCAGCATTTGCGCAGTTCGCGTCGGACCTTGATGAGGCTACCCGTAAGCAGCTAGAGCGCGGTCAGCGTGTTATGGAGCTGATGAAGCAGCCTCAGTACTCGCCTCTTTCGGTAGGCGAGATGGCGCTTTCATTATTCGCTGCCAACGAGGGATTTCTTGATGATGTTGCCGTTAATGACATCGTGACTTTTGAAGCCGCCATGCATGCATTTATTAATGATAAGCACGCCGATATGGTTGCCGATATCAATGCCAGTGGCAATTTCAACGACGAAATTGCAGCCGGTATGAGCAAGGCTATCGAAGACTTTAAGGCGAACGGCGCCTACTAGGCCCGATTACTGAAGACTTCAGCAGAGACTTTAAATGGCAAATCTTAAAGAAATTCGCGGCAAGATCGGTAGCGTCAAAAATACGCAGAAGATCACCAGGGCGATGGAGATGGTTGCGGCATCAAAGCTGCGTCGCACCCAGCAGCGCATGGAGGCGACCCGCCCCTATGCCGACAAGATTCGCACTGCTGTGGGTCACTTGTATCAGGCAAATCCTGAGTACCGTCATCCCTACTTGATTGAGCGCGAGAGTGTAAAACGGGTTGGCTACATCGTTGTTTCTACTGACCGTGGTTTGTGTGGGGGGTTGAACACCAATACCTTCCGTAAGTTGGTCAGAGATATTGGCGATTGGAATGCAAAAGATGTTGAAGTCGACTTGTGCTTGATCGGCGCAAAGGCCGTGCAGTTCTTCCGCAGTATCGACGTTAATGTTGTGGCCACAGCTCAGAATCTTGGTGAAGATCCGCAGGTAGCCGATCTGTTAGGCGCAGTTAAGCTAATGCTTGATGCCTACACCGATGGCGGCATTGACCGCTTGTTCTTGCTGCACAATGTTTATCAAAACACGATGAGCCAAGTTCCTGAGGTCAAGACGTTGATCCCGGTTGAGGCGCCTGATGCTGATGAATTGCCGCAGCATTGGGATTATATCTACGAGCCTGATGCGGTTGATTTACTTGATGGCGTGCTGATGCGCTACATCGAATCACAGGTTTATCGTGGTGCTGTCGAAAACGTCGCCTGTGAAATGGCGTCAAAGATGGTTGCGATGAAAGCCGCAACAGATAACGCCGGTAAGATGATTGATACGCTAGAAACAGCAGCCAATAAGGCTCGTCAGGCAGCGATTACTCAGGAAATTTCTGAGATTGTTGGCGGTGCAGCGGCGGTTGCGGAGTAACAGATAACGCGGACTGCTTTAGCAGTGCGTAAGAAGTTTCAATTTACGATTTTAGATTTATTTAGGGGCTGGATCAGACTCAGCCACCAGAGGACGAAAGCATGAGTTCCGGAAAAGTTGTTCAAGTAATCGGCGCAGTTGTTGACGTGGAGTTTGCACGTGATTCGCTGCCTAAGGTATACGACGCACTCAAAATTGAGTCGCTTGATCTGACCCTCGAGGTTCAGCAGCAGCTGGGTGATGGTGTGGTTCGTGCGATTGCGATGGGTGCCAGTGAAGGCTTGTCCCGCGGCATTGATGTCACCGGAACCGGCGCCCCGATTCAGGTGCCGGTTGGTGAGAAGACGCTCGGTCGTATTATGAATGTGCTTGGCGACCCAATTGATAACGCTGGTCCTATCGGCGAAGAAAAGCGTATGCCAATTCACCGCGAAGCGCCTAACTATGAAGATCAGGCCGCATCTACCGAATTGCTTGAAACCGGTATTAAGGTTATCGATCTGGTTATGCCGATTGGTAAGGGCGGCAAGATTGGTTTGTTTGGTGGCGCGGGTGTTGGTAAGACCGTTACGCTGATGGAGCTGATTAACAATATCGCCAAAGCTCACGGTGGGTTCTCCGTGTTCGCCGGTGTTGGTGAGCGTACTCGCGAAGGCAATGACTTTTACTACGAGATGGAAGAGTCGGGCGTTTTGCCAAAAGTGTCTCTTGTTTATGGTCAGATGAATGAGCCTCCGGGTAACCGTTTGCGTGTAGCGCTAACGGGCTTGACCATGGCCGAAGAGTTTCGTGATCAGGGCATGGATGTGTTGATGTTTGTTGACAACATCTACCGTTACACGCTGGCCGGTACCGAAGTGTCTGCACTGCTGGGCCGCATGCCTTCTGCGGTGGGCTATCAGCCTACCCTGGCTGAGGAAATGGGCGTTCTTCAGGAGCGTATTACCTCCACTAAAGTGGGCTCTATTACCTCGTTCCAGGCTGTTTATGTGCCTGCGGATGATTTGACTGATCCATCTCCGGCAACCACCTTTGCCCACTTGGACGCGACACTCGTGTTATCACGAGCGATTTCTGAGCTGGGTATTTACCCTGCTGTTGATCCACTGGATTCATCAAGCCGTCTGCTTGATCCAAACGTTATTTCATCGGAGCACTATGAAACGGCCCGTGCGGTGCAGGCTGTGTTGCAGCGCTATGCAGAACTGCAGGACATTATCGCGATTCTGGGTATGGACGAGCTGTCTGAAGAAGATAAGCAGGTTGTGCAGCGCGCACGTAAAGTGCAGCGGTTCTTATCGCAGCCCTTTACGGTTGCTGAAACCTTTACCGGGGCTCCTGGTAAGTACGTGAGTCTGGCCGACACCATTCGCGGCTTTAAAGGCATCGTTGCTGGTGAATACGATGACCTACCGGAGCAGGCGTTCTATATGGTTGGTGGCATCGAAGAAGCCGTCGAAAAAGCAAAAACACTTTAAGCTAGCGCGAGCTGCTTACTAGGTAACCAAATGGCTACTATTAACGTCGAAATCGTAAGTGCTGAAGGTCACATCTTTTCAGGTGAGGCCAACATGATATTTGCTCCTGCGCGTGGTGGTGATGTGGGTATTGCCCCTCGGCATGCGCCGATGCTGGCCGATCTTCGCCCGGGCGAATTGCGCGTAGATGTGGTTGACGGGGAAGAGCAGTTCTTCTATGTGACCGGCGGCCTGCTTGAAGTTCAGCCGCACTTGGTCACGGTGCTTGCCGATACAGCGTTGCGCGGCGAACAGCTTGATGAAGAAGTTGCCAGAATTGCTCAGGATGCTGCAGAGGCTGCTGTTTCGGCGGCTGGCGACAAGCAAAGTCTCGAGCACGCCCGCCTGCAGTTGGTTGAGGCTGCCGCACGTTATCGCGCTGTGCAGAAGCTGAAAGGTAAGCGGGGCTAAAAGACAGCCCCAACGAGTCGGCATAGGCTCTCGGTCTTATGCAAATGGAGCCCCCCCTGCAGGCTCTGTTATAGTTCAGCCATAAAATAATAATACGAATAGGGGATATGCCTTGAAAAGCCTCTTAGTGCTCAGCTTGTTTTTTCTATCGACCACTGCCTCGGCAGTCACTTACAACCTTCAAGTGCTCCAATCGCTATCCGGCACAGGCGATAGCACCGCTTTGGCATTGAACGACAATGGAACGGTTGTTGGAAACTCCTATAATTCTGAGACTGCACAACTTGAATCTGTGTATTGGTCTGGGGGTTCGGTAACCTCATTGGGCGTTACAGGTACGGCACGCGGTATAAACAATTCTGACACGATTGTGGGTGAAACAGGCAATCTGGGCACGGCCTTTCCGGTGGACAGCCAGGCTTATTCTTACACCGCTACCGGCGGTGTTGCGTATCTAGGGACCCTTGGCGGCTCTAATGCAGCGGCTCATGCTATTAATAGTTCTGGCGTGATTACCGGCTATGCATACCCTACTGGCGGCAACCTTCTTCAAAGTCAGGCGTTCATTTACCAAAACGGTGCGATGACATCATTGGGAACGGTTTCCAGCCCGACGGGTTATAGCCGTGGTCATGGTATTAACGATGCTGGTGAAATTGTTGGCCGTGCTTCCGCCATTAATTTTGGCGGTAGCGAGAAACACCTCACCTATTGGGACGCTTCCGGCAATCTCAATTTCTACAACAGCACCTCTGGAAACTACAGCACAGGTCAGCAGATCAATAATCATGGAACTATTGTTGGTAATGGTCGTGAAGCGGCTACTGGTAATACCCAATTTGGCATGGTTTGGGATGTGAATGGCAGCCTGTTGAATGTATTTGATTCTTTCGGGGGCACAGGCAATCTTGGCAGTCGTGCCTGGTCGCTGAATGATGCCGGTGTCATAGTGGGCTATGGCGTCGATGCAAGCTCTGCAAAGCGCGCTTCGGTTTCTTATGATGGCGTTAACATGATCGATATAAACACATTGGTTGATTTAACGGGTACTGGCTTTATCAGTCTTGATGAGGCCTATGACATAAACGCATCGGGCCAGATTGTTGGTGTCGGCACTCGCAGCGATGGGTCAGCCGGTGCTTTTATGCTTACCGCAGTCCCCGTTCCTGCAGCAATTTGGTTGTTTGGCTCTGCGCTTGCTGGTTTGGCCTGGCTGCGGCGTAAAGCAATTGTCTGATGGCCTATCCGGTTTTTGATAGGTAGGCCTGCCCAAGGTCGGCTAAAGAGCAACGTGAAAAGATCTTTGTTTTCCAAGTTAGGCGGGTCGTTCTTGGCTACACGCTCCGCTGAAGCCTGAAAAAGTACCCGGCGTAATTTTTCGAAACCCACATTTTCTGTTGGTCTGGTAGATCAACTTTCGAAGCTTATTGGTTGTCTCGGCTTAGGTGTTTAATGATGGGTTAGGGTCGTTGTATGTTTTTTAGTGCCAGGCATTAGTGAGCCTTATCTGCTACCATTTAATATGACGGCTATGCCTCTTCACCCGCATAACTGGATTGAATAAAAGCTGGAAAATTCTTAAGGCCTTCAAATGAATTATGGTGTAGAAAGCTTCCATCCCGACCCAGAAAACGTCCGGCGCATAAGGGATGCTGGCGACAGTATTCTGACGGAAGTCACGGACAATGTATGGGCGCAGCGATACATAGCAGGCAATAGCATTCGTGTTAGTTATGACCTAGATCTCGTAAAGAGATTCGCCTCAAAAAATACTCTTATTGTCGATGTGGGTTCTATTCCTCCCTTGCTGGTTACCGCATTGCATCGTGAGGGTTATGAAGTTGAGGGACTGGATCTTGAGCCCGAAAGGCTTACATCAGCCATCGCTAAACTAGGTATTACGATTCGACAGTGCAATGTCGAGACCGATAAGCTGCCCTATGATGATAACTCTATCGATTTGATGGTGCTCAATGAGGTGTTTGAGCACATGCGTATCGATTTGATTTCTACGTTTACTGAAATACGTCGCGTAATGAAGCCAGGTGGCGTTATCCTAATGTCGACGCCTAACGGGTTGGCCTTGCTTTCCATCTATCGCATGCTTCGTCACCGTATAATTGGTCCTTCACTGCATTTTGAATACGAAAAACTGACTCGAGTTGGTCATATGGGGCATGTTCGTGAGTATTCGGTCAACGAGGTATTGGAGTTTTTGAATAAAATGGGCTTCGAGGTGCAGGAGGTTGTATGGCGAGCCAAGTATGCCGCTCGTTGGGCCAACCTTTGCTTGAAGATCTTTCCGAAACTTCGGCCGTTTGTCTCATTTGTGATTACGAAACCTTTGAGTGACTAGCGGGCATACGGGTGATGAGTCGTCGGGTGCTTTTATTTTTACGGCAGTTCCTGCAGCAATTGGGTTGTTTGGCTCTGCGCTTGCTGGTTTGGCCTGGCTGCGGCGGAAAACGCAGCCCTAGTCCAGTGGTTGCCAATATTTAGACCAGATAAAGCCTCCACTGCTCCGGGCTTTTTTGGGCGTATTAATCGAGATATTGCTCGAGAGCGCTGCCTATTCTCAATAACATCGACTGTTCCACAGACAGTTGTTGTGTGAAGATGTAAGCTTATCCCTCATCTAAATTCGCCGTTAATATCCAGCCATGTCAGACAGTAAGCTCAGTATCGTTGTTTTAGCCGCGGGTAAAGGCACCCGTATGCGGTCGGCGCTCCCTAAAGTGTTGCAGCCGCTAGCGGGAAAGCCATTGCTGGGGCATGTCCTTGATGCTGCATCGCGGCTCGGCGCGCATGAGACCTGTGTCGTTTTCGGTCATGGCGGCGAATTGGTTCAGAGCGCATTTCAATCAACGGCGCTTAATTGGGCGCTGCAGGAGCCACAGCTGGGCACGGGCCATGCGGTTCAGCAGGCGATGCCAATGGTTAGCGCCGACAGTATTGTTGTGGTGCTCTATGGCGATGTGCCGTTAGTGCTGCCCGAGACTATTCAGCGCATGGCTGATGCAACCGAAGGCAGCAAGCTTGTGTTAATGACGGTTGATGCCGTAAATCCGCGCGGATACGGGCGCATTGTGCGTAATGCTGCAGATGAGGTTCAGTCGATTGTCGAAGAGAAAGATGCGACGGATGAGCAGCGTAAAATTACTGAAGTAAATACGGGCTTAATGGCCTGTCCTGCGAGCCTTATGGGCCCTTGGCTTGACGCATTAAAAGCGGATAACGCCCAGGCTGAGTATTACCTTACCGATGTGGTTGCAGCAGCGGTTGCGGACGGCGTAGGGGTTGAGGCGGTAAAAGCTTTATCTGAAACTGAAGTAATGGGCATCAACGACAAAGCCCAGTTAGCACAGGCAGAACGAGCATTGCAGCTGCGCTTGGTTAACGAGCTGATGCTTGCCGGCGCAACGGTGGCGGATCCTGCCCGTGTGGATATTCGTGGCACGGTTACTGTAGGTCAGGATGTGTTCGTCGATGTGAACGCAGTATTTGCAGGGGATGTGGTTCTCGGTGACAACGTCATACTGGGTCCCAACGTCTCAATTACTGATTCCCGGATTGGTGCTTATACGCATATCCACGCTAACTCAGTGCTGGAAGATGCCTCGGTGGGTGCAAATGCCAGTATCGGCCCGTTTGCCCGTTTACGCCCTAACGCAACTGTTTTAGACGGCGCGCGCGTCGGCAATTTCGTTGAGATTAAAAACACCATTCTTGGCGCTGGCAGTAAGGCTAACCACCTCACCTATCTTGGCGATGCAGAGATTGGTCAGAATGTAAACGTTGGTTGCGGCACTATCACCTGCAATTACGATGGCGCAAACAAGCACAAAACGATTATTGGTGATAATGCATTTATCGGCTCGGGCGTTGAATTAGTGGCACCGGTAACGGTGGGTGAAGGTGCAACGATCGGCGCCGGCTCAACCATCGGCGGGTCTGCTCCGGCCGGCAAGTTAACTCTAGAGCGCGCCAAACCCCGTGCTATTGACGGGTGGGAGCGCCCAATTAAGAAGCCCTGATGGGGGCGCTGAAGCTCAGTTATCACAGGGTTTTCCGGTAATGCGACCTCTATCGCAGTCAGGCATTAATCTGAAACGTAGAATATCTGATGTAGGCGTGATGAAAAACTTTTGTGCTCTGAACGTCGCCCGTAAGGGCTTGGGGTGCTCAGCCTTCGTTAGAACGTATTTTTGGGGCGCCGGTTTGTAGCCGGCCCAAGGGAGCGAAGTATGTGTGGGATTGTTGGTGCGGTAGCCGAGCGGAACGTAGTGCCTATCTTGCTGGAGGGTCTGCGACGACTCGAGTATCGCGGATACGACTCAGCAGGCCTTGCTGTACTTGAGAACGATGTGGTTAAGCGTCGTCGTCGTCTTGGGAAGGTTGCTGAGCTTGAGAACGAACTTGAGAAAACACCGGCCGCCGGCCCTATAGGCATTGCCCATACTCGTTGGGCAACGCATGGGGCGCCCACTAAGGCTAATGCGCATCCGCACATATCGGGTGATACCGTTGCGATTGTGCACAACGGCATCATCGAGAATCATGCCATTCTTAAAGCTCGCCTCATTGAGGCGGGTTACGAATTTACCAGCGATACCGATACAGAAGTTATCGCCCATCTTATCCATCAGCACCTCCAAACTGATCCCGATCTTGAAAGTTCGGTCCGCAAAACCGTAGCCGAACTTGAGGGAGCGTATGCGCTGGTGGTGATGAGCCCGCTACAACCCGATACTCTAATACTGGCTCGTGAGGGCTGCCCGGTGGTGGTGGGGATTGGTCTGGGCGAAAATTTTGTGGCGTCTGATGTTGCTGCGTTGCTGCCCATCACGCGCACATTTATGTTCCTTGAAGAAGGCGACATTGCTGTTGTGACTCGCCATAGCGTTCGCGTGACAGATAGCGAGAATAAGCTTGTCCAGCGTAAAGTGAGCGAGTCTAAGCTGTCTGCCGATGCTGTAGAGCGCGGCGAATTCAGGCACTACATGCTGAAAGAGATCTATGAGCAGCCGCGCGCGTTGGGCGATACCCTCTCCGAACGCATAGCCGATGGCAAAGTGCTTGATGGCATTTTTGGCCCTAAAGCCAGCGATATTCTAGATAAGATTGAGCATGTGCAAATAGTTGCTTGTGGCACCAGTTATCACGCTGGCCTAATTGCCCGTTACTGGATCGAAGAATACTGCAAGCTTCCCTGCAGCGTCGAGATTGCCAGTGAGTATCGTTATCGCAACGCGGTGGTACCGCCCAATAGTGTGTTTATGACTGTGTCCCAGTCTGGCGAAACCGCGGACACTCTTGCTGCTGTTCGTTCGGCAAAAGCCAAGGGCTATCTCGCCACCATGGCAATTTGTAATGTTCCCGAAAGCTCGCTGGTACGCGAATCTGACCTGGTGTTAATGACACGAGCCGGTCCTGAGATTGGTGTTGCTTCTACTAAAGCGTTTACCACCCAGTTGGTTGCATTCGCATTGTTTGCATTAGCACTCGCCCGTCATCGCGGCATGTCAGCCGATGAGCAACGGCACCTCACCAACCAATTGGTGGCGTTGCCGGCGATGCTTGAGCGCGTGTTGTCACTCGATGCCCAGATTGAGAAGATGGCCGGGCACTTCGCCGATAAGCATCATGCGTTGTTTTTAGGGCGTGGCGCGCAGAACCCTGTTGCCATGGAAGGCGCTTTAAAACTTAAAGAGATCTCCTACATTCATGCCGAGGCTTATCCCGCAGGGGAGCTAAAACATGGACCGCTGGCACTAGTTGACGAGGATATGCCTGTTGTTACCGTCGCACCAAATGATGATTTACTTGAGAAGCTCAAGTCGAATTTGCAGGAAGTTCGTGCGCGCGGGGGTAAGCTGTTCGTTTTTGCCGACCCAAATGCCGACTTTGAAGACGGTGATGGCATTTACGCATTAACGATGCCAATGCACATTGAGGAGTTTCAGGCGCCGGTTCTCTATACCGTGCCACTTCAATTGTTGTCGTATCACGTAGCGATTTTAAAGGGCACAGATGTCGATCAGCCAAGAAATCTAGCAAAGTCTGTTACTGTCGAATAGTCTCATCTTGTTAGTACTTCGAGGCTTGTGCTTTAAACCAAATCGCGGTTCAATTGCACTGGGTTCCGCCAGTCGCTGGCAGCGAGAATCATGGTCATACGCTCGGTGGAGGGTTTGATGTTAGATTGGGTTCTAATACTTACAACGATCGGCATTATTGCCTTCTTCTTGCTGCTTAGGCTAAGGCGCCCTTCGGCACATTTACGCAATAAACCAATCGCAACTGAGAAGAAAAAATACAGCGGTCTGGCATTTGTTGCTGAAGCCCATTGTTGTGATGCGGCGAATACGCACAATGAGCGACGTTTTTTAACCTCTGAAGCCCCTAATATTCCGCTGGCCGAGTGTTCGGACCCTGCTTTGTGTCATTGCAAGTACCGGAACATTGATGATCGTCGAATTCGTCACGATCGTCGGTACATTGTGGGCGCTTTATCCAAAGACATGCCTGTTGGCGATCAGCGGAGCAACCGTCGCATCGGCAGCGATCGTCGGAAAGATAATATTTCTTTTGACTAAAAAAAGTGGCCGCAGCTGCAAATCACACGTGCAGGAATTGCTTGCCCCGCCAGGCAATGCTCTTGGGTACGGGGAAAGCGACCATGCGGATGGTGCTAGTGCCGGCCTAAGCGGCTTTTTTAAAGGGCAACCACAATGACGGATTTTGCGATTCACCCGCAGCTAATCAAAGACTGCGTTCTGCTCGGAAGGTTTGCCTGCTCGCATGTTTTGTTAATGAACAATGCGGGGGCTCCCTGGATTATTTTAGTGCCTCAGAACACCATTGGCGCGACTGAGCTAACCGATCTACCCAGAGACACCCAACAGCAGTTGTTGGATGAG